>ERZ813253.382-NODE-382-length-16039-cov-7.789341_pt1 | contig 16039 bp, 12 predicted proteins | sample MGYA00520893_ERZ813253 | MGnify/ENA primary metagenome ERZ813253 (study PRJEB31669, sample SAMD00080414) | marine metagenome | biome: oceanic hadal pelagic zone biome; feature: marine hadalpelagic zone; material: sea water | place: Pacific Ocean:Izu-Bonin Trench...
GACCGCCGGTGCCCTCGGTGCACGTGCCAAGCAGGTCATCAAGATGGTTGGCCCATAGGGACAGGGCGGACTTACGCGGTGGTAGGTATGCGGCGCGGTTATAGGTTCCGGCGACACCGCCTTTGAATCCTGAAATATGGTTTAAGATGCTTTCGACAATATGCGGCTCGATATTCAGCCACTCGGATAACCCGGTGGCCACGGTGCGGCGCAGGTCTTGTATCCGCCACGATAGCATCTCCACCCCGGCCTCGGACAAGACGGCGTCAATCTTGGCCTTGCCCTTGCTGAACCCCTTCACATGCGTTTTGCCACCGCCGCTGGTGAACACATAGGCCCCGTCCTTGAACCGGGGTTGGGCGCGAATGATCTCAACGGCCTGGGGTGACAGCGGGATGATGTGCGGTTTGCGGTTCTTCGTTCTTTCCGAAGACAACTCGATCTTCGGGTCTTCGCCGTCCAGGCCCACCACTTCGGACCACTTCAACGCTGCGATCTCGCCTTCACGTTGACCAGTCAGCAAAAGCACCTTGAGCATACTCGCAAAGGCCGGCCCAGCGACATCGAACGCTTGCCATACAGCGGGTATTTCCAGCTGGGCGAGGAATCGATCACGGCTCCGCTCAGGAACGGGACGCGCTACCCCCAGAACTGGACTCGCTTCGACCCAATCATTTTCCACCAGCCAAACGAAGAACTTCCCCCAGTAAGCGCGTAGCCGATTGGCATGAATTGGCGCTCGTTCCGCCACTGTATCTAGCCGGTCACGAATATCCTTGCGGGTGAACGCCGCGACGGGCCTGTCCGCCCAATCCTGAACGTCGGGACCCTGAAGCGCACGGCGGTAATCCCGGAGCGTCGAACTCCGCAGCCCCTTACGCTGCACATACTTCACCAAAAACGTTTCTGTCAAAGCAGCCCACGTGTTCCGAGATGCTTCCTCCATGGTGACTCTGTTCCGCTTAGCATGGCCTCGGGGGTCTTTCCCGGCCTGGGCGTCCTTCTGGACCCCTCGCGCCGCTTCGCGGGCCTCAGCCAAGGACATAGCTGGATAGCGCCCCAAGGTAATTCGGGTTTGTTTCCAAGCCCCGTTCTTGAGAACTCTCGCCTGCACCAACCACGTCCTTGTGCCGCCGTGGGAAATGCGGACGCCGAATCCGGGGGTTAACGCGTCCCAATGATCTTTCTGCCCCTTGGTCGGGGGCTTGAGACGGGAAACGGCAGCATCGGTCAATTTCTTTTTGGGCATCAGCGTCCCTCATAGGCACCAATAGGCACCAGAATATGGGTGATATGTATTAGAGCCTCATGTTATTACTTCCCATAACATTTGCAATCCCTCCAATGAAAACAATGGATTAATATATTATTATGTGGTGGCTTGTTGGCTATTGTTATGCGTGAGCTGTGGACTCTTAATCAGCGGGTCGTAGGTTCGAATCCTACTGCACCCACCAATTAAATCAACGTCTTAGCAGGGTTCTACCGAGGCGTTGATTACTTTGGGGTAACGTCTGGGGTATCCCACGCTCAATTAACAATACCATCCACCGTCTCGCGGAAGTGGGGCAGAAATGCTTGATATCTTGGATGCTGCCATTGAAAAGGCTGTGTAAAAGAAGGCCTCGGGTGGTCGTGAACTTGTTCACGCAGTCTATGTAGCTGCGCTTTCTTGGTATGCGTGATTTCCGCTTCGGGTCAAACCCGGCTGTTTGCACCACCCTCAAAAAAGGTTTGCTCCTGGGGGGTAAGCAGACGTTCCGGCAGCATGGCTCAGACGGGTCTGTCATGTATGGACGCCCCCGGCGATGCAGCCGACGAAGACGCCGCTCGCCAGATCCGCCTTCAGGGAACCGGCGATCAGTTGAACGTCTTTTCGTTGTCCCAGACTTCGATGGGCATCGGCAGGCCGGCGAAATCGGCATCGGTGAGCGGTCCGTCGGGCTCAAGGCCCAAGGATTCTACAACCAGCGCCAACTGTCGCGTGTGCTGACCCGAATGCCACCCGGTGCGCTCCAGCACTTCCAGCAGCGTCACGTCGCCGTAATAAACCTTGCCCGGCTGGTCGAAATCGGTGTCGCGGCCGGCCATCTGCCACCAGCGTTGGAAGCGCTCTTGGATGCCGTCGGCGTAGTCCAGGAGGTCCTGCATGGTGGCCATGCCGTCGGGAAGGGTGCTGAGCAGTGCTTCGTAGGTATAAGGCGCGTCCCGCTCGACCCGGTCGAGGAAGACTTCCACGATGTTGAAGACGTGGTACGCCAATTGTCGGTAGGATCGGGGCCGTCCCGACAGCATGTCGTCGAGATGGTCTTCAGGAATCTGGGCGGCCAGGCGCCGGGCGCCGGCGAGGATGCCTTCGATCCGCTCCACCATCTCTTCGGGCGACAGCATGTCGTGGCTGTGCCACTCGAAACCGGCGACGCGGGCGACGTCGCGGAAGACGGCGCCGTTGGCCCAGTCCTTGCCGCGGGCGACGATCGGCACCAGCTTGAGCCCCAGCGCCGCCAGCTCCTTGAAGCCGTTTTCGTCATCGATGACGTTGATGGACTCGAATTCAACGCCGTTGGCGAGCAGGAACTCCTTGGTCTGCAAGCAGCTCGAGCAGCCGGGCTGCCAATAGACCTTCAAGGACGTCTCGGTGTCGCGAGCTTGGATTTCCCCCGCCGTCGTCTCCGGTGCCTTCATTTCGCGCGCCTTGCCATGGTTATCTCCCGAGGGTACGCGGTCAGCGCCCGTTCAACAAGGGAGCGGCTTCATGCACCGCCGCCGCCGGTATCGACGACCTCGTCGCCGTGGGTGATGTCTGCGGTCTTGCCCCGCATGATGGTGGCCGAGCGGTACGTATCGATGGACAAGTGGCATCGTGTCCGGACCCAGCCCGGAGAGGGTGACTGTGGGATTTTTCTTGGTAGTATCTATTTTGAATTTCGCAATTGAAACTCACCCCTTGGCCACGTTTCAAATGATCATCCCGGAAATCCGCCTCAGCCGCATTAGGCTGCCCCTGATCACGCCCTACCTGCTGTCCTACCGCACCGTCGAGGCATTTGAGCCGTTGTTGATCGAGGTCCGCGACGGCGAGGGCAACAGCGGCTGGGGCGAAGGCCATATTTCACCGGGCTCGAGCAGCGAGACGCCGGCGGGCGGCTGGGCGTATTGTCGCGACATCGCAGCCGCCACCGCCGGCCGGGACAGCGGCGCCATCAAGGCTTCGCTGCTGGAATCCATGGCGCAAAGCCCGGTCGCCGCCAGCGCATTTCTGTGCGCCATCGACATGTTATGCGGCGACCCCTTGCTGCAACCGCCGGTCGGGGAGATGCGCCTGGCGCTGTTGACGCCGGTCAACGGCTTGACCACCGATGCCATCGCGGCGGAGATCGAAGACAAGCTGGCGGACGGGTTTACCACCTTCAAGATCAAGGTGGGCAAGGATCTGGAGGGCGACATCGCGCGCGTCCGGGCCATTCAAGACGCCATCTGTGGGCGCGCCACCATGCGGATCGACGCTAACCAGGCCTATAGCCAAGACCAGGCTCGGCGCTTCGTCATCGCACTCGACCCCGAAGGTGTCGAGCTGTTTGAGCAGCCCTGCGCCGCGGATGATTGGGACGCCAACGCCGCAATTGCCGCGCTGTCGCCGGTGCCGGTGATGCTCGATGAGCCGATCTGCGCTATCGCCGATATCGAACGGGCGGCGGCTATCAAGGGGGTCGGGCTGTGCAAGCTTAAACTGAAGCGCTTCGGCACGCTCTCCCGGCTAGAACGGGCGCTCAAGTTGACGCGGAAACTAGGCATGACCCCGGTTCTCGGCGACGGCCTGGGCACCGAATTGAGCTGTTGGATGGAAGCCTGCGTGGCGCGCACGACCATCGATAATGCCGGCGAATTCAACGGCTTCCTGAAACCGAAAACACGGCTGTTCGCCGAACCCCTGGTGTTCGCGCGCGGGCATCTGGTGCTGCGTCCGAATTTTGTGCCGCGAATTAACCGCGATACACTCGCCCGCCACACTATGATGGAACAACATTTCGCGGCGTAGGCGCGAGATCGGAACAAGCTACGGAAGAAGGAAGCTGCATCATGGTGTTGCAATTCGTGCCCTTGGGCGAGGCGGCGGGCGTCGAGGTGCGCGGGATTGACCCGCGCGAGCCCGTAACCGGCCCGGACCTTGAAACCCTGCTGTCCGCCTGGCGCGACAATCTGGTCCTTCTCATTCGCGGCATGGCCCTGAGCGATGAGGAACTGATCGCTTTCGCCCGCGTCTTCGGCACCTTGGAGCTACCCGGCCCCAATCCCTATGGCGCGCCGTTTCTACCGGAATTCCCGGAGCTCAACGTGATTTCCAATGTGGTCAAGGACGGCCGGCCCATCGGCGGGCTGGGCGCCGGCGAGGCTGTCTGGCACGCCGATATGACCTATCGGGAGCAGCCCGCCAAGGCCGCCGTCCTGCACGCCATCGAAGTCCCCGAAAGCGGCGGCGACACCTATTTCGCCAACATGATCACTGCCTATGAGACCCTGCCCGTGGACCTCAAACAACGCATCGAGGGCCGCGCCGCTATCCATGACGCCGCCCATAACAGCGCCGGCCAGCTGCGCAAGGGATATACCGAGACCACCGATGTCAGCCAAACGCCGGGGGCGCAGCATCCACTAGTCCGCACTGATCCCGACACCGGGCGAAAGGGGTTATTCCTGGGCCGCCGCCCGCACAGCTACATCGTCGGCCTTGAAGTGGCGGAAAGCGAAGACCTTCTGGACGCGCTTTGGGACCACGCCACCCAATCCCGTTTCGCCATCGCCCACCAATGGCGGGTGGCCGATACACTGATTTGGAACAACCTCTGTTTGCTGCACCGGCGCGACCCCTTCGACGACAACGCCCAGCGTATCATGCACCGGGCGCAGATCAGCGGCGACCGGCCGGTAGCCTGAAGGCCCCGCCTATATCCTGAAACTGGCCAGCCCGGTCATGTCCGGGGCGTCGAAGACGGTCTCGCACCAGGTTTCAAGCGCGTCGGCCACGGCGTCGGGAACGTTCCCTGCGGCGGCGTTGGCGCGGTATTTGGCGCGCAGCTCTTCGCTCGACAGGGGTTCATGAGCGCCTCCCCTGAGGTGTGGTTGTTCGACCTCGTGGATACGGCCGTCGGTCATGGTCACCCGCAAGTGCCCCGAATAGTTGGCCGGGTACGCGTCCCCGGGGTCAATTTCGTAGCTGATTTTAGCGGCAAGGCCGAGGATCCTCGGGTCGGCGATCCGGGCTTCCGTAAACTGGCCGAGGCCGGCGGCGCCGTCGACGAAACCGGCGGCGATGCAGTAGGGCACACTGAACTTGGCCGAATAGCGGGTGGTCGGCTTCTGCTTTTCCGCCAGCGGCTCCCACAGGCGATGGACGGTGCCTTCGCCGACCTTGCAGACGATGTCGGCGACCTGGTCCGGATCGACGCCGTCTTTGGCCAGCCGAATAGCGCAATCGACAAAGGGCTGGCACATGGTTCCGCAGGCATAGGGCTTGAAGGCGAGCCCCGACATCCGCCATGTCCGTCCCAGGTCGTCAGTAACATGGCCGAAGTCGGGGGGGATGGAATGATCGGCGAAACCGAAGAAGAACCCATGCTGACCCTCGAAAACGGTGCGCGGGCCGTCGAAGCCGTTCTTCCCCAACAGCGCCGCCTTGAGCCCCGATTGCGCCGCCCAGCCGGGGTGCAGACGCTTGGTCGAGCTTCCTTCGGCGAGATACTCGATGATCCCCGAGGCCATGCTGCCGGCGATGCCGAGGGCGTTGGTGGTTTGCAGCGGGTTGAGGCCGAGGGTCGCGGCGGCGGCGGCGGCGGCGCCGAAGCTGCCGAGCACGGCGGTCGGATGGAAGCCGGCCCGGTGAATGGCGGTCGGAGCGACCACGGCGAGGCGGCATAGAAGCTCGGCGCCGACAGCGATGCCGGCAAGCAGATCGCCGCCGGAGCGCCCATGGGCCTGCGCCGCCGCCAGGACAGTGGGGATGATGACGGCGCCGGGATGGACCGGGGTGCCCTCGAAGGTGTCGTCGTAATCCTCGCCATGGGCGGCGGTCCCGTTGACCAGCGCGGCGCCCGCCATGTCCAGGCCGCGGGCCTGGCCGATGGCGGTGACGCCGCCGCTTTCGCTTGCGCCGAGAACCGCCTGCACGTAATCCAGACGCCGCGCCCCCAGGCACAGCCCGGCCACGTCGAGCAGCGATTGCGCCGCCTTTTCACGGACCGCGCCGGGGATATCATTGGGGTCGAGTGCGGCGGCCCAGGCGGCGAACTGTTCGGCGACGGCGCCACCCGGCGGCGGCAGGCCGGCGTTGCTCACGGCAGGTAGCGGCCGCCGTTGACGTGCAGGGTCTGGCCGGTGGTGTAAGCGGCGCCGGGGCCGCACAGGTAGCAGACGGCGGCGGCCAGCTCTTCCGGCGTGCCGAGGCGGTCGATCAGGGCCTTGTGGCCGCCCGGATGGGGGGCCACGGGATGGGCGGTGTCGCCCCGGATGGTGTCCATGGTGCCGGGAACCACGCAGTTGGCGCGGATGTTGCGGCCCGCGTAATCGACGGCAAGGGCCTTGGTGAAGCCGATGATGCCGGCCTTGGCGGTCACTACATGGGGCCGGTTGACCGCCCCGAAATGGGCCGAAATGCCCCCGATGTTGACGATCGAGCCGCCGCCCGCGGCAACCATATGCGGCAGGCAGGCGCGGGCGCAGAGAAAGGCCCCGTCGAGGATCACCGCGGTCACCGAGCGCCATTCGGCCAGGCTCATATCCTCGATTGATTGCTGGCGGCGCACGGCAGCGTTGTTGACCAGGATATTGATTCCGCCGAAGGCCGCGATGGCGGCGGCGGCCAGGCCATCGACGGCGGCCTCGTCGGTGATGTCGGCCATATGCTTGATGGCCCGGCCGCCGGCCGCTTCGATATCGGCGACCACGGCGTCCACTCCGGCTTCGTTGCTTTGCGCATGGACCACGACGCCGGCGCCATCGGCGGCAAGGGCCAGCGCGATGGCTCGGCCGATGTTGCGCGCCGAGCCGGTGACGATGGCGGTCTGGCCATCGAGAGGAAGGCTGGAATCACTCATTATTTAATCCTAAGGTTTTTTTGGTTTCGCAGTGAACGGCCTCTTGATCAGCGGCCACAGAAGCCCGAGGACGGTCATCAGGAAGAAACCATTGACGATCGGGCTCTCAAAGAAGCGGAACCAGTTGCTGTCGAACATTATCATCGATTGGGACAGGGATTCCTCGACCAGCTTGCCGAGAATCAAGCCCATGACCAGGGGCGCCGGCCCGAAGCCATGGCGCTTCATGAGAAATCCGACCATGCCCGAGAAGAGCATGACCCAGATATCGAAAATCGAGCTGGCGAAGGAATAGGCGCCGACCATGGAGAGCACGAACACCGCCGGCCAAAGCAATTGGCGGGGGATCAGGGTAATCCTGGCGAACAGCGTGGCGCACCCCAGACCGATGCCCAGGAACATGAAGTTGGCGAGCAGCATGGCGCCGAAAATGGCGTAGATGAAATGCGGCGTCTCCAGCATCAAATACGGGCCCGGCCTGAACCCGTGCATGATCAGGGCGGCCAGGATGATCGCCGTGGTGGCGCTGCCGGGGATGCCGAGCGCTAATGTCGGAACCATGGCGCCGCCGGTGGCGGCATTGTTGGCGGCTTCCGGCCCGGCGATGCCCTCGAGCGCGCCGTGGCCGAATTCTTCCTTGTGCTTGGACCATCGCTTGGCTTCGTTATAGCCCATGATCGCCGCCACCGTAGCGCCTTCGGCCGGCAGGATGCCGATGAAGGTGCCGATGAAGCTGGAGCGCAGGATGGTCCAGCGGACCTTGCGGAAGTCCGCGCGGCTGGGCAGCTTGATGACGATGGAGGTGATCCGTTCGTAGGCGACATTGAGGGACTGCGACTGGCCCAGCATCTCACCCAAGGCGAACAGCCCGATGAGCACCGGTATGAAGCTGATGCCGTCGGTCATCTCGTAGAATCCGAAGGTGAAGCGCTCGACCCCCGTCGTCAGGTGGATGCCGGCGGTCCCGAGGAGGACCCCGAAGGCGCCGGCGATCAGGTTGCGGAGCGACGACTTACCGCTGATGCTGGCCAGCATGGATAGCGCGAATACGGTCAGGGCGAAGTATTCCGGCGGCCGGAACTGCAACGCCACCCGCGCCAGCATGGGCGCCGCGAACAGGAAAATGACGAGGCTGAAGATGCCGCCAAGGCCGCTGCTGACGGCGGCCATTCCCAGGGCCCGGCCGGCCTCGCCGCGTTTCGCCATGGGGTAGCCGTCGATCGCCGTTGCCGCCGCCGGCGGCGCGCCGGGTGCATTGATCAGGATCGCCGTGATCGAGCCGCCGAAGGTGCCGGCGCAGTACAGCGCCGCCATCATGCAGATCGCCGGCACCGGATCGAGGGTAATGGTGAACGGCAACAGCAGCGCCACCGCCATCGGTGAACTCAGGCCCGGCAGAGCGCCGACGATGACGCCGATCACCACGCCGCCGAAAATCAGGGCGATGTTGTACGGATCGAGGACCAGCAGGAGGCCTTGGATGACCGGTTCCATTCCGATGCTTTCTATATTTAGGAGCCGAAGATGCCGGGCTCGAAATAGACGCCGAGCAAATAGGAAAACACAAACGTCACCGTCAACGGCAGGATGATGGCGTAGGGAATCAGCACCTTGATCCGGCGTTCACCCCATAGAATCGGGACCGTAAGGCCGGCCGCGACCATCGACAGCGTGCTTCCCAGCCACGGGATCAAGGCGACGATGACGAGCATCAGCGCTGCCGTTTTGTAGACAACCGGATTGATACGATTGGCCCGATCCTCGTCCAGGCTTTCGCCCTTCTTGCGCAGGAACAGATGCTCGAACGGCAAGCCGAGAGTGAGGACAACGATGGTCCAGATCAACAGGCGGGGAAAGAATTCGGGCGGGACGTCCTGGGCGAACAGGTCGGCGACCTTATCGAAGCCCGTCGTCACCCAATACAGATAACCGCAAACCACCAGGATGATGATCGCCAACCCGAGGTCGGTGCGGTCGATGAGGGGAGGCGAAGCAGCGCCCTTCCCCCCATCGTTAACCACGCCGTCTTGCGCCTTCGGACGCGATTGTGTCATGGCATTCGTGCCCGGACACGCGGTTTCCGCCGAGACCGGAGACTACTCGATCAGACCCAGATCCTTCAGTGCATTTACGGCCTTGGCATATTCTTCCTTGATCTGCTTAGTCCAGACCTCGCTGCCGGCGACGCTGTCCTCGACGGTCAGGCCGGAGCTTTTCAGATAGTTGGCGAAGACCTCATGTTTCATCGCCTTGACCATGGCCTTCGACAGGATGTCGATACGATCCTGGGGCGTACCCTTGAGCACCCAGTAGCCGCGCGTGGTCGAGGTCTTGACCTTGTAGCCGAGCTCAAAGGTCGTGGGAACGTCGGGATAATCGCCGAGCCGTTTCTCTGCCATCACCACCAGCGCCCGGAAGGTGCCGTCCTGGACCTGCGAGCCGGCTTCGCTGACGTTTGGCAGGGTGGCGTCGATGGCGCCGGACATCAGCGCCTGGACCATTTGGGCACCGCTGCCGAAGGGCACCACCTTGAACTTGATGCCGGAGGCCTTGGCGAACAGGGCAAGCCCGATATGTTCGGTGCCGCCGACCTGGGCAACGCCCCAGTTCAAGGCCTTGTCCTTCGAGGCGGTGATGAGATCGGCCAGGGTCTTAAATTTGCTATCCGACGACACCGTGATGAAGGTGGGATCGTCCATGGCGCGGGCGATGCCGACGATGTCATCGATGGTAAGCGGCGATTTTCCACGGGCGATCGTATAGAGGTGGCTCTGGGTCAGAGCCAGCACCGTGTAGCCGTCCTTAGGCTTACCCAAGGCATACTGATGGGCGCTGGCGCCGGAGCCGCCGCGCTTCGATACGACGGACATATCGACGTCCAGGATGCGCCGCGTTCGGATCATCATCAGCCGCGCCGTGGTATCGGTGCCGCCGCCGTATTTCGAATGGATGACGATCTGGATGGGTTTCGAGGGAAACGTCTCCTGGGACCAGGCGACGGCGGCGGGCAGAATGACGCCGAGGCTGAAGACGGCGCATAGCGTGGCTAATGTTGCTTTGGTCAAGTTGAAGCGAAACATCGTGAAAACCTCCCCGTAATCAAATTTCATGGATTTGGCGTGGAGTCGTTTTTGTGAACACGCCCGTGAATTTTTGATGCGCCATGATCTCACTACCCCATGGCCAGAGTCAACTTAGGCCATTTCCCGGCTCTTAAAATCGTCGTTTTTGTCTTGCTCGAAAGCACTTCAAGTTAGATTGAATCGTTTCAAAGTGTGAATATCTTAGCGGCCCTTGAAGACGGGCTTGCGCTTTTCCATGAAGGCGCGGCGGCCCTCTATGTAGTCCTGGGACTCGAAACAGGCCTGCACCATCACTTCCAGCGCCTTGAGATCGCGGTCCGCCGGGTCCTTGGCGATTTCGCGCGAGGCGCGCTTGATCGCGGCGATGGTCAGCGGCGCGTTTTCGCATATCCGGTTGGTGATATCGGTGACGCTGGCCTCCAACGCATCGTCCGCGACACAGTTATTGACCAAGCCCATGTCATAGGCCTCCTTGGCGGAAAACTGCCGCGCGGTATAAAATATCTCCAGGGCGCGCGCCGGACCGATGGCGTCGCACAGCCGCTTCAGCCCGCTATAGCCATAGCCGAGTCCCAGCTTCGCTGCTGGGATGGCGAAGCGCGCGCCTTGGCTGCACATGCGCAGATCACAGCACAGGGCGAGATTGACCCCGCCACCGAGGCAATAGCCCTGAATTTTGGCGATCGTAGGTTTAGGGAAATTATACAGCTTGTCATACGCCGAATCCGATGCCGATGCGTAGGCCTCGACCCCTGACTTGGTGGCGCGTTCGGAGTCGAATTTGGAAATATCCGCACCGGAAACAAACGCCTTGCCGCCGGCGCCGCTTACCACCACCACGCGAATCTCCTGATCGGCGAGAAAATCATCCAGCACTGCGCTCATGGCGATCCACATATCCAGCGAAACCGCGTTATGCTTGGCCGGGTTGTTGAAAATCACATGGCCTACCGCGCCGTCCCTGCGGCCGATTAGTTTTTCGTCGCTATCTGCACTGTCCGGCATGGCCCGCACCTCTCTCAAATCACGCCCTCGGCGCGCAAAGTTTTAATCTCGTCCACAGTGTTGCCGAGGGCCGCTAAAATTTCATCCGTGTGCTGGCCGCGTACCGGCGGCGGCATACGCAGACCGCTTTGTGCGCGGCTCATGGTTATGGGCTGGGCGAGATAGTGCGTGTCGCCGCGCTCATAAGACGGTCCATCCCACACCATCTCGAGCTGCTTTACCTGTGGCAAGGCGAACACCTCGTCGATGGTGTTGATCTCGCCACAAGGGACGTCCGCTTCATTCAGCCGCTTTATCCAGTTCGCGGAGCTGTCCTTCTGCGTATTAGCTTCGATCAACGCATTGAGCCGGTCGCGGTTTTTTTGGCGTGAAGGGAGATCGTTGAATTCGGGAGAATTCAGCTCCGGGCCGCCAAGCAGGTCCCGGAAACGCTCCCAAATGGGCTGGCCGACACAGGCGATATTGATATAGCCATCAGAAGTCTTGAACACGCCGGTGGGGATGCTGGTGGGATGATTGTTACCGGCCTGTTGGGGCACGTGTCCCTCCATCAGCCAGCGCGCCGCCTGGAAGTCGAGCATGAATATTTGCGCCTGCATCAGCGAGGTCTGCACCCATTGCCCCTCGCCGGAGCGTTCGCGTTCAAGCAGCGCCATCAAAATCGCCTGGGCGCAGAACAACCCGGCGCAGAGATCGGCGATCGGAATGCCAACCCGCATCGGCCCCTCGCCGGGCTTGCCGGTGATCGACATCAGCCCGCCCATGCCTTGCGCGATCTGATCAAACCCCGGCCGGTCGCGATCCGGCCCCTGCTGCCCAAATCCGGAGATGGAGGCATAGACCAGCCCTTTGTTGAGAGGTTTGAGGCTTTCATAGTCGATACCGAGGCGGTGTTTCACGGCCGGGCGGAAATTCTCCACCACCACATCGGCCTTGGCGGCGAGCTGCTTAAAGATTTTCACGCCGTTTTCGGATTTGAGATTGAGCGTCAGGCTACGCTTGTTGCGCTGCAAGTTCTGAAAATCCGGTCCGGCGCGCGGGCCGCCCATGGCGCCTTTATCGTCGCCGCCCGGTACCTCGATCTTGATGACATCGGCACCCCAGTCGGCGAGTTGGCGCACGCAAGTGGGACCCGAGCGCACCCGCGTCAAATCGAGCACGCTGTAAGGCGACAGGGCGGAGCCTGTGGGATCAAATGTCATTTAGCGATATCCCCCAGATGGATTTGTTTCCCAGCGTGAGCATGGCATGAGCGGCTTCTTTTTTCAAAGTATGTTGTGGTTTGGTGCGGTGTACGACGGGTTTTCTGTTGTTGTGACGCCACTCGGGTAAGATTTAGGCTAGGCTGCGCAGCCATCCGATGGCCTGATTTTGGACTTCCAAGGAGCCGACGATTGCCTGCTTGTGGCTGAGACCGTTGAAAATCTGCTGAAGTACACGTCTGAAGCGGAAAACGGACATGCATCATCACTGCCAAGCGGATAACCTAGGGCAGCGTCTTGAAATTCCGCAATGGGTTTTTCATCCACCGACGCTAGGACCGGTACCCTGACAGCTCAAGCGATTTTGCTTTGACAATACCCGGAAAAGGGTTCGTTTCCGTCCGCCTCATCGGCATATGGTTTCGCCTGGTTTTCTTTGAGTCTAGTTTTCGGTCTTCGACAAGATGCCCGACGTGATCGAACGTGGATCGCGCAGGTCCCAGCGGCCGGATTCAACCTGGTTGAAGAAGGTTTCGCATAACTGGTTGAACAGAGCCGGTTCCTCCAGATTGCTGGTATGGCCCGTTCGCGGCAATAGCGCCAGCGCCGCCGAAGGTATGGTTCGTTTCATGAAGAGCCCGACGTCGAGACAAGGCTCATCCTCGTCGCCGTTCAAGATCAGCGTCGGCACGGTGTGTTGCCGCATTTTCGCTTCAAGATCATAGAGCGACGGCCGGCGGCGCTGCACGCCGCGCATGGTGTACGCCGAGCCCATACTGGAATGTTCCTTGAGCTGCGTCTCGAACTCCTTCCATCCCCTGGGGTCTTTGTTTTGATATTGCACTCGGGTCGGGCCGAGCGCGTAGGCCGCGCCGAACAGGTCCATTGTTTCATGCTCTATCCTGTCGGCGGTTTCCATTGTTTCGCGTTGAAACTGCTCGCGCGTGTCTTCGCCGGCGCCATAGCCGCATCCGGCAACGACCAGGGATAGCGCGCGGTCGGGCCTGTCCAGTCCGAAATGAAGGGCCGCGAACCCACCCATCGACATTCCGACGATATGGGCCGCGTCGACACCCAAACCGTCGAGCACGGCCAGAATGTCGTCACGGGCGAGGTCCTGGCTATACATCTCCGGGTCGTCCGGAACGTCGGAAGGCGGATATCCGCGGGCGTTGAACGTAATGCATCGGTAACGCCGGGAAAAATGGCGAACCTGAGGTTCCCAGCTTCGGAAATCGCCCGCGAACTCATGGACAAAGATTACCGGCGCGCCCCGACCGGTCTCCTCGTAGAAAAGATTTACGCCATCTTTCGCAGTCACCAACGCCATATGATCATACCCGTCATTGCCATGTGAAACTCAAAACCCGGTTGACATCATCTGGTCGCGACGCATTGTATCCGCCAACCAAACCATCTTTATACCTTTCACATATAGCAGGGCTAATCGATGCCGCGCAATCTCGCTTCCGCAGCGCTCAACCGATTCACAGTTCTTGATTTGACCCGCGTTCGCGCCGGACCGAACTGCGTGCGACAACTCGCCGATTGGGGTGCCGACGTCATCAAGATCGAGTTGCCGGAAAAACTGTCTGCCGGCAACCAAATGGGCGGCGCCCGTCACGGATCTGATTTTCAGAATCTGCATCGCAACAAGCGCTCGCTGTCACTCAATCTGAAGGATCCCGACGGTCTGGAAATTTTCAAGCGTCTGGCCCGGACCACCGACGTCATCGTCGAGAACTTTCGCCCCCAAGTCAAACACCGGCTAGGCATCGATTACGACACCTTAAGCGCAGACAACCCAGGTTTGGTCTACGCCAGTATCTCGGGTTTTGGTCAGGACGGTCCCTACGCCGACCGTCCCGGTTTCGATCAGATCGCACAGGGCTTGGGGGGGCTGATGTCCATCACCGGCCTCCCAGGCCAGGGGCCGGTACGGGTCGGTATCCCGGTCGCTGATTTAACGGCCGGCCTGTTCGCCGCTCAGGGAATTTTGGTGGCGCTTCTGGAGCGTGAGACATCCGGAAAGGGGCAATGGCTCCACACCTCATTGCTGCAGGCCCAGATCTTCATGCTCGATTTTCAGTCGGCACGCTGGCTGGTGGATGGCGAGGTGCCGAAACAGGCCGGCAACAATCATCCGACCAGTATTCCGACCGGGGTATTCGCGACCAGTGACGGATGCATTAATCTTTCGGTTACGGGCGGCCATATATGGAAGCGTTTTTGTTCGACCCTCGGCTTGGACTTTCTGTTCGACCATCCCGACTATGATGACGAGGAAAAGCGCTCAACCAACCGGGATGCGCTTGGCGCCAGGATCGACGAGGTTACCCGTACCCAATCGACCGAATATTGGGTCAAGGCGCTCAACGATGCCGGAGTTCCTTGCGGACCAATTTACAGCATCGATGAGACCTTTGCCGACCCCCAGGTGCGCCACTTGCAAATGACGCAACCGGTAACCTCGCAAACTCTCGGGACCTTCGAACTGGTCGGACAGCCCGTCCAACTCGAACGCACGCCGAGTTGCCTCGCGGCCGCATCTCCGGAATGCGGTGAGCATACCGATGATATCCTGACCGACCTGGGCTACTCCGAAGAGAAAATCGCCGAATTGCGCGAACGCAACGTTATCTAGGCAGGTGGGAAAAGCCGGCCCCAGCTCTTTTCAAGTATTTGAGCAGCGCCGAGAAGTTTGGCCTCGTCGAACGGGCGAGAGATGAGTTGTAGCGCCAATGGCAACCCCGACGGCGCGACACCGCAGGGCAAAGTGATGGCCGGGCAACCCGAGATATTCGCCAACATGGTCAGGTTGGCTTGGTTGACAGGCACTGCGTCTGTAAAAGAAAAAGCGGTCTGCGGAGCGGTCGGCGAGGTGATCAGATCGACCCCTTCAAGGGCTTGCCTAACGGCCAACCCGGCCTCGACGAGGAGGTGTTGCGCACGAACCAAACGCCGCGCCGGGGCGTCACGACCATAGGCCAACATCGATTTCAAGCCGTCGGAGAATGCATCGGGGGTTCGCCTCAATGGTTCCGCCAGGGCGTCGGCCCCTTCGGCCTCGATCACCAGCAGGGCAGGCCGCTGCAAGGTGTAAGGGGCCAACTCTTGCAGGGATAGCGGCACCAGGACTGCCCCCAGGTCTTGCAAGACCTTTTCCGCCCGAGTGAAGCCCGCGGCAACCTCCTCCGTCAGATCCGCCGTCCACGCTTGATCCAGGACGCCAATCCTCAAGCCTTGCAAGCTGTCCCTTGTCTGTGGTTCGGGCGACCAACCAGGGGGCGCCGCGACCGAACCTGCCCGACCGATGTCTTCTCCCACCAGCAGGGCCAGCAATAACGACGAATCGCGGACACTGCGACAAAGCAGGCCGATGTGATCGAGGCTATGACTCAAGGGCACGACACCGCGGGTGCTGATCAGTCCCATCGTGGCCTTGAGGCCGACGATACCGCAGTATGCGGCAGGCAGGCGGACGGACCCCAAGGTGTCCGTGCCCAGGGCCGCCAGGACCAGCCCCGAGGAAACCGCCGCGCCGCTACCGCCACTGGACCCGCCCGGGGTGTAGCCGGCGCGCCAGGGATTGTGTGTCGGGCCGTGGTGGGGGTTATCCGTCGTCGCGCCAAGGGCGCATTCATGCATGTTCAGTTTT
>ERZ813253.383-NODE-383-length-16032-cov-4.290789_pt1 | contig 16032 bp, 15 predicted proteins | sample MGYA00520893_ERZ813253 | MGnify/ENA primary metagenome ERZ813253 (study PRJEB31669, sample SAMD00080414) | marine metagenome | biome: oceanic hadal pelagic zone biome; feature: marine hadalpelagic zone; material: sea water | place: Pacific Ocean:Izu-Bonin Trench...
ATGGATTTTAATTGATCAATTTATTTAGTACTTGAAGAAGCATAAATATTTATTCAGTCTTAGATTACTTGACCTACGTTATGATTAGTTAGAAGTAAAATGCTTAGTAAAAAATAGTTTAATGTTTCCATATTTTAATATTATAATTAGTATTATTAGGTTCATAATCTTCTATATTGTACGTTTTTAAATCAAAGTTGACTAATTTGGTACAAATTTAGTAAATAGTTTTCATAATATTATAAGTGTTGGTTAGTATGAGGCTAAATTATTACTTATTATTCTATTAAAAAATAGTATAAAAACATACAATCTAATCAAACCAATTATATAGAATACTAATGAATATCTTTGTATATACTATGAAATATCTAATGTGATTGATTATTAATTAAAGCGTATGAAGTTAATAACAACAAGAAATGGCTATTGATAAACTCTCGGACTTTTTAAAACACTAAACAAAAAACCCCGCTTATGCGGGGTTTTCAATTAGTGTGTGGAGCTGGCGGGTTTCGAACCCGCGTCCAAACAAGGAATTAAATAACTTTCTACATGCTTATCTTATTTTACTTTTCGAGAAAGGGTAGGGAATAAGCAACCAAAACCAATCCTTAGCTTCTAAAATTTCGCCTACAAACAGAAGCCGTTTGCAAACTATCCTAACATTAATGATGCCTCAAAAACCAAAGGCGTTAGGAGGTCCTTTGATAGAGACAAAAGCTTATCTAATTATATAAATTAGGCAGCTAAAGCGAAAGTTTGATCGCCAATTAAAAATTTGAATCTTGATATTTACGAGCCAAAATACAATGCTCGACATGCTTACTATCTAACGCATCTTGCTGTCAAATCCAGTCAGCCCCAATATGTAAAAGAACTTTTTAAAATTTTTGCAAAGTTAGTAAATAAGCCCTTTTTATCTCTTGCCTTTTCTATTTTTGTAGCCAAAACAAATTATAGATGAAAATCGGTATTTTAAAAGAAGATAAAGTTCCAGCTGATAAGCGAGTGCCATTGTCACCTAACCAGTGTAAACGATTAATAGTACAATATCCATCTATTGCACTTTTTGTGCAAAGCAGTAATATCAGATGTTTTCAGGATCAGGAGTATGAAGATTTAGGCGTAAATATAGTAGAGGATATTTCTGATTGTGATGTGCTTTTAGGTATTAAGGAAGTACCTATTGAAAGTTTAATAGCTGATAAAACATATCTTTTTTTCTCGCATACCATGAAAAAGCAAGATTACAATAGAGGGCTTTTGAAAACCATGATTGACAAGAAAATAAAGATGGTAGATTATGAAGTTGTCAAAAACAAAAAGGGAAAACGATTACTAGGATTTGGAAGATATGCAGGAATTATCGGGGCTTATAATGGCTTGCTTACTTACGGAATAAAATCAGGACAATACAATTTAAAAGCGGCTCATTTATGCAGTAATCGGCAAGAAATGGAAGCAGAATTAGAGTGTTTAAATTTCAATAAGGAAAAAATAATTACAACTGGAAATGGTAGGGTAGGCAAGGGTGTTTTAGAAACTTTGCGAAAAGCTAAAATAAAGGAAGTAAGCAAAGAAGAATTTGTTAATGAAACTTTTGAAGAGGCCGTTTTTGTGCACTTAAATACCATGGATTATAACGCAAGGATTGATGGTACTGATTTTAATAAGTTTGAGTTTTATAATCAGCCAGAATTTTATATATCATGCTTTATGGATTACGCAAAATATGCGGATATTTTTATTGCGGGACATTATTATATTGAGGGATCTCCTTATTTGATTACAAAAGAAGATGCCAAGAAAACCATTTTTAAGATAATAACAATTGCTGATATTTCTTGTGATATTGATGGTCCAATTGCTTGTAACATCCGCTCTTCAGAAATTGAAACCCCGATTTATGGCTATAATCCACATACAGAGAAAGAGGATGATGTTACCAAAAATGGAGTAATTGCAGTTATGGCAGTGGATAATTTAGCATCCGAGTTACCAAAAGATGCATCAGAAGATTTTGGTGAAAATTTGATTGAAAAAATATTTCCACTTTTATTAAATGAAGATAATGATGAAATTATAGAAAACGCAACCATTTGTCAAAATGGCGATTTAATGCAAAATTTTGAATATTTAAGAGATTATTTAAACGGGAACTAAACTGCCTTTAAATCGGCAATCGTTTGTGCAGGGTTATCAGATTTAAAAACAAAACTTCCAGCAACCAATACATCAGCACCAGCATCCAGTAATTTTCGCGCATTTGCTGTGCTTACTCCACCATCAATTTCGATAAGGAAACTTGTGCCACTTACTTCTCTTAAATGGGCTAATTGCTTCACTTTTTCATAAGTATTTTCTATAAAGGATTGACCGCCAAACCCAGGGTTTACCGACATAATACAAACCAAATCCAAATCATTCAGGATATCAGAAAGTAAATGTACAGAAGTGTGTGGGTTTAGGGCGACCCCTGTTTTCATTCCTTCTTCCTTGATAGCACTAATTGTTCTGTGTAAATGATCACAAACTTCATAATGAACGGTTAATATATCCACTCCAATTTCCTTAAAAGTTTTAATGTATTTATCAGGATTTACAATCATTAAATGTACATCTAATGTCTTTTTTGCATAAGTATTGATATTCTTTATTATTGGCATTCCAAAAGAAATATTCGGAACAAAAACGCCATCCATAACGTCTAGGTGGAACCAATCGGCTTGGCTATTGTTTACCATTTCGCAATCTCTTTGCAGATTGCCAAAATCGGCTGCTAAAATGGAAGGGGCTATTTTATGGCTCATATTTTTTTGGCAAATATAAAAAAAGAGGGCGAAAGCCCTCTCTAAAATTTTAACCTAAATAGGTTTTTAGTATTTTACTTCTTGAAGTATGCTTTAATCGCCTAACGGCTTTTTCTTTTATTTGTCTAACTCGCTCACGCGTTAGGTCAAATTTCTCTCCAATTTCTTCTAAAGTCATGGCGTGCCCTTTATTTAGTCCAAAGTAAGAAGAAATTACATCTGCTTCTCTTGGCGTTAAAGTATCTAATGCCCTTCTGATTTCTTTTCTTAAAGATTCCACCATAAGTTCACTATCTGGGCTTGGGCTTTCATCACTTCTTAAAACATCATACATATTACTGTCCTCTCCATCAATAAGTGGCGCATCCATAGATACATGTCTTCCGGAATTTTTAATTGATTCTTTTACTTCTGTGATGGATAGTTCAACATAATCAGCAATTTCTTCTGCTGTTGGAGGGCGTTCAAACTTTTGTTCTAACCTAGCAAAAGCTTTATTTATTTTATTTATAGATCCAATTTTATTTAAAGGCAAGCGTACAATTCTAGATTGCTCTGCTAATGCTTGTAAAATAGATTGACGAATCCACCAAACGGCATAAGAAATAAATTTGAAACCTCTTGTTTCATCAAATCTTTTAGCTGCTTTTATAAGTCCTAGGTTTCCTTCATTTATCAAATCAGGAAGAGTAAGCCCTTGGTTTTGGTACTGTTTTGCTACCGAAACTACAAAACGCAAGTTTGCTTTTGTTAGTTTTTCTAAGGCACTTTGGTCGCCTGCTTTTATTTTCTGTGCTAATTCTACCTCTTCTTCAGCAGTAATTAGGTCCACTCTGCCGATTTCTTGTAAATACTTATCCAGAGATGCGGTATCTCTGTTGGTAACCTGTTTGGTGATTTTTAATTGTCTCATAAAATAATTTTTAGATTAATAAACTGTGCGCTTGTACGCACACATTTTAATAAGGTTACACAATTTTTTGAAAAAATTATGATTCTTTTCTTTCAGGTCTTGGAAGCAATGCCTTTCTAGATAGTTTTAGCTTACCACTTCTTTCGTCAATAGCGATAAGTTTAACCTCTATTTCCTCTCCTTCTTTTAGAACATCCTCTACTTTTTCTACTCTATCCCAATTTATTTCAGAAATATGCAAAAGGCCATCCACATTATTAGCAATACCAACAAAAGCACCATAAGGCATAATCGATTTTACTTTTCCTTTATAAGTTTTTCCTTCTTCTGGCACAAAAGCAATTTCGTTAATCCTTGCTATAGCATTGTCAATTTTTTCTTGATCTGTTCCTAAAATTTCAACTCTTCCAATTCCATCAATTTCTTCAATAGTAATTACAGTTTCTGTTATTTCTTGCATTTCTTGAATCACTTTTCCACCTGGTCCAATTACGCCACCAATAGTTGACTTTGGAATCTCCAAAATAACAATTTTTGGAGTTTGTGGTTTAAGCTGAGTTCTTGGCTTATCAATTACATCTGTTATTTTACTTAAAATATGTAATCTCCCTTCTTTGGACTGATTAAGCGCTTGCTCTAAAATATCGTAAGAAAGACCTTGCACTTTAATATCCATCTGACAAGCGGTAATACCATCTTTAGTTCCAGTAACTTTAAAGTCCATATCTCCCAAATGATCTTCATCACCTAATATATCAGAAAGAATAGCAAATTTTCCACTTTCTTTATCCGTAATAAGTCCCATGGCAATACCAGAAACTGGTTTTTCTATTTTCACACCAGCATCCATCAGTGCCAAACTTCCTGCACAAACAGTCGCCATTGATGAGGATCCGTTTGATTCTAAAATATCAGAAACTATTCTGATTGTGTAAGGATTTTCATCTGAAATCATTTTCTTTAAAGCTCTTTGTGCTAAGTTACCATGTCCAATTTCTCTACGACTTGTTCCTCTTAAAAATCGCGATTCCCCAGTTGAAAAAGGAGGGAAGTTATAATGCAAATAAAAGGATTCATGTCCTTGGTAAGTTACGCCATCTAATCGGTTTACATCCATTTTTGTTCCCAGTGTAACAGTGGTAAGCGATTGTGTTTCACCTCTTGTAAATAGAGCTGAACCATGTGGGCTTGGTAAATAATCAATCTCACACCAAATTGGCCTTATGTCAGTAGTTTTTCTTCCATCTAATCGAATTCCTTCATTAAGGACTAAATTTCTTACTGCTTCTTTTTCTACATCATGGTAATACACGCCAATTAAATTTGCTTTTTCTTCAGCTTCTTCCTCTGATAAAGACGCAATAAACTCTTCTTTTACAGCTTTAAATTTTGCTGATCTTTCTTCTTTTGATAATCCTTCTTTGGCAACTGCATACACTTTGTCATAAGTTGCTTTTTTCACTTTTTCTCTTAAATCTTCATCATGAGTTTCATGACAATATTCTCTTTTAGGATTTGCTTTTTCGATTTTTGCAGCTAACTCCAATTGTGCAGCACATTGCACTTTAATGGCTTCATGAGCAAATTTAATTGCTTCAATCATATCAGCTTCTGATACTTCATTCATTTCACCTTCTACCATGGCAATACTATCAGCAGAAGCACCAACCATTAAATCGATTTCTGCTTCTTCCATTTGTGCAGGACTTGGGTTAATAATAAATTCACCATTTACTTTTGCAACCCTTACTTCTGATATTGGTCCGTTAAAAGGAATATCGGAAACTGCAAGTGCAGAAGATGCTGCTAAAGCCGCTAAACTATCTGGAGCTATATTTTCATCATGAGAGTTTAAGGATATCATTAATTGCACATCCGAATGATAATCGCTTGGGAATATTGGTCTGAGTATTCTATCTACTAATCTCATTACCAATATTTCTTGGTCAGTTGGTCGGGCTTCTCTTTTTAGAAATCCTCCTGGAAATCTTCCATCAGCTGCAAATTTTTCTCTGTAATCTACCGTAAGCGGCAGAAAATCTACTCCTTCTTGTGCATCTTTGCTAGATACTACTGTTGCAAGTAATTGGGTGTTTCCCATTCTTACTTCAACTGATCCGTGTGCTTGTTTTGCTAATTTTCCTGTTGTGATGGTAATTTCCCTACCATCTTCTAATTTTATTGTTTGTTTAATTTCGTTATATGACATTTTTCTTAATTTCTTTCTTGTGTTAATAAGTAAAAAAGGCAAAGAAATTGCCTTTTTTGTCTGTTTTATTTTCGGAGTTTCAATTCTTTGATTAACTCCCTGTAAGCAAGGATATCTTTACTTTTTAAGTAATCTAATAGTTTTCTCCTTTTTCCAACCATTAGTTGTAATGATCTTTGTGTGGAGTAGTCCTTTCGGTTTTCTTTTAAATGAGCGGTTAAATGTTTTACCCTTTCGGTGAATAGCGCAACTTGGCTAAATACTGACCCAGAATCCTTGGCATCTTTGCCAAATTTCTTAAATATTTTCTCTTTTTCCTCTGTTGTTACACGCATATTCTCTCTTTTAAAACTCTAATTTTTAATGGGTGGCAAATTTATGAAATACTTTTGGATAAAAAAACTCTTTTAAAACAAATAAAATCAAGCTTTTATGATGCGTAATATTTGACTGATTTTGGATTTTAATTTTTTTCTCTCAACAATCAAATCCAAGAAACCGTGTTCTAGTAAAAATTCAGAAGTTTGGAATCCTTCTGGTAAATCTTTTCCTATTGTTTCTTTTACTACTCTTGGGCCTGCAAAACCAATAAGCGCATTAGGTTCGGCAATATTCATGTCACCAAGCATAGAGAAAGAGGCAGTTGCCCCTCCAAAAGTGGGGTCAGTTAATAAAGAAATATATGGGATTTTTTCTTTGCTAAGTTGAGCTAATTTTGCAGATGTTTTTGCTAATTGCATAAGTGAGAAAGCAGCCTCCATCATTCTTGCTCCCCCCGATTTTGAAATAATAATAATTGGTGATTTGGTTTTTTTTGCATAGTCAATAGCTCGTGATATTTTTTCACCTACTACTGAGCCTATTGATCCACCAATAAAATTGAAATTAAAACAGGCAATTACCACATTTTCTCCGTTCATTTTTCCGTATGCAGAAGTCAAAGCATCTTTTAGACCTGTTCTTTTTTGGTTTTCTTTCAATCTATCATTATATTTTTTTGAATCCTTAAATTGTAATGGGTCTTTGGAAATCATATTGGCATCCAACTCTGTAAATTCATTTCTATCAAAGAAAATTTTAAAATATTCTTTGGCATTAATTCGGTGATGATAATTGCAATTGTTACAAACAAATAATTGTTGTTCGTGCTCCTTAGTAGTTATAATGGTTTTGCATTTTGGGCAGTTGTACCACAATCCCTCAGGAGTTTCTTTTTTCTCTTTTGTAGAGGTAGTTATTCCTTCTTTTATTCTTTTAAACCAACCCATATTTTATATTTCAAATTTTTAATAGTAGTTTTATTTTGCCTCTAACATCTCAATATCCCTACCAAAAGTAGCCAAACTATTATTTTTTGCTCTCAGTAGAAATGATGCTTGAGCGGCTTTTCTATTTTCATTTTTTCCTTTCCAAGTATTCAAAGTATCATGTTGAAGTGCTCTTCCATATGAAAAAGTTAGATTCCAAGGTGCATCATGATATTTTTCATTCATTTTTCTCAGATGAGATGTGGCTAAATCTCCACTCTGTCCACCTGATAAAAAAGCAATTCCCGCCACATTTTCAGGAACAGTTTCTTTTAAACAAGCATAAGTCATGTCAGCCACCTTTTCTATATCTGCCTGAGCAGGACAATCAATTGCTGAGATAATCATATTAGGCTTTAAAATAATTCCTTCAAATAAAACATTGTACATACTGAGTTGCTCAAAAACAATCTTAAGCACTTTATTTGTAACCATATTACATATTTCAATGGTATGTGTTCCATCCATAAGAACTTCCGGTTCAACAATGGGAACGATACCCGCTTGCTGACACTTAGATGCATAACGCGCAAGGGAATGGGCATTGGCTTGTATACAAGCATCTGTTGGAATATCATCCCCTATGGTTATTACTGCTCTCCACTTTGCAAATCTTGCACCAAGTACATAATACTCTGCTAATCTTTCATCCAATCCATCTAAGCCAGCAGTTGCTTTTTCGTTTAGAAATCCTTCAAGATTAGCCGCCCCTTTATCTACTTTTATACCTGGAATAATACCTTTTGAATTTAACAATTCAGGAAAAGGAATTTTCTTATCACAAGTTGTGCTTTGTCTTAATGTTTCATCAAATAGTATCACACCACTTATAAAATCATCAATTCCATCTGAAGTGAATAAGATATCTCGGTATTCATTTCTACTCTCAAAACTAGACTCAACTCCTATTGAGTCAAATCTTTTTTCACATGTTGGGTTGCTCTCATCTGCTGCTAATATTCCTTTTCCTTTCCGAACTAAATTAATAGCTATCTGTTTTAGCTGATTTGCATTACTCATTTTCTTTATTTTAATTATTTACATTAATTTTCAAGGTACAAAATTATAATAATGTTAAAACATCTGAGTTATTTTTAGAATTATTTCTTATCATTGGCAATAATTCAAATCTATTTAAATGATTAGTAAAAATCAGATAAAGTTTATTCGCTCTTTACAACTTAAAAAACACAGAGACGCTCATAATTGTTTTGTGGTAGAAGGGGAGAAAATAGTAGATGAAATTATTAAATCTGATTTTTCCATTTATCAAATATTTGCTACTAAAGGATGGCTACTGTCTAATCCGAATATTGTTGCAGAACAAACCCATAAAATATCTGAAAAAGAACTTTCAAGAATAAGCCAGCACAGCACGCCAAACAAGGTATTGGCTGTTGTAGAGAAAGCCGAAAGAGAGTTAAAAATTTCCACAATAACAAAAGGGCTAACTTTGGTTTTAGATGAAATTAAAGATCCTGGAAATTTAGGCACCATAATTAGGGTGTGCGATTGGTTTGGGGTAGAGCGTATTATTTGTTCCAAAAATTCGGTTGACATTTACAATTCAAAAGTGGTGCAAGCAACAATGGGTTCGCTAGTAAGGGTAATGTTATATTATGATGATATTGAGGATGTAATCAATCAGTTACCTAGTGATTTCCCAATTTATGGAGCCTATATGGATGGTAAAAATATTACAGATATTGTAATTGAAAAAGATGCAATTCTAATTATAGGAAATGAATCCTTTGGTATTTCTGATAAAGTGGGATTATTTATTAAAGAGAGGATAGCTATACCAAACCAAAAGGAAGGGGCGGAGTCCTTAAATGTAGCGATTGCCACATCTATTTTACTGCATGAATTTAGGCGGTAAATTAGCTTTTACCGGGCTTTAATTTTTTTTCCCATCTTAATCCTTCCCATCCACAGTCCATACATCTATATCTTTTGTAATTAAAGATGTGAAAAGTAAGATGATTTAGAAGATAATCTCCTCTATACCTCTTAATTCGTTCCATTGGGTTTTGACAATCTGGACAAGAATTCAGACAAGTTTCACAAGTTTCTTTTTCCCAAAAACCTGTAAATTTCATTACAAAAAGTAAAATCACATAAGCAATTAAGACTAGAAATATCGACAGAAAACTGTCCATATTTTTGTGGTTTGGTTCGTTTGGTTTACTACTCCAAAGATAAAAAAATATAATCTATTTTTTTGTAAAAAATTGAGAATCAATAGCTTATTTATTCAAAAGTAAAAGACAGCATCCACGCATTTGTGGTCAGTTTACTGACCGATTTTGTGTAAACAGTTTCGTCCTCTGAAAGTAAGTTTAAAATGCCATAAGTGAGTTTTATTTGTGGAGAAAATTTAAAATATTCTAAATAGAAATCCATGCCAAAACCAATTTCAATTCCTAAATCATTTTTCTTCAATTTCACTAATTTCTGCCCTTCATCATCAATATCCTTTTGTGATGCAATATCCATCCCGTATTTTATCCCTCCTAGCAAATAAGTGCGGAAATTATTGTAACGCTCGGATTTATATTTTATCAGAATTGGAAAGTCGATAAAAGTAGATTCAATGGGTTTTGTTTGCATATAAATTTTTTGGTTCCCATCCAAGAAGGAATATTCAATAATTCTTTCTGAAAAAACAAGGCGTGGAAGAAATCGCAGGTCAAAAAATTTATTCAAGCGTAAATTAGAAACAATCCCTAAATTAAAACCCTTTTGGTTTTGGGATTCTAATACATACAAACTATCAAAATCAGCAATATTGGCTACTGGTTTTATCTTGAAATCCATGGTATTTATTCCCATTGTAAACCCAAAATGGATTTTTTTGTTATCGTATCTTGATAGATTTTGCAATTTAGGATGCTTTTGTGCAAAAATTTGCAAAGGAATATTTGCGATAAACAAAATAGGTAATAATATTGCTAATAATTTTTTCATTTCAGCCAAAAAACGATTTATCATTTATTTTATTGCAATGTACAGTGAAACTATTCCGAGCGTTAGGGGTAGATATTTTACTTTGCTAAAGCCTACCTCTTTCAAAATTTCTATAAATTTTACATTTTCAGGAAAAGCATCTACCGATTCAGGCAAATAATTATAAGCCCTTTTGTCTTTTGAGATGAGTTGCCCAAAAAAGGGTAATATATGATGAAAATAGGCACTATATATTTGTTTGATAGGAAAATATTTAGGTTTAGATGGCTCCAAAATCACAACAATTCCATCTTTTTTCAGCACACGTCTCATCTCGGATAATCCTAATTGTAGGTTTTCAAAATTTCTTACGCCAAAACCAGCCGTTATAGCATCAAAACTTTCATTCTCAAAAGGCAAGTTTTCCGAATCAGCCAATTCTAATTTTATTTGCTTTTCCAATCCTTTTTTTTCTACTTTTTTTCTTCCTATTTCAAGCATATTTTTGGAGATGTCTATTCCAGTAATATGTACCCCATTTAGTTTGCTGGCTGCAATGGCAAAATCGGCTGTTCCGCATGCCACATCCAATATTTTTTTAGGATTATTTGTAAGCTTGCTAATGGCTTTTTTTCGCCAATAAAAGTCCATGCCAAAAGAAAGTGTATGATTCAAAAAATCATAGCTTTTAGCAATGCTGTCAAACATTTTTGCGACTTGCAATTTCTTACTTATTTGGGAGTCTTGCTGGGGCTTTATCATTCAATTTCCTTTCCTGTCAAACTATTAACAAATAAAACATTTCCTAATTTTTCATAACCCTCAAAGGCCGCCAATTTTTGTTTTTTAACCACTTCTCTTCTGAAACCAACAATGGTTAAATCTGCTTTTTCGGAATGTTTATTTATTATAGATTTTATTCCTTCCTCTTCATTTTGCGGAATCATTTTTAAGTTTAGAGGAGAGATTGGTAGTCGCCCAGACTCAATAAATGAGAACATTCTTTTTTTGTAGTTTTCAAATTCATCTTGATTTGGGTAAATGGAGAAAACTTTAATTTTTGCATTTTTCCATTCAGGATGTGAGGAGATTATATAGCTGAGTAGAATCATCATATTTGAATTTTCATAATCTCTGGACGAAATCCAGACATGTATCTCTTCTTTTTTATTTATTTTTTCTTCATCAGTTTTGTAAATCGCTACATCAAAACCGGTTGCCTGCAAAAGTTTAAAATTGCTTAAAATCTCTGCAAACCTTTCTTTTTCACTCTCCTCAAAGGCTAATAAAATTAGGTTATTCTCCTTACCAGAAATACTTGATAATTGAATAACTTGCGCTAGTGCTGAGGTATAAGAGGGGGATATTATGGTATCGACATACACATTACTTTTGGACACTTTTTCATCTTGCAATAATTGCTTTAAAATCTTTTTTGATTGCTCAAATGTATCTTTGCTTAGGTATCCATTTATATAATGTATGTAAGTTGCGAAACCATATTTGTATGAAATCCAACGGCACATATCAAAAGCAGATTTCCTTTGAAAAGACTCTTCATTAATACTAATTACAAATGGTCGCCAGTGCGGACTCTGCTCATCCTCTCCTTTCTTCTGTATAAAAATTTGAATCTGCCTTGCAAATTGCACCAATACATCTCGAAACAGACTGACTATTTCTCTTTTATCCCCTGAACTTTTACTGATGTAAGAATAGAAGAAAGTTAGCATTATAATGGATAAAATGGCGAAAGAGGTATTCATTTTGAACATCAGCCAAACGGATAAAACAGCTCCAATAAGCGATATATACCAACGCGATTTAAAAGCCGGGCGATAGGAAGGATCGCCAGAGAAATGCTCTAAAAATGAAATAGTACAAATAGCACCATAAGTTATCATGAAAAACATAGCAATAACTTGGGCAACCGTATTGATATCACCAATAATTACAAAAAACATAGCCAACAAACAAGTGATTACAGAGGAGTTGATAGGTTCGTTATCCTTATCTCTCCCTTTTGCCGTCCAACTATTTAATTTTTTAAGTGGAAAAATATTATCAAAACCCAATGCTTGAAGCGTTCTTGGGGCAACCATCACAGAGCCCAGTGCTGATGAGATAGAAGCACATGCCAAACCGATAGGGATTATTGGTCCCCATATTGCAATTTTACTCATGATAAGCTGGTCAGTGGCTAAACCATCTAGGGGAGCGGATAAAAACAGTTTGAAAGCCACCAAAACATAGACGAGAATACCAATCACAGTTGCCCAAATCGTTCCTCTTGGAATAGAGGTTTTAGGATTTTTTAAATCGCCAGACAATCCTAATCCGGCTGCCATCCCTGTAAAAGCTGGGAAAATAATAGCAAAAACTAAAAAGAAGTTATCGGAGTTTTCAATGGTATCAATAAAGCTAACCTGAACAAAATGATAGCCATCAATTGGTTTCCCTAAAAAGAAAAAAAGCAAGGAGACAAAAAGAACTGCAACAATACCATAAAGTGCTTTGATGCCAATATTTGCTCCTTTTGTAAGCATTAAAAGCGTTAAAATTCCCATTGAGATTATCCCAATTATCTTTTTGTCTAAAATAATATCAGCAAGAATTTGTGGTATTTTAGGATAAGTATCTACTAAAAATAAAGCAAAAGGATAAAAAGACTCTACAAATGCAATCACATAAAAGGAAACAGATATGGCTTGTGAGAGATAAAGTGCAATTCCAATTGTTGCTCCAATATTTAGTCCGAACGAACGAGAAATAATATAATAAGCTCCACCTCCTTCTACTTTTCTGTTTGTAGCAATTTCGGCAATGGCCAGTGCCGTTGGGACAGTAACCAAATGTCCTAAAAGGATAATACCTAATGCCCCCACAAGACCTACATTTCCTACAGCATAGCCAAAACGTAGGAATAAAATAGCTCCCAAAATGGTAGAAATAGAGGCTAAAAATACAGGAGTTGTCCCGAATTTTCCTTTACTATCGCTTATTTTTAGAGGCATTTAATTTGTAAAGTAAGAAATTGCGTTTTTTAGAAGTTCTGTTTTTTCAATAGGAACTACACCAACCCTTTGGCACACCAGGCCACCAGCTAAATTAGCAAATTGAGATAAACTTACAAAATCGACATTAGAGGCAAGGCAAAGGGCAGAAGTTGAAATAACGGTATCACCAGCTCCTGACACATCAATGATATTTCTTTTTTCGGCATTTATATGGGTAAAATTATCAGCTGTTTGCATGCAAACTCCTTTCTCTGAAAGGGTGAGTAATATCCCTTTTGCTTTTATCATTTGAAGTAAATCCTTTGTGGCAGATTTAATTTCTGACATATTATTTTCATCAAAACTGATGTTACATCCTGTTTTAATTTCCTTTAAATTTGGCTTGAAAATATCACAATTTTTGTAGGCCAGAAAGTTTTTGGTTTTTGGATCAACAATGGTAGGAATGTTTAACTTATTTGCTTTTTTAATGATATTTTTAATCACAAAAGGCGTAAGAACACCTTTGTTATAATCTTGCAAAATAATTACATCCACATCCTCCATATTGCTATAAACCAATTCCAAGAATTCTTGCTCCACTTTTATAGGAAAAGTATCTTCTTCATCAATACGCAATTGATGTTTGTCCTCACTGATTACCCTTGTTTTTACAGTGGTTTTTCTACTTTTTTCAGTCAAAATTCCGACAGTAGAAAGAGCTTCTTCTTTCAATAATTGCTTGAGGTGTTTACCTCTGAAATCATCTCCAACAACCGCACATAAAATAGGAGTAGCTCCTAAGGATTTTATGTTTCTGGCAACATTTCCAGCACCACCCAATCTGTTTTCGTGTTTCTCGATTTCCACAACTGGCACTGGAGCTTCTGGAGATTGTCTTTCAATTTTGCCCCACATATAAGCATCAATCATGGCATCACCAACAATGAGCACCTTTTTTTTATTAAAGGAGTCAAAAAGCCCAATTATTTCTTCTTTTCTCATTTTAATTCTGCTAATTTTTCTTTCATTCTCTTTGCTGCCTCCATTAGTTTATCATCAGCTGCAGCATAGGATATTCTAATACATTCCGGATTGCCAAAAGCAGCTCCAGACACCAATGCTACATGCGCCTTGTTGAGCAAATACATGCACAAATCATTGGCGTTTTCTATGGTTTTATCTCCATCTTTTTTTCCAAAATAATAAGAAACATCCGGGAAAATATAAAAAGCACCTTTTGGAATATTACATTTTATTCCAGGTATTTCCTTTAGTTTTTCAAGTAACATATCTCGTCTTCTTAAAAAAGTGTTTTTCATATCAGTAGTTACGGCTTTTGGATCAGCTAACATTGCTGTTTCCCCAGCTTTTTGGGCAATAGCACAAGTAGCTGAGGTGATTTGCCCTTGCACTTTATTGCAGGCATTTGCAATCCAAAGGGGAGCCCCAATAAAGCCAAGGCGCCAACCCGTCATGGCGAAACCTTTGGAAAGGCCATTTACAGTGATTGTTCTCTCTTTCATGGAGGGAATTGTTCCAATACTAAAATGTGCATTCGTAAAATTGATGTGCTCATATATCTCATCAGAAATAATTAAAATATCAGGATATTTTTCCAGCATTTTAGCGATTGCTAAAAGTTCTTCTTTAGAATAAACCGTTCCGCTTGGGTTGCAAGGGGAACTAAACATCAAGAGTTTTGTTTTTGGCGTAATGGCGGCTTCCAACTGCTCAGGGGTAACTTTAAAATCGGTAGTAATTGTAGAAGGAATTTCTACAGATACACCCTCTGCTAATTTAATAATTTCGACATAACTTACCCAATAAGGGCAAGGTAAAAGCACCTCATCTTTTGGGTTTAACAAACTCAAACACAAATTGGCAAGGGATTGCTTTGCCCCAGTTGAGCATACAATTTGATTAGGGGTAAAGTCCAAATTATTATCTCTTTTGAATTTTCTGCAGATTGCCTCACGCAATTCTAACAAACCTGGAACAGGCGTGTAGTGAGAAAAATTATCATCAATTGCTTTTTTTGCCGATTCTTTAATGAAATCTGGGGTATCAAAATCGGGCTCACCCAAACTAAGTGCAATAATATCATATCCTTCTTCTTTTAGTTCTCGGCTCATGCGTGCCATGGCTAGGGTTGCCGATTCGGCCAATCGATTTAATCTCTCTGAAACTTCTGTCATTTTGATTTATTTTTTCAGCAGGCAAAGATAAGATTAGTTTTTAGTTGCTTGTTTTTTTGTTGTTAGTTTTTAATTGCAGATTTTTTATTAAATTTACAAAATGAAATTATTCATAACTATAGTTAGCCTTTTTATTACAACAACCGTTTTAGCACAAAAAGTGTATTCGGTAGAATATGCTAGCCAGGCAGATATTAAAGTATTTGTAGTGGACTATGAAAGCCAAGCAGACTTGAGTGTGTTTAAGGTGGATTATTCCTCACAAGCAGGAAAGAATAACGGCAAATGGTTTTTTGTAGAATACGCCTCACAAGCTGATAAGAAAATATTTTTTACAGCATATGCCAGCCAAGCTGATGTGCTAATTTATTTTGTGGAATACAGCAGCCAGGCAAAATGGCGAAAGAAAGAAAAATTGCATTTATTTTATTAGAATGAAAAAACTACTACTCATATTACTTTGCTTGCCAATGATTGGGTTTGGGCAAGATAAAAATAACATTATAGAAGTTAATATAGGATCTTTATTTTTTAAAGAACTTAACTTATCTTACGAAAGGGTACTTGGAGAAAAACAAAGTATTAGAATAGGCGTTCCAATTTATTTTAGACGCGATTTGACTAAAACTTTTTTATTTTTGAATAATAAT
>ERZ813253.384-NODE-384-length-16020-cov-4.107657_pt1 | contig 16020 bp, 13 predicted proteins | sample MGYA00520893_ERZ813253 | MGnify/ENA primary metagenome ERZ813253 (study PRJEB31669, sample SAMD00080414) | marine metagenome | biome: oceanic hadal pelagic zone biome; feature: marine hadalpelagic zone; material: sea water | place: Pacific Ocean:Izu-Bonin Trench...
CTCTTTTAATGTGTCTGGACCAAAAGTTGAGTAAAGTATCAATCCGCTAGGTTTTAGCACTCGATGACATTCATCAAAAAGAGACTTTAAATCTTGACACCACTGCATCATTAAATTAGAGGCGATGAAATCGATGCTTTTATCGGCGAATGGCAATTGATAGGCATCGGCACAGACTTTATGATGAGCGGAGTTTTCTTGTAAGGATTGCTGGGCAAAGTCGACACAAATCAGTTGTACTTGTGGTAGTTTGCGGATGAGCTTATCACTCAGTAGTCCAGTACCAGAGCCCAAGTCCACCATTACCTCAGGATTGATGGAAATAACATTGAGTTTTTCTGATAGGCGGAGTGCCACTTCTGCTTGCAAGAATGCGTGAGCGTTGTAGTGAGAGGCTGCTTTATTAAAACTCAGTCTTATCGGAGGCATTGCGCTATTTGTAGGGTGAGGTTTTTCATCAGAGTGAAATATTGATCTGGACCACTGTTTAATTCATTACCCAAAATACTGATTTCATTATGTTTTATTGACATGCCTTCGATTATCACACTTATTTGATCAACATTAATCTCGTTTGTATGAAGTAGGCATTTTGTTTGCTGTTGTCTCATTTTCTTTTTGGAGTTTAATACTCTATTGATACTGAGTCTCGCGCCATGATAAGGCGTAATAATAATGGGTTGGCTAAGGTTATAACTTTTTTCAAAATATTGCAGTGTGTCAGAAAAATTAGCAAAATTAAACGTATGAAGACCTGATAATTGGTCTTGGTTGTTTTTGTGCAACTGTAGTAATTTAGCCTCAAGCGCCTTCAAGTTGCTGGAATATGTAGAGGTATTCTTAGCGTCGATTTCTATCAAGCGATTAGCTAGGTGCCTGGCGATTGCTCTGGTGTTATTGACGTCTAGCCAAAGGTGGTAGTCATACCCACTGTCTTTGTCTTGATGAGCATCCTCTCTGAAAGTGTAAAAGCTGGCAAGATTTAATTCACTGATAACAAGCTGAGATGAGTTGCTGAAATTACTAAGAATGTTAGCTAGGCCGGCCTCAAACTTAGGATTAATAGAGACAATTAAATCTGCGTTTTCAAGGGCGCTTACTTGTGAGGGTCGAATATGAAAGTTATGAGCAGAGTCATTGGCCTCTAGTAATAGCTGAGGCTCTCCCACGCCCTGCATGAGGCTTGAGACGATTGAGTGAATGGGCTTAATACTAACTACAACATTGGGCGCAGCTTGTGCGTTGAGGGCGTGAGTGAGTAAAAAAAAGATTAAACTTAGGTAAAGACGAGAAATCATTGCATGCCTTAAAATCAAGGTCAAATTATACTCGAATGAGCTTATTGCTGAGCGATGACAATCACTCTTTTAGGTGCTGGAAGCCCTTCAATTGTAAAATTATCATCTGATGGGTCGAGAAAATCTTCAAGAGAGGCTCTATTTTCGCCAATCCACTCAGTGCGGCGTTGTTCCTCAATAGTGGTTTTGCAAATATCAACCACCTTAATTTGGTTGAATTCTGCCTCTTTTAGCCAAGACTCAAGCGTGCCGACACTGGGTAGGCAGTGAACGTTGCGCATTCTAGCGTAACGATCTTGTGGAATGAGAATATGACCTGTGGGGCCTTCAACGATTAATGTTTCCAAAATAAGTTCGCCTTCTGCTGTCATCATGTTTTTTAGTTGTTTTAAGTGCAGCACATGATCTCTTTGGTGGTATAGCACACCCATGGAAAATACACTGTCAAAAATGGGTGCCGGCGTCATATCCTCGAGACTGAGTGGTAGCAAGTGTGCATTTTGACATGATAACGTCAATGATTTAATTGCTTTAAATTGATAGTTAAACAGTAAAAATGGCTCTATACCAAGTGCCAGCGCTGCACCTTCTAGCGCCATTCTTAGGGTGAAATAACCGTTACCAGCACCCACATCCAATACTTTTTTGCCTTTTAGGGGTTTAATATGTTGCTCTAGGCGCTGCCATTTCATATCTCCCTGCCATTCACTCTCTAGTGCTAAGTCATCAATTAAGAACGGTCCCTTGCGCCATGGCATGAGCTTACTAAGACCCTCAAGTAGTGATGTTTGATTAAGAGTGATGTGGTTAATGCTGATGTACGGTTTCACAATACTTGCAACACCTTTGATGTCGCATGTTATTAGGTCAAGCGCTTCTGACCACCTTCCCACGTTGCCATTTTTTACTTGTAATGCCGATTGACTTACCTCTAGCCATTGAGCTGTAATATCTCTGTAGTCAAATTGATTAAAAAAGGTTTGTGCGTCATTCAGCATAATAATTCAACAAGAACGTTATTGTAAAAAATATAAGTAGTATAAAATATTCGCGATAAAGGAGCTTGTTTACTTTTACTAATGGAGGTTAGTGTGACAAACCAATTAATTAAGTTTTTATGTGTTTTATTGTTGGCGACCAATGTCGTTGCTGGTGGTGATGATAGTGATTCTGGTCCGGTCGAATCTTTAGACAAGGTCGTAATAGCCGATCCTTGTACTGATGACGGTGATACTGATACAGTAATATATACGTCTCTTATTTTATCTAGCGATAGTGGTTTTGTAGGGGATGAAATTATCTCTGCTGAGAGTGGCTCTCAAGCGATTGTGGTCTCCTATGATGCTGAAACACACATTTTAGTTTATTATCAAACTGCTGAAACGGGTATTGGTCATTTTATTGAGGGTGAGTTGATAACAGGCTCATTGTCTGGTGTTGGTACGGTTGAAGAAATCATCGTTGATGCTGCTACGCCTTGTGCAGAGCGAATAGTTTCCCTCGATGCAGAACCACTTGAAATGACTCTTGAAGTACCTAAAACTGGTCTTGAAAAGGTGGTGGGTGTTGTTACTGAGTTTGTTGAAACGTCTTTTGATTTAATGTATGAAAATTGCGAAGATACTTTCGAATCTGATGATGTGTGGGTGGCAAATACATGTGCATTAATTTTGACAGGTATGTTGATGTTATAATTCTATATTGACATTTATAAAAAAGCCCGCATCAGCGGGCTTTTTTATAAATGATCAAAAACTTATATTTCTAAAAGTGAATTTTCTTTGTCGCTCAGCGCTTTTTCGATCTCAGCAATATGTACATCGGTAATTTTTTGAATATTATCTTCTGCGCGATGCGACTCATCTTCTGAGATTTCTTTCTCTTTAAGTAGATCGCGATAATCAGAAATAGCATCTCTGCGGATATTTCGAATAGCAACTTTTGTATGTTCCGCTTCATCACGTACGACACGCACCAACTCTTTACGGCGCTCTTCTGTTAATGGAGGCAGTGGAATGCGCATAATTTGCCCCATGGTTGTTGGGTTTAGGCCTAGGTCAGAACTCATAATGGCTTTTTCAATCGGACCAACCATGTCTTTCTCCCAAGGGGAGACTTTGAGTGTTCTTGAGTCTTCGGCATTGATGTTAGCGACTTGAGAGATAGGAACCATCGAACCGTAGTATTCAACTTGAATTTGATCTAAAAGAGATGGGTGTGCTCGTCCTGTGCGAATTTTACTAAAATTAATTTCCAGTGCGGCAAAGGACTTTTTCATGCGATCGTCTGCATCGTCATGAATTTCAGTAATCATGTTAAATCTCCATTTTGACTCACAGTTGTACCAACTGAGTGTCCATTTAAAATATTTGATAAAGTATTGATATCATCCAGCATACTGAAAACGCAAATATTAATATTGTGCTCACGGCAAAGCGCGAATGCAGACGTATCCATTATCGCTAGATTCTTCTCAATTGCATCGTTAAAGCTTAAGGTGTCGTATTTTACTGCGTTTGGATTATTAGTGGGGTCAGAGCTATAAATACCATCAACTTTGGTGGCCTTAAAGACCACATCAGCCCCAATTTCGATCGCTCGAAGCGCCGCGCCTGTATCGGTTGTAAAGCACGGGCTGCCTGTGCCCGCGGAAAAGACAACCACTTTGCCTTGGGACAAAGCCTCTTTAGCCTTTTTATGATCAACCGGGTCACAAACACCACCCCCAATTGGGAGGCCCGACATAACCACTGAGGATATTTTATGTCTTTCAAATGCATCTGCAATGGCCAAAGCGTTCATCACTGTTGCCAACATGCCGATATGGTCGCCTGTAACTCGGTTCATGCCAACTTTAGCAAGACTTGCACCCCGAAAAATATTGCCGCCACCGATAACAATCGCAACCTCAACGTCTAAATCCAGTGCAGAGCGTACGATCGAGACAACTTTGTCCAGTGTTTTTGGGTCAATGCAATTGCTATCGCTTGCCAAGGCTTCGCCGCTAAGCTTGAGTAAAATTCGACGGTATGTAGCCATGAAGTCAATGAATTCGTTACAAAATAGTGATTTTACACAAGGCCTGCGTATAATTAACCCTTTGTCTCTCAATAAATCAGCTTGTTATTATGGATATGATTAGCATTCGCGGCGCCAGGGTTCACAATCTAAAGAACATTGACGTCACTCTTCCTAGGAACAAGTTAGTTGTCATTACCGGTTTGTCCGGCTCGGGAAAGTCATCATTGGCGTTTGACACCATTTATGCCGAGGGCCAAAGGCGTTATGTTGAGTCACTCTCAGCTTATGCTAGGCAATTTTTGTCTTTAATGGAAAAACCAGATGTTGACCATATTGAAGGTCTGTCTCCAGCTATTTCAATCGAACAAAAAGCCACTTCGCACAACCCTAGATCCACGGTTGGCACAATCACTGAAATATACGATTATTTAAGGTTATTGTATGCCAGAGTTGGTACACCAAAATGTCCAGAACATCAAGTGCTACTTGCATCGCAAACCATTTCACAAATGGTGGACAGTATTTTAGAACTGCCTGAATCTGAAAAAATATTAATCCTTGCGCCGATTGTGCAAAACCGCAAGGGTAGCCACAAGAAATTATTAGAAGAGCTGTCTCATCAAGGGTTTTTAAGGGCGAGGGTAGACGGTGAAATCCTTTATCTTGAAGAGCTTGGTGATTTAGATGGGGCAAAATTTCACACCATTGAAATTGTTGTTGATCGACTAAAGGTCAGAGATGATATTTCATCAAGGCTGTCCGAGTCCCTTGAAACAGCGATTAATATGAGTGCCGGCATCGCTAAGGTCGGTCCGATGGATGGGGGTGCTGATTGGCAAGAAATGACTTTTTCATCTAAGTTTTCATGCGTACACTGTGGTTACTCTTTGAATGAATTAGAACCTAGACTTTTCTCTTTTAATAATCCAGTGGGCGCCTGTGAGGTTTGTGCTGGCTTGGGCGTTAAAGAGGTTTTTGATGAGAAAAAGGTGGTTGCTAATCCTGAGTTGAGCTTGGAAGATGGTGCGATTTATGGCTGGAGTAAGCACAACACCTATTTTTATCAAATGCTCTCGATTGTTGCGGGTTATTACGGTTTTGCAATTGACAAACCATACAGCGAATTGAGCACAAATCATCAACATATCATTCTTTACGGCAGCGGTGAGGATGAGATGGATTTTTCAAAAATAAAAGGCAGAAAGGGATGGTCGAATAAGAAAAAACCTTTTGAGGGTGTTATTCCTAGGATGATTAGACGCTACGAAGAAAGTGAAATTCGTAGCGTTAGAGAGGAGCTGTCACGGTATGTAGTGAGTAAGCCGTGTGCGACGTGTCATGGTGATCGCCTCAACACCGCGGCACGAAATGTGTTTATTAGAGATCGAAACCTTTCAAGCATCACTAAGCTGTCTATCGGTCAAGCATTTGAGTTTTTTGACACTCTGGCACTTGAAGGCAAGCGAGGCGAGATTGCCAGTAAAATTCTAAAGGAGATTGTTCAGCGTCTACACTTCTTAATTAATGTCGGTCTGGATTACATTTCATTAGAGCGAAAGGCCAATACACTCTCTGGTGGTGAGGGGCAAAGAATACGTCTGGCTTCACAAATTGGTGCCGGATTAATGGGAGTGTTATATGTATTGGATGAGCCATCGATTGGACTGCATCAGCGCGACAATCAGAAGCTGCTTGATACGCTGATTTACTTGAGAGATCTAGGCAACACAGTGATCGTTGTTGAGCATGATGAAGAAGCCATTAGACAGGCGGATTATGTGATTGACATTGGCCCTGGTGCTGGTGTGCACGGTGGTGAAATCATTGCTTATGGTAGCCCTGAAGAGGTCATTGCAAATACCAATTCTCTAACCGGTGATTATCTTAGTGGTCGTCAAGTAATTCAAACGCCAAAAATACGAAAAAAAGCGGATCAGTGGCTACGCATCTTTGGCGCAAGTGGAAATAATTTGAAAGGTGTTAATTTGGAGATTCCAGTCGGCTTGCTCACTTGTATTACTGGCGTTTCAGGCTCTGGAAAATCTACCCTGATTAACAACACCCTGTATTTGTTGGCTTCAAAAATTCTAAATAACGCGCAAGTGGAAACCTCTCCTTATGAGAGGGTTGAGGGTATGGAGTTGTTTGATAAAGTAGTCAGTATTGATCAAGCCCCCATTGGAAGAACACCTAGGTCTAATCCCGCAACTTATACCGGAGTCTTCACTCTGATCAGGGATTTGTTTTCTCAAACTTTAGAGTCACGATCAAGAGGTTATAAGTCGGGTCGTTTTAGTTTTAATGTTCAAGGTGGGCGCTGTGAGGCTTGCAAGGGCGATGGTTTGATTAAAGTTGGAATGCATTTTCTGCCAGATATTTATGTTTCTTGTGATGTCTGTACTGGACATCGTTACAACCGTGAAACATTGGAAATCACCTACAAAGGCAAGAGTATTTCTGACGTATTAGAGATGACTGTTGAGGATGCACTTGACTTCTTCCATGCGATTCCGAAAATTACCCAAAAATTACAAACATTGATGGATGTTGGTTTGTCATATATCGCCCTAGGTCAAAATGCGACCACCTTATCTGGTGGAGAGGCGCAACGAGTTAAGTTGTCAAAAGAGTTATCGAAAACAGACACCGGTCAAACACTTTATATTTTAGATGAGCCAACAACAGGTCTGCATTTTCATGATATTAATCAACTGCTTAGCGTTATTTCACGCCTGAGAGATAGAAATAACACGATTGTCATCATTGAACACAATTTGGATGTGATAAAAACAGCTGATTGGGTGATTGATTTAGGGCCCGAAGGGGGCGATAAAGGCGGTGAAATTATTGCCTTTGGCACGCCTGAGGAGGTCTGCCAATCAGAAAAATCTTTTACTGGCCATTACCTTAAGAAACACCTTTTAAGGTAGTTTTCTGTAATCTATTAAGGTAAGATTGAAGTGGTTACCAACATTGGTCATCTTGATTAAAACAGGTAAGTAGTCGTATTTTTCTGATAGGTTTAGAGTTAGCTTTAACTCGGGACACTCAATCTTAATGGTTTGTAATTCTTCGCCATTAATTTCAATAATTTCATTGCCAACCACAGTAAAATTTTGTAGCTTGATGCCTTCACTGTCAGCCACTTGGTAGGTAAAAATCTCATTGTTTGGTTGGATTCTTATATCCCGAGAAAGAACAAGATAAAGGCTGAGTTCATCTGTAATTTTCCCGGTACCGCTTTTCCAAAATTTCTCTCCATTCACTATTGAAAAATTCTGTTCCACAAAAATTTTAATTTCAATATTTTTATTTACAGAATCATCTTTTTTTTCGGTGAGACTGTAGAAATTACTAATGAGTTGTTGATTAACAATCATTCCCGAGCTCTTCTCGGACCATGAGTAGTTGAACAAATGTTTAAAAAGTTTATTAACTGAGGCTTTATTGGTATAAACGTAGCGATCACCATCGACTTCAAGCTTAAAGTCGGCATGGCCAATCTTAATACTGCCTAAAATCGTGCTGGCATAAAGATCGTAGCTAGCCTCATAAGAGCTGAGTGCATATGAACTTAGCGAGCAAACCAAACCCAGGCAAAGGATAAGTCCTTTTTTCATATCATATTACTTGTCCATCCAGTATTGCAGTTGTTTCATTCAGAAGTTTTAATTTTCCCTGAGTATACCAGCGGATCACTTCAGGATATAATACGTGCTCCTGCTTGAGGATTTTAGCTGCAAGGGTTTCAATACTTTCTTCAGGGTTAATTTTAACTTCTTTTTGTGCAACAACAGGGCCGCCATCGAGTGCTCTGGTGACAAAGTGTACGCTCGTGCCATGCAGAGTGTCGCCCGCATCAATGGCTTGCTGATGGGTATTTAAACCTGGATATTTTGGCAATAGAGAAGGGTGAATGTTAAGCATTCTGCCTTGATATTTTTCAATAAAGACATCTGTTAAGACTCTCATAAAGCCAGCAAGAATCACAATACTAGGCTGATGTTCGTCTATCTCACTCATCAGCGCCAAATCAAATTCTTCCCTTGATTCGAAGAGTCGATGATCTACAATACGGTTGGGTATATTTGCCTTGGTTGCTCTCTCTATGCCATAAGCATTCGCTTTATTGCTGATGACGCATTGAATCGTAAGACTAATCTTATCTGCGCTGTTGATGATGGATTGTAAATTAGAACCACTACCAGAGATGAGGACAACACCGTTCATCGCTTAAGTGGAGATCTTTGGATAAATCATTTTAAAATTTGCTGAGTGATAAAATTGAATAAAAAATGTGTAAAGATTTAAAATTAATAGCACTAGCTATTGATGAGAATTTTTCTGAATTTTTAACATTTCTAGCCTCAACCCTTTGGGGTAGGGGGGTTTTTACATTTTCCCTCGTTAAATTTTATCACTTGACAGCAAGTAGAGCTTCAAAAATTATGCCTTGAAAAATATAAAAAATCCCACAATCAAATTCAAAATGGTTTGTGCAAAGATCTCAAATAATAACTTGCTTGCCAGTTGATTCAACCACTTCGCCAATTAGCCAGGCTGTTTCACCCAATTCGTTGAGTCTCTTAATAGCTTCTTCACTTCCCTCTTTGGGGGTAACTACCACCATGCCAACACCACAGTTGAGTACCCGATACATCTCACCGGATTCAATATTCCCTTGGTTTTTTAGCCACTGGAAAATTCCTGGCATTTGCCACGAATTTTCATCCAGTTTTGCCCCTAGGTGTTTGGGTAGGACTCTAGGGATATTTTCCAATAGACCACCACCAGTAATGTGAGAGATAGCGTTTACCGCATGATTCTCAATTAATGAAAGTATTGATTTTACATAGATTTTTGTTGGCTCAATCAAAGCGTTTAGTTGTTCTTCGTTGGGTTCAGTTCTTTCAAGAACTTTGCGAATCAAAGAGTAGCCATTGGAATGTGGACCGGATGAGGCAAGGGCAATAATGTGATCACCCGTTGATACTTTGGAGCCATCGATAATTTTGCTTTTTTCGACAATACCCACACAAAATCCCGCCAAGTCATACTCTTCGCCCTGATACATGCCTGGCATTTCGGCGGTTTCACCGCCAATCAATGCGCAGCCAGATTGAATGCAGCCTTCACCAATGCCCGAGATAACTGAGGTCGCGATGTCGATATTGAGTGATCCAGTTGCATAATAATCAAGAAAGAACAAAGGCTCTGCACCTAGGACAATGAGGTCGTTGACGCACATCGCCACCAAATCGATACCAATTGTATCGTGTTTTTTGAGTATTTCCGCCACCTTTAGTTTGGTGCCAACACCATCGGTGCCTGAAATTAAAACCGGGTTTTTATATTTATCAAGCGGAATTTCAAACATTGCACCAAAGCCACCCAGCCCAGCCAAAACGCCAGGTCGCATGGTTGACTTGGCGATGGGTTTGATTTGCTCTATGAGGTTATTACCCTTGGTGATGTCTACACCAGCATCCTTGTAAGTCAATGATGACATCTTGGTTTTTCCGTATAATTAATGACTAGTGATAAACGATTAGAAATCAACATATTTATGGGTTTTTCAATGCTTCCTAATGCGCTCTCAATATTGCGCATTATTTTAACAGTTCCGATTGTTATAGCGCTATTAAAAGAGCAATACTTTCTGGTGCTGGTATTGTTCTTTTCAGCTGGAATTACCGACGCACTTGATGGTTGGTTCGCCAAGCAATTTTCATTACAGTCAAGGCTTGGTTCGATTCTCGATCCAATGGCGGACAAAATCCTGCTGACCTGCACTTTTATCGCCCTGTATTGGGTTGGGATACTGCCCTTTTGGCTGTTACTGCTTATTTTCCTCAGAGACCTTATTATTGTTGCTGCGACTGTGGGTTACTTCCTCGGTCAGGAGGGGAATGAAGGCGAACGTTTGCAACCCACTTGGATTAGCAAATTAAACACAGTGTTGCAAATTATCTTAGTGTTGTTTTTGGTTTTGGCGCAACTGCAAGTGGGTCTTACTGAATGGTTTGAAATTGCATTTATTGTTGTGGCTACTTCGACTGCACTAAGTGGTACAGACTATATGTGGTTATGGGTTAGGCAATTTGTCCTACAAGAGACCAAGAAATGAATCAATTGGGGTTGCCTATTTCTTTGAATGTTCAAATGTCGCTGGTAAATTTTGTTGCTAACGAGCAAATACATGGCGCAGTTGAGAGACTTTTTAGGGCCGATACAGCCTCTGAGATCTATGTTTATGGTGATTCTGGTAGTGGCAAAACACACCTTTTGCAAGCGGTTATTTTCAGCGCTATTGAGCAAAACAAAACAGCGGTCTTTATTGATTGCAAAGAAGAGATTCCAGATCATTTGGTAGAAATACTCGCTGACTTGGATTGGCTTAGTATTGACAATATTGGCTCAGTTAGTGGGGTTCAGCAGCATTTACTCTTTGATTTATATAATCGAGCTAGGCAAGCAAATGTTAATATTATTGTCAGTGGTTTGTCCTTGCCAAGCGAACTGGGTGTGATGAAAGACATAAAAACACGTTTGAATTTGGCAAACGTGTTTCATCTTGTAGCGCTTAATGATGAGCAAACGAAAGAGGTGCTTAATAATCAGATGAGCGAGAGAAATATGAGCATTGATGAAAAAGTTTATTCATATTTATTCAAACACTATTCTCGAGATATCAACCTGTTGCTTGACGCAATCGATCGTCTGGATGAGGCATCAATGCAAGTCAAGCAAAGTATTAGCATTCCACTGGTAAAGAAAATACTTGATATTTAATCTTGCTCAATTGAGAATACTATAATAAAGGCTTCAAATGGCTAGGCGAATGGACTATCTTCCAATTTTTTTCAAAATATCACAAAAACAATGCTTGGTTGTTGGTGGTGGGGATGTTGCCTTGAGGAAAATCAATTTACTGTTAAAGTCTGGCGCCATCGTAGAGTGCATAGCGCCCAGTTTTTGTCAGGCGTTGCTTAAGTGTTCTGCCGATAATGCACTGACATTAACCAAAAAAACTTTTGAAGCGGTAGATATTCAAAACCAGTCTTTACTCATCTCAGCGACCGACAATGAGGCGCTTAATGCTGAGGTTTCTCGACTGGCGCATGATGCCAATATTCCGGTTAATGTGGTTGATGCGCCTGAGCTTTCTAGTTTTATTATGCCCTCCATTGTTGACAGATCGCCGTTGTTAATCGCAGTTTCATCGGGTGGAAAAGCGCCTGTTTTAGCGAGAATCATCAGAGCCAAGTTAGAGACAATCGTTCCCAGTGCCTATGGTCGCCTTGCTGAGATTGCAGGAGAGTATCGAGGGCAAGTGAAGAGTAAATTCTCTCATATTAAGGACAGACGATTATTTTGGGAGTCTGTTTTTTCAGGTAATATTGCTGAAAAGGTGTTCACCGGGCGCATTAAAGAAGCTAAGGTTGATTTGGAGAGGTTGTTAGCAAATACCAAAGCACAAGAATTAGGTGAGGTTTATTTGGTCGGCGCTGGTCCGGGTGATCCAGACCTACTCACATTTAAGGCGCTTAGATTGATGCAGCAAGCCGATGTGGTGTTATATGACAGACTGGTTTCAGATGCTGTGATGGAGTTGGTCAGGCGTGATGCGGAGCTTATTTATGTTGGTAAAAAAACTGGTGGACAATCTTCTCGACAGAGTGATATTAATAAGCGCCTAGTTGAGTTGGCAAAATCCGGCAAACGAGTGTGTCGTCTAAAAGGCGGTGACCCGTTTATCTTTGGTCGCGGAGGTGAAGAGATTGAAACTTTGTCAGAAAATGGCATTTCTTTTCAAGTGGTGCCTGGTATTACTGCAGCATCTGGTTGTTCGACCTATTCAGGTATTCCACTAACCCACAGAGATTATTCGCAATCCTGTCGGTTTGTTACCGCTCACTTAAAAGACGGTACTTGTGACTTGCCTTGGGGTGAATTTGTTGCTGAGCAACAAACCATTGTTTTTTATATGGCGCTGAGTGGCGCAAAGCATTTATCTGGCAAGCTTATTGAACACGGCATGAGAAAAAACATGCCGATTGCGCTGATTGAAAAAGGCACAACGCCGGAGCAAAAAGTCTATACCACTACATTATCAGGGATTCCTGAGCTCCTCGACAAAGAAGATATTCATGCACCAACATTAATGATTGTTGGGGAGGTTGTAAAGCTTCGTGAGAAATTAAATTGGTACGCTAATTAGAAAGACTATTATTATCTTTCATATTCGTGAAAAGGCAACGTACTATCAATCCGAGCAGCGCTAAACTTACTAGCAATACTGGCCATAATAGATAAGTTTTCCAGTCAGTGAACGCATCTTATTTTTCAACGGTCGCCACTTCAATTTCTACAGTTTCTTCCTTTACTTTCATTGGGGTGTAAATAATATGCGAACTGTCTATATCGGCAATAAAATCCGCGTTAGGTGTTGATAATTTGTTGCATTTACCTTGAAACAAAGCTTAAGTTTTTAGGTATAATTTGCATTCTTCGCGGGAGTGGTGGAATTGGTAGACACGCTGGATTTAGGTTCCAGTGTCGCAAGACGTGAGAGTTCGAGTCTCTCCTTCCGCACCATCAAACACACCTAGGTTACCAATGAATATATTGGTTCTTCATGGCAATGACCTAGCTTATGGGTCAGCGGCTATCTGAGCAACACAAGGCTCTCATCCGGTTTTACACAAGGCAATTAGCGAACACTCAGTCCTTGTATTACGCTAGTAATGTCGTCTAATAACCCTGTGATATTGTCATTAATTGTGGTGGATTAGATAAAATACTAGATTTATTTGGCAATAAGACATGTTGATAGAAATTGGACATTTTGCACTGGTGTTATCGCTTGTTTTTGCGATATTGCTTGTTGTTGTGCCTTCTGTCGGTATCTACCAGAATAAAGCTACTTTAGCGCAACTCTCTAAGCCACTTATTTGGGGCCAGTTTTTTTTGGTGTTGATTGCTTTTGCAGTACTGATGAATGCGTTTTTGACGGATGATTTTTCTGTCAAATACGTTGCCGAAAACTCCAATACACAACTACCCACTTTATTTAAATTTTCCGCGGTTTGGGGTGCCCATGAAGGCTCATTGCTTCTTTGGGTGCTAATCCTGTCCATTTGGAGTGTGGCAGTTAGCATTTTTTCAAAACGTGTGCCTAGTGAGGTTGTCAATCAAATTCTAATCGTTCTTGGATTTGTGAGTGTTGGTTTTTTATTATTCTTGCTCTTCACCTCGAATCCATTTGAGCGCCTGATGATGATTCCTAGTGAAGGTCGTGAGCTTAATCCTTTACTACAAGACGTGGGTTTGGCGATTCATCCGCCAATGCTTTATATGGGCTATGTCGGCTTGGTAGTACCTTTTGCTTTTGTACTATCGGCACTCATTCGAGGAAAACTAGACAGCACTTGGCTGCGTTGGACGCGTCCTTGGGCGCTGGTTGCTTGGGCGTTTTTGACTATTGGTATTACCCTTGGTAGTTGGTGGGCGTATTACGAGCTTGGCTGGGGCGGCTGGTGGTTCTGGGACCCTGTCGAGAACGCCTCATTTATGCCTTGGTTGGTAGCAACAGCACTTATTCACTCTCTTAGCGTTAGTGAAAAGAGAGGTGCTTTTAGGCAATGGACAGTGCTTCTTGCTATTGGAGGTTTTTCCTTAAGCTTGCTCGGTACTTTTCTGGTACGTTCTGGTGTGTTAACTTCTGTGCATGCTTTTGCTACAGACCCAGCACGAGGATTGTTTATTCTGATCTTTTTGTTTGTTGTGATTGGCGGCTCTTTGGCGCTTTATTCGTGGCGCTCCGCGCTGATTCAAAAAAGTAACAAATTTTCACTTGTCTCTCGAGAAACGGGCTTGTTGATTAACAATATTGTTCTGGTGGCAGCGATGTTTTGTGTACTCTTGGGTACGTTGTATCCGCTTATTTTAGATGTGCTTAATTTGGGTAAAATATCAGTTGGTGCACCGTACTTTAATATAGTTTTTGTGATAATTATGATTCCAGGTGTCATTGCGATGGCGTTGGTGCCGTTTTTTCGCTGGAAGAGCGATAGCTTTGCTCGACTATTACCAATTCTTCGCTTTGGCTGGATAGGTATTGTTTTTGCTGTTGTTTTTACGGCAATATTTATTAACAACAATATTTTTGTTTTAATTGCCCTTGCTTTGTTTGCTTGGATTACTATCCATTCGCTTTTATTGCTTATTCAAAGGTTGCGCTCAAGAGCAAAAATAAGCCTCGCTTTTGTTGGTATGGTTATTGCCCACCTAGGCATTGGTGTTTTTATTCTTGGTGCCACCGTTACCACTCAAATGGGTATCGAGAAAGACCTGAAGATGACGATTGGAGAGATACAATATGTTGCGGGTTATGCCTTTACGTTAAATGGAGTGGAACAGTTCAACGGTGAGAACTATCAAGGCTTTAAAGGCAAGGTGCTTATTATGGATGGTGAAACAGCTATCAACCTAGAACCTGAAAAACGCCTTTATCAAACTGGCATGCCAATGACAGAGGTTGCCATCGACCCGTCAATTAGCAGAGACTTGTATGTCGCTCTGGGAGAATCGCTTGGTGATGGCAATTGGAGCATGAGAATTTACTATAAGCCTATGGTTCGCTGGGTTTGGTTGGGCGGCATTATGATTGCACTTGGCGCATTGCTCGCAGCTTTTGACAGGCGCTATCGATTAAAGGTGAAATCATGAGTTTTGAATGGCAATTCTTATTATTGGTTTTACTCTCAAGTGGCTTTATAGCCTATTTCCTCTATCGACCACTAAAAGTCAATATCAGTGACGATGCTTCTAATGTAGCTATTGGTAAGCAAAAAAAACAAGAACTGGCTGACGATGTAACAAAAGGCTTGATTAGTGAGACTTTGTATCAAGAGGCAGAGGATGAAATCACTTATACGCTTGCCAGTGAGCTGTCTCAAGATTCTGGCGTTACCGTTGCGATCAATCCGCTGAAATGGGCGATTGCACTCAGCGGTATTATTGGCGTTGTCTCCGTACTTACCTACGCACAATTAGCGCCAAAACAGTCATCTAGTGCTGCCGTTGAAATACCACCAGGCTTGACTTTAGAGCAAAGTGTGCAGACATTAGAAGCCTATCTGGCTGACAATGGTGAAGACGGCAATGCTTGGAAAATGTTAGGCTTGGCTGCGTTTAATTTGGGCGATGTAGACAAGGCTTTAGTGTCTTTTGAGCAAGCATACGTGCTGATTCCAAATGATATTGATATGTTGTTGCAATATGCCAGTGTACTGGCCTCAATCCAAGGGGGTGATTTTGCTGGTGAGCCTCAGTCATTGATTGATCAAGTACTGGAAGTTAACCCGGACTCTGTTCATGCGCTTTATTTGGTGGGTATTGTTGCGGCTAACAATGGTAATTTGCCTTTGGCAGAGCAATCTTGGCAAAAAGCGCTATATCTGTTGCCAGTTGAACATCCAGATAGGGCTGTGATTGAGGGAGCCCTTAATACGCTACGCAATTTCGAATCTGTGAATGATTTCACCCTTAACATTAACCTTAAAATTTCCGAAGACCTGTTGGCATTGCGATCAGAAGAAGATTATTTGATGGTTTACGCTAAGGCGATTACAGGTTCGCCAATGCCAATCGCCATTAAAAGGATTCAGCTAAAAGACTTTAATGGCGTTGTCTCTTT
>ERZ813253.386-NODE-386-length-15934-cov-5.176504_pt1 | contig 15934 bp, 13 predicted proteins | sample MGYA00520893_ERZ813253 | MGnify/ENA primary metagenome ERZ813253 (study PRJEB31669, sample SAMD00080414) | marine metagenome | biome: oceanic hadal pelagic zone biome; feature: marine hadalpelagic zone; material: sea water | place: Pacific Ocean:Izu-Bonin Trench...
TAAAAGGTGTTTTCTCTCAAATATTAGAAAGCTATTCTTTTAGTTGTGAGTTCGAAGATTTAGAGAGGGATGTTTCAAGATTAAATGAACAACTCTTTCAGCAGTTTGCTCATATTCACTCAGATCTATTTGAAGTCCAAGTAATTAGCTCTTCATTCATTAGAGGCAAGGGTGCGTATATCGTTGGCAACATTATTACAGAGTTGCATGCCAATCGCCCATTTTTAATAGCGCTCTTAAATGAGGAAGATCGCGGGATTTTTGTGGATAGCTTAATCACGGATTTCAGTAGTATTTCATCAATTTTCAGCTTTTCTAGATCCTATTTTTTTATAGTTACCGATTATCCGTCTGCAATTGTTGAGTACCTTAGAACGTCAATCCCTGGCAAAACACGTGCAGATTTATACAGTTTAATCGGCCTGCATAAGCATGGAAAAACGTTGTTGTATAGGCATTTTTTGAGGTATTCAAAGATCACCAAGGAAAAGTTGATTGTTGCACCTGGCATTAAGGGAATGGTGATGTCAGTCTTTACTTTTCCGATGTTTCCTTTTGTTTTTAAGATGATTAATGATCATTTCACACCGCCAAAAACGGGCACTCGAAAAATGGTTCAGGACAAATATTATTTTGTCAAAAACCATGTGCGTATCGGTCGCCTTGCGGACACTTGGGAATTTTCAGATGTTGCTTTTCCACTCAGGTATATTGACGATGCTCTGCTTGAAGAATTAAAAACAAAAGCCCCTTCAAATATTGAAATAGAAGACGACTTGCTGGTTATTAAGCATATGTATATTGAGAACAAAATGACGCCACTTAATTTGTATTTAGAGACGGCGACTGACGAGCAACAAGAACACATTATCAATGATTATGGCCTAGCTATTGACGAGCTAATTAACTCTAATATTTTCCCAGGCGACATGCTAACTAAGAATTTTGGTGTTACTAGGCAGAATCGTGTTGTGTTTTATGATTACGATGAAATTACATTGATGAGCAAGCCAAATTTTAGAAAAATACCTGAGCCAAAAACCTACGAACAAAAAATGGCTTCTGAGCCTTGGTACTACGTTGCACATGATGATGTTTTTCCTGAAGAATTTAAGTATTTTATGTTTTCAAGTCCAAAAATGAAAAAAATGTTTAATCGCAACTACAAGAAACTGCTGGATGCCGATTATTGGCGCTCTACACAGCAAAGAATCAAGAAAGAGGGTGTAATGGATTATTACCCATATGGTCAGGAGAAAAGAATGTGTAATATTTATGGAGAAAATGATGAATAAAACTTGTGATATATCCGACTTGCTTCACCCCGAGGTCCAATACTTGGAGTTTGGCTATTAATCTTTTGGTGCTAAGACAAGTTTTAGTGGTCACATTCAAACGGTCAAGTGCTTTGAAGACAACTCTCTTGTTAAGGAAAAGGTTTTCTCAAATGGCGCAGGCTGCGCGCTTGTTGTTGATGCTGTGGGATCTAAGCGTTGCACGATGTTGGGTGATATGCTAGCCGCCAAAGCCATAGAAAATCAGTGGGAAGGTGTTCCCATACATGGTCTGATCAGGGATTCTGCTGATATTGATCGAATGAATATAGGTGTTAAATCTCTGGGTACTTTTCCATTAAAAAGTGTCAAAAAAGGTACTGGAGAAATAGACATTGAATTGTTCTTTTCAGGCGTAACCTTTACACCAGGTGAGTTCTTATATTCCGATGAGGACGGCGTTATTGTTGTCAAAGAACCAGTGGAAGACTTACCTAGATGAAGCACAAAACTTAAGGGAGTAATAAACTACATTGGAGTGGCTCAATAATATAATAAAATGTTAATTTTTCGTAATATTATGTTAAATTATGTAGGGAACATTAAAGACTATACTTATCAAGAGATTTGACAACTTATCAGAATAACTAGATGAACAAAGTTGGGATAAACGGCTTCGAAATCGACCGTGATTTTTACAATTTTATTGAAAGTGAAGCGTGTGAAGGCTTAACCATAGATGCTCAGGGATTTTTCACATCTCTTGCCTCAATTGTTTCCGAGCTGGGTGAAAAAAATGCTTTTCTTCTAAATAAAAGAAATGAACTTCAAACACAAATTGACGTGTGGCATATAGAAAATACAGCTGACTTTGATACGAATGAATATAAGAGCTTCCTGTGTAAAATCGGTTATCTTTCACCCCAGCCAGAAGATTTTTCGATAGAAGTTGATAATGTCGATGATGAGATAGCTCTTATTGCAGGGCCACAATTGGTTGTGCCAATTTCCAACGCTCGCTTTGCCCTTAATGCTGTCAATGCCAGGTGGGGTAGCTTGGTTGATTCACTTTATGGCACCGATGTCATCCCTAATAAGGGCAGTATAACAACTACTTTTGCTCATAATCTACATCGTGTTAAGAAAGCAGCCGAACTTGCTTGTGACTTCCTAGATAAGGTTGTGCCGCTCAAAGGCGCTTCTTACAGGCAAATTCGTGCTATTGAAAGACACCCTAATCAACTCATCTTTATCTTAAATAATAGCCAAAACGCAACCTTGGTAGATGAGCAGAAATTCATTGGATTTTCCACTAATGGAAACATATTGTTGCTGAATAACAATCTTCACTTAGAAATTGTTTTGGATCAAGAAAGCAGTTATCACAAAAGCGGTATTTTTGATGTTTTATTAGAGTCTGCAATTAGCACCATTGTTGACTTTGAAGATTCAGTCTCAACGGTCAGCAATGAAGAAAAATTGGGTGCGTACCGTAACTACTTGGGATTGATGAAAAGAAACCTATGCTTTAGCTTTGACAAAGATGGTGAGAGGCTTGAGCGCGTTATGAATGAAGATCTCAGTTACACAGATGTTAAAGGTCGCTCGAAGAATTTGCCTGGCTGTAGTCTGATTTTGGTTAGACATGTTGGTCTTCATATGGTTAGTGAGTTGGTTAAAAAACCGAATGGTGATTCGATTCCAGAAGGCATATTGGACGCCATGGTAACGACACTTGCTGGTCTCCATGACTTGAAAACCAAGCGCAATTCAAAAAAAGGTAGCCTGTATGTTGTGAAGCCAAAGATGCACGGAGCAGAAGAAGTGGTATTTACAGCTAAGTTATTCTCTTTGGTGGAAAAGGCGTTTAATTTAAGTGAAAACACCATAAAAATTGGCATTATGGATGAGGAGCGACGCACAACGCTTAATTTGAAAGAATGCATTAAAGAAGCACGAAACCGTATTATCTTCATCAACACTGGCTTCTTGGATAGAACAGCCGATGAGATTCACACCTCTATGTTTGCTGGGCCGATGTGTTGTAAAAATAAAATTAAGGAAGAGCAGTGGTACGATGTTTATGAGAAAAACAACGTCAACATCGGCCTTCAATGTGGTTTTTTCAAGCGTGCCCAAATTGGTAAGGGGATGTGGGCACAGCCTGATTTAATGCGGGAAATGCTGGATACCAAGATTCTGCATTTAGAAGCAGGAGCAAGTTGTGCATGGGTGCCCTCACCAACCGCTGCTACGCTCCATGCTACACATTACCATTACTTCTCGGTGCATAATTGCCAACAAGGTCTGCAAGAAAGCTTAAAGGTCAATCGAGATGACTTATTAACACCACCCCTTTTAAAGAATCCTGAGAGCCTTTCAAAAGAGGCTATTTCAGATGAAATTCACAATAACGCACAAGGTATCCTTGGTTATGTGGTGAAATGGATTGATCAGGGCGTGGGCTGCTCTAAAGTGCAAGACATTAACCATATCAGCCTAATGGAAGACCGTGCAACACTGCGTATTTCCTCGCAACATATGGCTAATTGGTTGCACCATGGGGTTTGCAGCAAAGAGGAGGTGATTGAAGCATTCGAAAAGATGTCTGTTGTTGTTGATGAGCAAAATAAATTTGATCCCAATTACCAAAACATGGCACCAAACTATAACGGCTTTGCCTATCAGGCGTCCTTAGCGCTTGTTTTTGAAGGCATGGAGCAACCTAATGGTTATACAGAGGATGTTTTAATTCGTTTTAGACGAAAAGCCCTAGGGCTTGATTAGTTTTATAACGGCTTAACTGCTTAAATCCTTTTTCGTCAATCTTCAATTCTTCTTTTAGGTCTTGTCACCTTTTTGCTTGCACCCAAGGGCAACCTCTCTTGGCTAAAGCAAATTCACCTCCGGAACCTCTTTTTGGATACTTTGTCTGGTCGTCAGAAAAAGTATCAAGGCCTAAAGAAAAAAATTTTAAATTTTTAAAGAAGGTTTGACTCGCACTTATGAAAATAACCAAAATTATTGAAATGAGCTGTTAAACGCCAAAATACTCAATAAAAATTACCTAAAATTGTCATTTACAGGTTAAAAATGGCCTATTTTTTAGTGTTTTTTGCTGAGAAATAATTGTTTGTCAGGCTGGTCGAAAAAAATTATGAAATTTTTGATTTTATTGGGCTAATCGTAAGATTTACGCCATGATAGGGCGTGGGCAATGGTATTGATATCGGCGTATTCTAGCTCGCCACCAATCGGGATGCCGTGTGCAATTCTGGTGGTGTTGATGCTGTATTTTTTCGCTAAATTATGGATATAGTGGGCAGTTACCTCGCCCTCAATCGTGGCGTTGGTGGCAAGGATAATCTCGACAATTTCTTCACTGTCAAGAAGCGCTTCAAGCTCATCAAGCCCTAGTTCAGCCACACCAATGCCGTCAATAGGGGAGAGATAACCACTGAGGACGAAGTATTTTCCGGAGTACACACCACTTTGCTCGATTGCGTGAATATCGCTGGGTGTTTCAACAATGCATAACTGCGAGCTGTCACGCACATCGTTGGTGCATATTTCACAGATTTCTTTTTCTGTCAGGGTACGGCACCTATTACAATTTTTGACGTGCTCCATTGCATTAACAAGTGTTTTGGCCAATTCAAAGCCGCCTTTACGATCCCGCTCGAGAAGGTGATAAACGAATCGTTGTGCACTTTTTGTGCCGACACCGGGTAGTACACAGAAGGCTTTGTTTAGTTTTTCAATCATAAAGAGACCTTAGTAAAACTTAGAAGGGTAGGTTGAGCCCACCGGTTACGCCTTTCATTTTTTCCTCAGAAATTTTATTAACTTGTGACGAAGCATCGTTAATTGCCATCATAACCAAGTCCTCAAGCATTTGCTTATCATCCAGTAAGTTCTTGTCAATTTCAACGGCTGTTGCTTGATGTTGGCCGTTAATGGTTACTTTTATGGCGCCAGACGCTGATTCGCCAACACAGCTTAGTAGTTTTATTTTATCCTGCGCAAGTTTCATATCTGAGTGCATTTTCTGTGCTTTTTGCATCATGCTGGCCATGCCACCCTTAAACATAATTTGCCTCTCCTAGGTAAGTTGTTGTCATCACACCGTATTATAAACATCCAAAGGTAAACTCATAATAGATTAAACCTACCCAAGAGAGGTTAAATCCTCCTGCAAGGGTTTGATTGATTTAACATCGACTTTGGTGTTTAAGGCTTTTTCAAGAGCCTTGACGCCTTCGTCGTTGAGATAATTTGTTTCCAATTCTTCGCGCTGCGCCTTTTCGGCAATATTTTCTTTTTGCGCCAAGGATTTGTTGTTTGTTTCGCCTGATACTATTGAGACATCGATTTCATTGAAATGTTTGCGTAATGTTGTTTCAATCTCTTTTTGGGTGTTGTTGGTCAATACATTGCTAAATTGTGAATCAAGTATGAGTGCTAATTTATTCTCTTTGAACCGGTCAAAAATCGTATTTTTAACCAACATTTTCGTTGCACCCTTAAAAGGTAGTTGTTGAATTAGAGCTTCCCAATCGGCTTGATTGTTGATGGCTGTGCTGTTTGTCTTGGTATCGGCAACTTCCACTGGCTTTGCCTCAACACCTGCCTCTGCTTTGCCTCTTATGACTTTAGAGGGTGTCGTGTCTTTTGCTACTGGCTTTTTCTCGTTTTTTTGCTTAACTGCGACTTTGGCTGTTGTCTTTGCTTTAGCCTTTAGACTGGTTTTTAGAGTTTTTTTTTCATCCTCGTTCTTGGAGTGAAAAGCGATCATTCTGAGCAGTGTCATTTCTAGACCTATTTGCTCGCTTGGCGCGTGGATCATGTCCTTTTGGCCATTAATAGCTATTTGGTAATACAGCTGTAGATCTTGAACAGAAATCTTATTAGCAAGTGCGTGCACTTCCTTAGAACTTTCAGTATTGTGGGCTAACATTTGAGCGATTGAAATTTGATGAATGAGAGAGGTTAAATCCTTTAGTGCGTTGCTTAAGTTCTCACCTTGATGGGCGAGCTTTCTAACAAAAGCAATGATTTCAGCGGGCTTTCTTTCAACAAGAAGGGTAGCAAGTTCGACAATATCATCGTGTTGAACAAGGCCAAGCATCGCTTGGATGTCTTTTTCTAAAACACTACCATTGCCGTAAGAGATTGATTGATCAAGCAGACTGAGGGCATCACGCATCGAGCCATTGCCAAAATCCGCAATTTTGGAAAGCGCAGATTCCTCATAGTCCAAGCCTTCCGAACCCATAATGAATTTGAGTTGAGTGAGAATCTCATCGTGAGTAAGCTTATTAAGGCTGAACTGTAGGCAACGCGAAAGCACGGTGACGGGGAGCTTCTGTGGATCGGTAGTGACCAGTAAAAATTTGATGTGCTTTGGCGGTTCTTCAAGGGTTTTAAGTAGCGCGTTAAAACTGCTCTTAGAGAGCATGTGTACTTCGTCAATTAAGTAGACTTTGAAGCGATCCTTAGTGGGCAGGTATTGGGCATTTTCTAAGATTTCACGCATATGGTCCACACCTGTATGCGAGGCGGCATCCAACTCAATTAAATCGATTGACTGGCCTTTGTCGATTTCTATGCAAGTCGTGCACTTTCCGCATGGATTGGCACTAACTCCCTGCTCGCAATTGACCGACTTTGCAAAAATACGGGCGATGGTTGTTTTTCCAACGCCTCTTGTGCCAGTGAATAAAAATCCGTGGTGAAGAGTGTTGTTATTAAGGGCATTGACTAAGGTTTTAACAGTATGCGTTTGGCCAACCAATTCCTCAAAGGTATGCGGTCGATATTTTCGCGCTAAGACTTGGTAGTGCTCACTCATTAGTGTCGGTTTAACAATTGTGGTGTAAGTAGTGCCGAGAATAGAATCCAACACAAGAAAAAACTATTACCGTTGCTCCCTTCCGGGCCTGGCGGGGTTCATAACTATTCATTGTTGGTTTACCCTCGACACTAGGCAATATTTTACTTCAATTGGTTATTTCTTAGTAACTGAAAATCGCCTCAATGGTAAGAAAAATAAGCTGGCGACTAATTAAACGTTTAGGCTTTTCTCGGCTTGGAAGCGATCATAAACCAAAGACCATATTTCCCCCACTTGACCTTGATTAATTAAAATGTCATCAATCTTGGTGATTGGTATTACTTCGCGTGTTGAACTAGAGATCCAGACTTCATCTGCATCAAACAAATCCTCTTTGGAGACGGCTACTTCTACAGTATTGACGCTGCAATAATTGGCACACTCCAAAACAACTTTTCGAGTAATACCTGGTAGGATATGTGGACCTTTTGGGTGGGTATAAACACAGCCATTCTTAACAATAAAGATGTTAGAGCTTGAGCACTCTGTGACGACATTGTTACGACAAAGAATTACCTCTTCAACGTTGTTTTGTTTTGCTTCTTGGGCATACATAATATTAGCAAGAAGGGAGGTTGCTTTAGTGTTGCAAAGACCCCAACGAATATCGTCACGCGTAATTGCAGAGGTACCCGCTAAGTAATCACTTTTTTTCGCTTGGGTAAAAGGTGTTGATTGCATATATACCGTAGGCTCGAGCTTCCCGTAAGTGTGTTTTCGATCAGAATCACAGCCTCGGGTGACCTGTAAGTAAATGGACTGATTTTTGTACTGTGGGTGATACGCAATGAGTTTGTGTAGTAATTCAGACCACTTTTTAGTAGAATGCGGGTTAGGAATGCTAATTGTCTCTAGACTGTCTTTAAGACGATCAAGGTGGGGTTGCATACAAAAAATTTCCCCCTCGTACACTGGGAAGACTTCGTAAACACTGTCACCAAACAGAAAGCCTCTATCCATCACTGAAACAAAGGCTTTGTCTTTTTCGAGAAAATTGCCGTTTAAATAAACCATGGGTTTGTTAGAATGGGACCTTTGCAACAATCTTTTTAGGCCTTAGAATAGCATTTTAATTGAGTCGATCATTCTTGCAAAAAAGCCCGACTCAGGCGCGTCTTCGAGTGCTACTAAGTCCACTCGTGCTAATACTTCATCCTTAAAGCTAAGAACAAGCTCACCAACGTTGTCACCACGTTTGATTGGTGCTGTTAATTGTTTACTTAAATGGATTGTTTGCGTTGTGTATCTAAACTGGTTTCGAGGGAGAGTTAAGTATGGTGAGCTGATTACGCCCACTTTAATGCTGCTTTTTTCTGATTTAAATATCGGTACTTGCTGGGATACGTCATCAATGGATTGTGTTTCAAAGAACCTAAAGCCATAGTTCAGTAATTTTTGTGTTTCTTTGACACGCACCTTATCGCTTTCAGAGCCCAGCACGACAGAAATAAGACGCATACCAACTCTATTAGCGCTGGTGACTAAGCAGTAGCCTGCTTTTTCGGTGTAGCCTGTTTTTAGGCCGTCAACAGTGGCATCGGACCATAGTAACTTGTTACGATTGCTTTGCTTTATATCGTTATAGGTGAATTCTTTTTGAGAGTACCATTGGTAAAACTCAGGAAAGTCTCGAATGATAGCAGAGGCAAGAAGCGCTACATCGTGCGCTGTTGTGTATTGATTCTCATTTGGTAAGCCTGAGGCGTTTTCGAAATTGGTATTGTTCATACCCAGATCAAGAGCATACTCATTCATAAATAGCACAAAAGTACCTTCAGAACCTGCAATGTGCTCTGCCAGCGCGACCGAAGCGTCATTACCCGATTGAATGATCATTCCTAACAGTAGATCTTCAAGTTTAATAATCTTGCCAACTTCAATAAAGCTTCTCGAGCCACCAGTTTTCCAGGCTTTTTCACTAATCTTGACTTTGTCATTGAGACTTATAAATTCCTCTTTAATGCGTTGAAAAACGACGTAAGAAGTCATCAATTTAGCAAGACTCGCTGGTGCTCTTTGTTCATCTGCATTATTTTCGGCAATGATTTTTCCTGAGTTGTGGTCCATCACAATGTAGGCCACAGCATTTATCACAGGTGCGTCAGGGATGTAGAATTTTGGTTCTTTTGCTGCGCTTACACTACTTGCCAAAGCGAAGATTAAGAGGGTTTTTATAAGTGAAGAAAATGATAAGAATTTCATAAAAAATGGACTCTAAATAGTTGAAGTAAATTTCTGCTTTAATTGCTCTGATAATTGATAAACAGTCATTGCATAGCGGATATCGTGATTATAGCGAGTAATGGCATAAAAGTTCCAGAATGTCAGCCAAGTTTGTATTGATTGATTGCCGTTAAGGCGAATTAAACTGAGTTTGGTGTCATCACTAATTGTGCTGTTAATATTCAGCCCCAGCTCTCGCCAGTATTGCGCGTTTTGGGTGGGCTTTGATATGCTCTCTTGGGCGAGAGACTGCTGGCTTTCATCTAGCTTAACTATCTCAACTATGCCGTCGTCCTTTTGCCAATCGTGTTTGGCTAAATAATTTGCTATAGAGCCTATTGCGTCTTTCGTATTGTTAAATAAATCAACACTAAAGTCGTTGTCAAAATCCACGGCATAATACCTATAAGAACTGGGAATGAACTGGGCATAGCCCAACGCACCTGCCCAAGAGCCTTTGATCGCCAATGGCGGTAGGGTATTTTCTCTGGCCAATAGCAAGAACGATTCTAATTCCCCACGGTAGAAGTCTCTGCGGCTAGAGGTACCAAAAGTCTTACCAATTAATGTTTTAAGGGTTGGGTGTGTACCCTGTATCTTACCGTAATTAGTTTCAATGCCCAGAATAGCGACAATGATTTCACTGGGTACACCGTATATGCGCTCAGCTTTTAAAAGTGTTTGTTTGTTGTTTTGCCAAAAAACCACCCCTCCATCAATTCTGCCTTCGGTAACAAAAAGGGATTGGTATTTTTCCCAGCTCACCTGTTCACTGGTTTGTGAACTTCCAGTTGTTTTCTGTTGTTGGCTTTTATTGACTTTTTTTAAAGTTATTTTTGAAAAAATAAATTGCAGTTCAGACTTATTAAAGCCATGAGTTTGTACCATTTCATTAATAAAAGCTTGAACGGACTTAAAGTGTGTTGATGGCAAAATCTCAGCAAATACTACTGTGTTGATGAATAATAGAAAAGCAATAAATACAAATCTCATCGTTGTAAATACCTCGGACCTTTGTGTTTGTGGATAGACATAATAATGCCAAAGCTTGTCATGAGAGTAATCAGTGATGAACCGCCATAGCTGAACAATGGCAGGGGAACGCCAACGATTGGTAGCAAGCCAGAAACCATGCCAATATTTACAAAAACATAAGTAAAAAAGATCATGGACAAGCTGGTGCCTAATAGCTTAGAGAAGTTATCTTCGCAGCGTAGTGAGAGGCTAAAGCAACGATAAATAATAAGCCCGTACATTAATAGCAGCAGAAGCACGCCAAGAAAACCTAGCTCTTCCGCCAATACTGCAAAAATAAAATCAGTAGAATCTTCCGGTAAAAAATCGAGCTGCGATTGAGAGCCCTGACGTAGTCCCTTACCAGTCAAGCCGCCAGATCCTATCGCAATTTTGGATTGCAAAATGTGATAGCCCGAGCCAAGTGGGTCCGATTCGGGATTAAAAAAGGTCAAAATACGATTTTTCTGATAAGCCATTAACAAATAATTCCAGGCAATATATAGCCCGCCCGATGCAAGACTTAACAATAAGCCAAAATTAAGCCAAGAATTATTAAGTAGTTTGATGCTAACGCCGGAGAAAAACAAAACATAGATACCCGAAGCTCCAATCAAAAGCGAAGTACCTAAATCGGGTTGTTTTGCAATTAACAGTACAACGATGGCTATTACGCCCAAAGAGATTAACGTAGGGACTACTCTTGGGGGTAAGGTTTGTTCAGAAAGGATGGAAGATATGGCAATGGGTACAATGACCTTCATCAGCTCGGAGGGTTGAAATTTCACCAATCCAAGGTTTAACCAGCGTTGAGCGCCACCGCCAGAACTGCCAAAAAACAACACCATTATTAGTAGAAAAATACCAATGACCATCAAAATAGGCGCTGATCTTTTCATATAAAGTGGCGGTATTTGCGCAACCACCAGCATCACGCAGGTTGCCAGTGCCAAATGAGTTAAGTGTCTATAAACAGGGCTTAAAGAGCCACCTGAGCTGCTGTATAGAATCAACAAACCAAAGGCGGCAATAATGACTATCAGAAATAGTAAGGGTATATCGATTTTAAAATAGCGATAAAAAAGCTTGAATTTTTTGAATAAGTAAGCAATCATAAGATCAATAAACCAACTGCTCTTGCGTCTGAGAGTAACAAATTAAAACTACTACAGGCAGAAGCATTGTTCATACACTCAACACCAAGTCCAAGCTCGCCAAGAGTAACTTGGTGTTTGGCAGAGAGAAAAATCACTCGCTCGCCTGTACCAATAATCACTAGATCGAGGGATTCTTGGCAGGTAAGTCGAAAGAGTAACTTTTTGTTGATTTCAGCTAGGGATTGTATTGAAAGTTCTTCGGTGTTTTTTGGAGAAATAAAACAAGGTTTTTTTAACTCCGCATGGGCCAAAGTGACAGTAGAGTGATTATGAGAAACAATGGAGTTGTGATTGGCGTCTTGTTGGGTAAATTCCATTGAAATGCTGCAGATATTTGGCTATTGGAAGTTAATTATATCAGTGTAAAATTAACACTTCATTTGATTTAATCAGTGACATGCAAGCTTTTGCGAAATGCCAATATTCAATACAGCTAATGGCCTGATCTTAATTAAAAACGCTTCTTAATTTTTATTCAAAAATAATTATCTTTATGAAATCCAGATTTGCACCATCTCCCACAGGTTACCTCCATATTGGCAGTGCAAGAACCGCACTATTTGCGTGGCTGTGGTCGAAAAAGAATAATGGTCAATTCGTACTCAGAATTGAAGACACGGATAGAGAGCGATCCACCCAAGCGTCGGTCGATGCAATATTACAAGCCATGGATTGGCTTGGGCTTGATTATGATGAGGGTCCAATTTATCAGACTGACCGCTTTGACCGCTACGAAGAAGTCATTAATCAGTTGCTGCAAGAGGGAAAAGCTTATTACTGCGAATGTTCTAAGAAGCGACTGGAAGAACTAAGAGAAGAAAAAATGGCCGCTGGCGAAAAGGCCAAATATGATGGCTGTTGTCGCGACAAAGATTTAACCAGTGGTGTTATTCGTTTTCTTAATCCAGATAAGGGAAAAGTAGCCTTTAGGGACTGTGTTAAAGGTGATATTGAAATTGCCAATTCAGAGCTTGACGATTTAATTATTGCACGCTCTGATGGATCTCCTACTTACAATTTGACAGTTGTCGTCGATGATCACGATATGGCCATTGACTGCGTTATTCGCGGTGATGATCATATTAATAACACTCCGAAACAGATTAATTTATACACAGCACTTAATTGGGATTTGCCAGCCTTTGCCCATGTACCGATGATATTGGGTGGTGATGGTACGCGTTTATCAAAACGCCATGGTGCGGTCAATGTGATGACTTATCGAGACGAGGGGTTTTTGCCCAAAGCACTTCTTAACTATATTGTTCGCTTGGGTTGGTCACACGGTGATCAAGAAGTTTTTTCATTATCAGAAATGATTGATTTGTTTGATCTTGAAAATATCAACAAGGCGCCTGCGAGCCTTAATCAGGAAAAGTTGCTCTGGCTTAATCAATCCTATATTAAAAGCACCGAAATATCAGAATTGATTCAACACTTGCAGTGGCACTTAGCTCAACGTTCGATCGACGTTAACAGCGGCCCTAGAATAGAAGACGTGGTTGAATCGTTGCGAGATAGATCGAAAACTCTGGTTGAAATGGCCGATAGTTGTGTTATGTTCTACCAAGATTTTGATGCCTTTGATGAGAAGCAAGCTACCAAGCAATTCAGTAGCAAGTCACAATCTATTATTGAAGCGCTACTCTCAAAGCTCTCGGCACTTGATATTTGGAATGCTGAGACTGTTCACGGTGCAATTCAAGGGGTCTGTGAACAAGAGGGTGTTGGTTTTGCTAAGGTAGGGCAGCCCTTTAGGTTGGCACTAAGTGGCGATGGCAAGGCAGGCAGTATTGACGTTTGCGCTGAGCTTTTTGGCAAACAGCGAACGTTGGCCAGATTGCAAATGGCCATCGATTATATTAAGACCCTTTGAGCGTCCACCCACAATAAGAGATTGTTATGAGTCTCCAGTTTTCTGATGTTGTTTTTGCCATTGCTCCAGTTTTCATGTTAATGATTATTGGTAACCTGTTGAGACGTAATCAAATACTTGATGAGGCGTTTTGGAATTTAAACGACAAGCTTGTTTACTGGATTCTAATTCCAGCATTATTGTTTAATGAAATTTCACAAATTCAATTCTCTCCGGCGCTTTTTGGTAGTTATGCCATTGTGATTCTTGGTGGTTTTTTTTCCGTCATCTTGCTGTCGATTTTATTGGGTAAAGTGTGCGGCTACTCGGGTGCAATATCAAGCTCAGTCATGCAGGGTGCCGCTAGACACAACGCCTTTATTGCGCTGGCAATTTCTGGTAGTCTTTTTGGGGCTGAGGGCTTGGCAATAGGAACCAGTCTTATGGCGATACTTATTCCAGTCGTCAATGTTGTTATTGTGACTTTTATGGTAGTTGTCCTGCAGGACACTAAGTCTAATAACTCAAAACCCAGGTTAACTGATATTGTTGCAGAGCTGGCAAAAAACCCACTTATTTTAGCGATTCTTGTGGGTTTTGTGTTCTCAGTGGCGAATGCAAAGAGTGTGCCTATTATTCATGAAACAACTCGGATGCTAGGATTAGGTGCTATACCAGTACTACTTTTGGGTTTGGGGGCAAACATCAAGGTTAGGAATCTTTCAATAAAGATTAGCCCACTGATTATTTCAAGCGTTTTAAAGCTCGCTATTTTTCCATTGATTGTTTATTTTGTTAGTGATTATTTTGAATTCAACACAACAGAAAAAATTGTTTTGGTGATATTTAGTTGTGTACCAACGGCTGTCAGCTCTTATACTTTGGCTAAGCAATTAGGGGGTGAGAGTGAATTGATGACTAGTATTATTACCCTGCAAACGGTGCTGTCTTTTATTACTATCCCGCTAATTTTGGCCTTTATTACATAGATATCAGTGATTGGGGTTTTGTTGTTTTTGGGCGATACACTGAAAAAAGCGGCACTTAATAAATTTAGTGATATAATATGACCAAGAATTCTCTTAATTCTAATTTATTCTTTCACTTTCGAATATCATGAACGACAAAATTAAAGCGGTCACTGACGCTTCTTTTGATGCTGACATTATTAATGCATCACAACCAGTTTTAGTAGATTTTTGGGCAGAATGGTGCGGTCCTTGTAAAGCACTTTCACCGATTCTAGACGAGATTGCAAATGAATACGATGGTCGTGTGACTATTGCTAAAGTTAACGTTGATGAAAACGTACAGACACCGCCTAAATACGGCATTCGAGGCATTCCTACCATGTTGTTATTTAAAGACGGCGCTGTCGAAGCCACCAAAGTTGGTGCATTGTCTAAAGTCGAATTAAGCGCATTTTTGGATTCTAACATTTAAAACCAAGGTAACACAATTTAAACATCAATCGCTGCTATTACAAACCGTACTAGCAGCGGTACAACCTTCTAATACATTTTGTATTAATTCACATTTTGACAATCTGTCAACATAAACATCACCAAAAAAATCAATTATGAAATTATCCGACCTTAAAAGCCAGACGCCATCCGAACTTATGGAGATGGCACAATCTCTGGGCATTGAAAATATCTCTAGAGCGAAAAAGCAAGCGCTTATTTTTGCGATTTTGAAACATAAGGCAGACAATGATGAAGAGGTTCTGGGTGATGGCGTATTGGATATTTTGCAAGAAGGCTATGGTTTTCTGAGATCAGCAAACGATTCGTATGTTTCTGGTCCCGATGATATTTATGTCTCACCCAACCAAATCAGACGATTAAATCTTTCAACGGGTGATGTTGTTATTGGCAAGATTCGCGCACCAAAAAAAGGTGAAAAATATTTTGCCTTAGTGAAAGTCTTAGAGGTCAACGGTGATCAGCCAGAGAACATTAGAAACAGAATTCCTTTTTCTTCATTGACGCCGCTGCATCCAAATGAAAGACTGAAGTTGGAGATTGGCAATGGTGGTACAGAGGATATTACTGCTAGGATTATTGACCTAGTTGCGCCATTTGGTAAGGGTCAAAGAGGTTTACTTGTTGCACCACCCAAGGCAGGCAATACGATGATTATGCAAAATATTGCGACATCAATTGCCGCGAACCATCCCAAATGTGAGTTGATTGTGTTGTTGATTGACGAGCGTCCGGAAGAGGTCACAGAAATGGAGCGTACAGTCAGGGGCGAGGTCATTTCTTCAACTTTTGACGAGCCCGCGAAACGCCATGTTCAAGTAGCCGAAATGGTAATAGAAAAAGCCAAAAGGCGTACCGAACAGGGTAAAGATGTCATTATACTGCTGGACTCAATTACTCGTCTCGCTAGAGCTTATACCACCTGTGCACCATCGTCTGGCAAGTTTCTGACCGGCGGTTTTGCCGCCAACCCCTTGCCACGCCCCAAGCGTGTTTTTGGGTCTGCGCTACATCTTTCCAACTGTGGCTATATT
>ERZ813253.387-NODE-387-length-15916-cov-3.574957_pt1 | contig 15916 bp, 4 predicted proteins | sample MGYA00520893_ERZ813253 | MGnify/ENA primary metagenome ERZ813253 (study PRJEB31669, sample SAMD00080414) | marine metagenome | biome: oceanic hadal pelagic zone biome; feature: marine hadalpelagic zone; material: sea water | place: Pacific Ocean:Izu-Bonin Trench...
GGCGGCAAGGGGGCGTGGGAAGCCGTGGAGGCGCAGGGGAAGAGGACGGAGGGGGGAGGCGTCTCGGGCCTGTCGAACCGCATGAACACCGTGCACAGAGAGCAGCATGAGGACCGCATCCACAGCCAGAAGGACGACGATTGGAATCGCAAGATGCTGGAATTCTTCGCGGATGGCAGGCTGGAGGACATCAGCCAACTGAGCCGCGACATCCACGGCCAGATCAGGGTGTCCAAGGTGGTCGCCTACAAGCCGATCTGGTGGATGGCGGCGGTGATGGGGCAGCACAACAACTACTCCGGCAAGGTACACGCCTACGAAGCGCTGAACGGTGCCGGAGGTGCGGTGATCTCACTCGTACCGACCAGCCAGTCGGTAGGTGACAAGGAATTCGACGAGGACGACGTCGAGTACTACCGCGGCGACCGCGACGTCCTCGTCTCCGGCGACATGGACGCGCCCGCCGGAGTGAAGGGGAGATTGGACGATTCCGACGCCCCCCCGACTGCAGGACCGAGCGGCGTGATCCACGTCCCGGGCGCCCCGAAGCCTATGGGCGCTTACCCGCACGCCCGCCGGGTCGGTGACCTGCTCTACCTCTCAGGGGTGGGACCGAGGAATCCGGCTGACGACAGCATTCCCGGCGGCGCGATCCGCGACCCCGATGGGAATCCCTCGGAGTACGACATCGAGGAGCAGACCCGCGCCTGCATCGAGAACCTCCGGACCGTGCTCGAGGCGAGCGGCAGGGGGCTGAGGGATGTGCTCGACGTGACCGCCTTCCTGATCGACATGGACCGCGATTTCAGCGGCTACAACAGCGTCTATGGTGATTATTTCGCGGACATACAGCCGACGCGCACCACGTTGGAGATCTCCGCCCTGCCGACGCCCATCGCTGTCGAACTGAAGGTCATCGCCTCCGCTGTCTGACCTCACTCCAAAGTTTGGCTCGTGCCACGCCGGACGCTGTCGAGTTCTAGGTCAGCGCCAGGGTCGAATGGCGTCGCAAGCCGTGAACGGACACTTCAGCAGGTCCGTATGCTCTATACCGGCTCTCCGGTCGCCCGCCCATGCCCCCGGGCGTCATCGACTTCGTCTACAAAGAGGTCGAACTGATCTCTGACACGCTCGAACGCAAACTCGGGATCTGGTCGGTTGTCATCATCTCACTCTCCGCGATGCTCGGTTCAGGCCTGTTCGTGCTGCCCGCGCTGGCGATGCTCGACCTCGGCGGGCCGGGCGTGTGGCTGGCGTACGTGTTTGCGGCATTGGTGGTGCTCCCGGGAGCCATCTCGAAGGCTGAACTCGGTACTGCGATGCCGACTTCAGGTGGCGACTACATCTACATCGAGCGAACCTATGGTCCACTGTTCGGAACCGTCGCTGGACTCGGTCTGTGGGCCTCTTTCCTGCTCAAGGCGGCATTCGCCCTCATCGGCTTCTCCGCATACCTCTGGATCATCGAATCGCTGCTGGGGATCACCTTCAATGCGAAATTCGCTGCTCTTGTGCTGCTGGTCATCGTCGTCGCCATCAACATCATCGGAGTGAGGTTGATCAAGAAGGTGCAAACCGTCGTCATCGCCATCTCCGTCCTCTTCCTCGTCGCACTCTGCATCTGGGCGGCTCTGACCGCGGATCCCGACTGGATGCGTCCGATTGGGAAGGGTGCATTCGGAGATGGGTGGACATCCATGGCCGAAACCGCCGCCTTCGTGTTCGTGTCCTATGCGGGCGTGACCAAGATCGCGGCGGTCGCTGAAGAGGTGAAGTTGCCCGGCAAGAACCTGCCACGTGGCATCCTATTCTCGCTGTTCATCAGCACCGTACTCTACGCTGGAATCGTCTACATGATGATGGCCGCGGTGGATCCGAGCGCCTACGTCTCGAATGGCGAAGCGCGCGAGGATCCGATGTTCGTGTTCGCTAACAGTGTCGGCGGACCGGTGATTGGAATCACGGCATCGGTGCTGGCGATCCTGACGATGACCTCCATGGCACTCGCCGGAATCCTGGCTGCCTCTCGCTACCCGTTCGCGATGGCACGCGACAACCTCCTTCCCGAAGCCCTGGAAGATGTGAATCCCAAGTTCGAGACTCCTCATTGGTCGGTCATCGGAACCGGTCTCGCGATGGCAGGCGTGATCCTCTTCCTCCCCGTTCACGATGTCGCCAAACTCGCTTCGGGATTCCAGATAATGATCTTCATCATCGTCAACTCCTGTGTCCTCGTCCTGCGCCGGGCATCCGAGGCACACTCCTGGTACAAACCGGTGTTCAAGTCGCCATTCTACCCACTGACCCAGATCCTCGGCATAGCCGGCGGAGTGCTGCTCATCTACATGATGGGCGAGAAAGCGCTCGTGGGAGCCGTAGCGTGCACCGCGCTCGGCCTGGTCGTCTACTTCTCCTACGGACGGTCAAGAGCGCATCCGATGTTGACCCCGTGGCGCACCGTGCGCACCGAGTTGACCAATCCGGAGCAATCCGAGAGAGAGAAGCGCTGGATGGTCTTCCACTCTTGCGGACATCACCGACGCCCGCGCAGGGAAAGCAAGTTGCACGATTGGTGGGACAAGAACCACCCCGACCACCTGACCTTGCACGAGTTCATCCAAGCCATGAACATCCTCGTTCCCGACCTGGAGCACTTCCACCTGCGCAACCTGTTCCACGAGGTCGACATCGACGGCAACGGTGTCATCGACATCGATGAATTCCTGATTTCATTTGAGAACGGAACAGTTGACGACTCTGAGGAATGAGGCGCGACTCTGCGGGTCAACCCTCAAGTGGCACGCGCACCTCTCCCACACCATCGTCGACGTGACGATGTTCGCCGTGGGCGGGTACATCCTGTTCGGCTGACGTACATGCGTCCATCCGGGTCCTTCGAGGGGGCCGTCGCATTGAAGCGAGATGTGTGATTAGAGGGGTCGCCAGTCGGGGTGAGAACGATGTCTGTGGCGAGAAAGGCGCGCAAGGTGACCACCCACACGCTGCTGGAGATGAAAGCCAGCGGTGAGAAGATCACCATGCTCACGGCATACGATTACTCGCTGGCGAAGATAGTCGACGGGGGTGGCGTGGATGTCATCCTCGTCGGAGATTCAGCCTCCAACGTCATGGCGGGCAACGACACCACGATCCCGATCACCCTCGACCAGATGATCTACCACGCGCAGTGCGTGGTGCGCGCGGTCGACCGTGCGCTGATCGTCGTGGACATGCCGTTCGGCTCCTATCAGGGCGATTCGAAGGAGGCGCTCGCCAGTGCGATCCGCATCATGAAGGAGAGCGGTGCGCACGCGGTGAAGCTCGAGGGCGGCTCGGAGGTCGTCGAGGGGGTGGAGCGCATCTTGAGTGCGGGCATCCCGGTTATGGGGCACCTCGGGCTCACCCCGCAGTCGATCTACAAGTTCGGCACCTACACCGTCCGTGCCAAGGAGGAGGAGGAAGCGGCGAAACTGATCGAGGACTCGAAACTCCTCGAACAGGCCGGTTGCTTCTGCATCGTCTACGAGAAGATCCCTGCCGAGTTGGCAGCGGAGGCGAGCAAGAGCCTCACGATTCCCACCATCGGGATCGGTGCGGGTCCGGATTGTGACGGACAGGTGCTGGTGCTGCACGACCTGCTCGGCATCACGCATGAATTCAATCCGCGGTTCCTGCGCCGCTACATGCAACTCTACGACGATATCACCAGCGCAGTGCAGAACTACGTCAGCGACGTGCGTTCAGGCGATTTCCCCAACGAGGATGAGTCCTACTGACATCAGATGCGCAGCCAACTTCCAGTCTCGGTGTCTCGCCACCACCAGACATCGGAGCCATGCACCCACCACTCCCTGAGACGTTGCTGCGGCCGGAGCCCTCTCTCGTAGGGATGTATTACACTACAAGGTAATGAAATCGTAGGAAATTCGCTCATTTTTGGCGAGGAAACTGCGATTTCGTCACTCAACAAGTTCCCAGCCGACCGCACGGAACTCCCACAGCGATGGCTTTCCATCAGGGAAAAGATACCATCCCGACTCACCAGCACGCGTACCGGGCAGCGGTTTCAGCAACTCACCGACCTCGGTCATCGGGCCAAGGCCCGGCTCTGGAGACTCCCCCTCGAGTTCATCCTCCTGGGACTCAGCCCACGGATCCTCCAGCTCATCATCCCAGTCGCTGGCCCACTCCTCGCTGTCGCCCAGTTCCGACTCATCCTCGTCGGCAGGCTCCTCGTCCGATTCGGATTCAGCATCCACCTCGGCTTGCTCGTCGCCCTGCTCGTCGGATTCGGTCTCCACTTCGGCGTCATCCACGGAATCATCATCGGCGTCATCCTCGGAACCGTCGTCTCCTACGGCCTCTCCGCCCTCCGCCTCGGCTTCGCCTTCAACAGCGTCGGGCTCGTCGTCCACTTCCTCGGCATCCTCGACGACTTCGGCCTCCTCCTCGGTCTCGGTCGTACCGAACGCAGCCAAGGCGCTGGACAGGTCGCTTCCTTCCTCGACCCCAGCCGCAGGAGCGGCGGCGGCCGGCGGCGTGGCTTGGGAACCTGCACCGGCCCCCCATCCATATCCTTCAGAGAAGGGCCCGGGATGCGAGGGAGCATCACCCCATCCATACTCCGGCTTTGATTGAACGAAGACCCCGGGCTGAGGCTGGGGCGCAGCTGCGGTGGTCGAGTTGGCGGCGAGTCCCCGGCCGAACAGGAACGCGGGCGGCGGCGCCGCGGGTTTCGGCGTGCCCTGTTTGCCTCGACGACTCCGCATCCCACCCTCACCGGAGATGGCGCGGGCCAGCGCCGGACTCGGCGGTGGAGGCACGCCTGCAGCGGCCGGTGGGGGCATCTGCCCGGGAGGCCGGACGATGCCCTGGGGAATCGGAGGTACAGCAGCGGCAGGCTGCGGCATCCCCGTGAGGCCGGGAACAGGAGCAGGAACTGGTATCGGTTCATGCTCATCCTCGTCATCGTCCTCGTACTCGAGGTCATCTGCCAGCCTTCCGGCTCGACGGTACGCCAACACCAGCAGCATGGCTATCAGCAGCCCGACGAACACGCTGCCCAAGGCCATCACATCCTCGCTGGTACCGAGTTGACCAGAGAGCAACGTGGACTGGACATCGATGAAGGCGGGGTTGCTTTCAGCTCCATCATAAGTCGCCCTGATCGATTGCTGCTCACCATGGTTCTCCAGGTTCAGCGTCCATACATCGTCTTCACAGGTCGCCCCCCCAGCAGTCGAGACGATATTCACGTCGCACGTGGGAATGGCCACCGGGTAGTCACTGACGTCGAATCCCTCTATGGTGAACTGGACGGTCTCCCCCTGTGTGCCCCCCTCGGGTGCGGTGATGACCAGATGGTCGAGTTGCCCGGGAAGCAGGTTCACCAGGAAGGTGTGCTCTGTCTGGCCGACGAATGCCCTGAGTTGGATCCAGCCTACACCCTCGGCGTGGAATACGAAGTCACCATCGCCACCGGTCTCCTCGATCGATCCATGCGAGCCATCCACCTCCCAGGTGGGGTTGTAATCGTGCCAAGTACCCATCACGTCGAGTCCCGACACATGCAGTTGCAGCGATTGGCCTGTGACGACTGTGAGGTACCAGTCGCCGTCGGAATCGGTGAGGTTGAGGTCGACCGGGAGGGACCAGTCGACCTGGACGCGGATCTGTGCGGGGATGCCATCCGCTTCGGCGTAGATGTTGTGCTGGCCGCGTACCAAGGCTGTGAACGTCGCGTTCGGCGCATCGATCGATGCGTTTCCTGACGGGCCGTCGACGCTCCAGTTGAACGTGGCGTCGGTGATGATGTTGCCATCGAGGTCCTTGGCGACCGGGAAGAGTTCCAAGGACTCGCCGGTGAGCAGCTCCGAGTCATGTCCTGCCAGCGATATCTGGGCGATGTCGCCGGCGGTCACCTCGATGGTCAACTCGTCCATCATCATGACGTTGCCATTGTCCGGACCGCTGTAGGTCGCCCGGACCGTGTACGAGCCGACCTTGTTGCCCTCGAAGGTCGCTGTCCCTCCATCTTGCGTCAACCAGGCGCTGGATTCATTCCCAATCGTGGACCAGGTTCCGTTGACCGTCCAGCGATTGTCTCGCTGGTCGGCGACGACCATCGTCAGGTCGAGCGCCTCATCTGAGGTGATCGAGACGCTGTCATGCTCTATGAACAGGTTCTGGGCGGCACCGCGGCTGACGTTCACTTCCCAGGTGTCACTGAACTCGTCCACTGACACGCTGATGTTGAAGCGGCCGAGGGGGCCGGGAATCCATTTAGGCGATTCTCCGGGATCCAACTTGAGCCCTGAGCCCACGGGAATGACCCAGTCGGACGTGTATGTGAACACCGGGCCGCTGTTGCCGCGCGAATCGAACTGGAGCACATTCAGCACTAGCGTCTCATCGGCGGTGATGTTGTTGTCGTCGGCGGTCAACTGTATATCGACCGGCACACCGATCACCACGTCGATGACCACGCTCTTGTTGACATCGCCGACGCAAGCCCACACCACGTGGCTCCCGATCGCCCACGGGTAGTAGAGGACGGAGGTGGAACTCTGTACGATGAGCGTCCCGTTGTCAGTACCCCAGTCGGCACTGCCGTCGACTATCAGCCCTGCCGCATCCTTGAGCGTGATGTCGAACAGCTGGCTGCCATCAGCCTTCACGGAGACCGGCCCGGGGGGCAGGATCTCGATGCTGGTGACGTTGTCCGGTCCACCGCAGGACCTGCCTGAGACAGCACTGACCTGAGGTGAGAGTTCGTGAGGCAGCAGGGATGTCAGCGATGATGCCAACAGCAGGGAGATGAGCAGCAGCACGAAGGGCGGATGGCGTCGGCCGGGTGGCATGTCGCTCATTCTCCCCTCTCCCAGTTGCCCGCCGCATCCACGTTCCAATATGAGGGTCGCCCCTCTGCATCCAGATACCAGCCGGTGCTTCCCTGTTCTGTTCCGTCCATCGCTTTCATGACACCCGATTCGCGCACGTCAGCCGGTCTGTCAGGCACGGGCTCCGCGGAAACATCGACTGGCTCCTCCATTCTCCCTGACACGGGTACCTCTTCTTCCTGCTCGTGAGCGACGCTGCCAGCCATGGTCGCATGCAGTTGGACGAGGTAGGCGGAGATCTGCGCTTCGTCCCAACCCTGCGCCGCGCACCACTGGCGAATCCGCTCATCGGTCCAGGCCTCGTCCTCGGTGCCAGCAGCAGCCTCCGTCGCGACTTCCACGGCGGGAACCGCGGCAGAAGAGTCGCGGCTCATCCCTGCGGTCTGGGTCGCTGGCGCCTGCTGTGCTGTGGACTCCTGCGGCGGCGGCTCGATGCGCTGTGGAGCGGCGGGGGCAGGCGCGAGGAACTGAGCGGGTTGCGGTTGCTGCGCCTGCATCCAAGCCGCGTACTGGTAGGGGTTCCAGCCATGCTGCGGGTGCGGTTGGAAGGTGGCGGCGGGTGTTGCTACCATCGGAGGTCCAGTCAGAGGGGCATCGCGCACGGGCTTGGAATGGGCGGGACGGCGGAACTGGCGTGTGTGCAGCGCTGCCAGCGTGGCGACCGGTGCCGCCTCCTTCGGCTCCACGTCCTCCTCGTAGAGCAGTTCGAGCGAGGCGGTCTCCCTGCGGGCGCGCGAGCGCATGAGTCCGACCAGCAGCAGGAACAGAAGGATGGCGCCGACCACGGCGCCCCACAGCGTCGTGGCCAGTCCCGCAGCGCCGAAGGCGAACAGCGGGTCGGCGTCGACATCGAGGAAGACTTCTTTCCCGACCCCGGAGTAGTTCGCACTGATACGCTGCCGGACTCCGGGATTGTCGAGCAACAGCCGCCAATGGGTGCCGGTGTCATGCGCTATCTTTCCGGTGCTCGTGGTCACCTCCACCTGTTCGGGGTCCACCGCGAGCAGGTTCCCCCCGTAGTCGAGCACGCGCACCTCGACATCGAGCACATCTCCCGTCTGAGCGCTGTCGCGCGACAACTCGATCTCGATGTGATGAGGGTCTCCTGGTTTGACGATGATACGTAGTTCGCCGTTGGCGAAGCCGGTGGTGAATGCGAGCGTGTGCTCCCCGGCGACGAGCCCACGGGCGAGGTAGTGACCACTGCGAGAACCATTCTCCAACTCGATCGAATCACGCGGCAGCATCCATTGGACATCGGTTCCGAAGTCGTTGCCATCCAGATCGGTGGCGTTGATCACCAACTCCACCAATTCGCCGCTGATGATGACGAATCCGTCCGGCTGCAGCGAACGAATCGTGTGCGGCATGCCCGGGTCCACGTCGATGCCGATCTGGTAGAAGACCCCTCCCGCTTCAACGAGCACGTCATGATGACCTGCCAACTGCGGATACCATACCCCGCCGCTCGACCTGAGATCGTTCGTGCGGTCATAGGAATGGCCGGCGTGTGTGAAGGTCCAGTTGAGCATGACGCCTGTGAGCAGGTTGCCATCCGTGTCGTAGAATCTCTGCTGGAAATCGAATGACTCATCGGCTGAGATGCGCTCACCATGACCCTGCAGTTCGATGCGTGCAAGTGCACCGGGAAACACCTCGATGAACAAGAAGGCGGTCACGATCCCATCCGCGCTGACATGCTCGGCGGACACCGTCCACGCCCCCGCCATCGCCGCATCGAACCGCGCTCCGTTCTCCACCTCGGACAACCAAGAAGCCGCCTCCGGCTCCATCATCGACCAGTTTCCGCTCACTGTCCATCGGTTCCCGCGAACGTCCTCCGCCTGCAGCAGCAGGTCGAGCACGTCGTCGGCGGACATGGTGTCGCCGTCGGACACGATCAGCAGACGGCTGGCGTTGCCATGCACCACATCGATGCTGATGTTCACCCAGTGATCCTCGACGTGGACGCCGATCGTCCAGTTCCCCACTCGCCGCGGCAACCATTCGACTCCCGTCGAGGTCATGCGGAAGTTGCCGTCCTCGGCCGTCCAGTTGGACAGCGGGATCCGCACTGGAACATGATTGCCCTGCACATCTATCCACAGCAGTTGCAGCGGGACCGGCTGGTCGGCGGGGACCGAGCCGTTCGGCGGCACCAACTCGATGTCGGTGAGCTGGCCGGCGGTCACCTCGACGAGCGCCTGACCGCTCGCTCCGGAATCACTGGTGGCGTTGATGCGCCAGGTCCCGGTAACGGCGCCAGTGTAGATGCCGGCGAAGTCGACCGAACCCTGCTCGCTCACCCAGGTGATCGCCCCCGCGGAGGCGAGCGGCATCACATTCCCGAGCATATCGGTGACGACCGGCACCAGCGGCAGCGTGCCACCCGCTGGAACGGTGAGGTCGGAATCGAACAGCAGGTGCACTGGAGTACCGGGGGTGACCGTGATGTCGCTGCTGGCCGACAGCGTCTGCCAGTAGACGGTGACCGTGTCCTCCCCGACCGCTACAGGAGTGTAGACGCCCGTCTCGTTCACGCTCCCGACATCGGCGTGCCAGCTCAGCGTCATGCCGCTGGCCACGTTGTCGTGCGCATCGAGCAGCTCCTCGGACATGTTCAGCACCGCATCGATGGGCAGCGTCGCGGTTTCGGGAGTGAGGCTCAGCGACACCGGCATGCCCGGCACCACATGGAGAGACACCTCGCCCAGGACACCTAGGACATCCGCTTCGATCTTGGTCACGTTGGCGACATCCGGAGTGAACAGACCGCCGGCGTCGATGCTGCCGGTCGTCGCTCGCCAAACGACCGTGCCGCTGCTCACGTCACCCTGCCCCGTCCGCGCCGTGGCGCTGAACGTCAGCGGGCTGTCTGCATCTATTCGGACTGGGGAACGCGGATGGACATCCACCCATCGGATGTTGGGGGACGGGGTGGAGGAACCCCCCCAGGCGAAGGTGATGTTGAATCGAGGCCGGGCGGAGGACATGGCGACTTCGGACGAAAGGAACTCGACGTTGGAATCACCCCAGGCCGGCCCGCACAGCAGCACTCCCGCGGTGGAATCGAAGCCCTGGCTGCGGCGGAAGTGGGCGAGGTCAACCGAACGGGTGATGTCGAATGTCTGCCAACTTCCGTTGGCGAGCGCGGACTGCTGGTCCATCAACCCCCCCGAGTCATCGTTGCCCTGAGCGCCGGGCACCTCCCATGACTGGCCGGAATCATGGTCGTTCCAGGTGGCTTGATCAGGGTTCCAGTTGTGCTTGTGGATCATGTGCGTGAACAGTTCCGGGGTTCCGTTCACCTGTGCGGTCATCAGCTCCAACGAGGCGGAGACGATGCTGACGTTGGTCCACAGCGACGCCAGGTCGAGATCGAGTGCCAACATGGCGCAGTTTCGGTCGCTGTTGTTGCAGGAGTGTCCGACGACGAACCCGTGGCTGGGGGCGGGATTGCTGGCAGGGGCGGCCGTGCCGCTCCACGTGTCGCGCACGACCCCGATGCCAAGCGGCTCCTCCCACACCGTCAGGCTGGCGGTCGCGTCGCCATGATCCACCAGATCCCCGCCTGATGGTTGCGGATTGGAGGATGCAGGGGCATCCGGAACAGCGGGAGAGAGGACTCCAGTGGGAACGCCCGCCACCCACGACTGCAGCAGCAGCATGCCAAGCAGTGCCCACATCACGCCGGGTCCATTCTGTCGCGACACGTCTTCTCCCGGCATATCGACGATGCACGGCGCTCATGAAGTGAGCGCCGCGCTGCCCGCGGGCGTCACACCCGCATGAGGGGGGTTGGCGGCTTGCGGCCAAGGCTGTCGGCGCGTGGCTGTTCCAAGGGCAGATGAAGGGGAGATCACTCTTCGTAGCGTTCCCAGTCATCCATGTCCTGGTTGCGATACCACCAGACTCCCTCGTCGTCCTCCCACCACTCGGTGCCGTCCTCGTCCACAGACACATCCGGCCCCGCGTCCTCTTCTTCAAGTGCATCGTCGAGTGGGACGAACTCTCTGTCATCGAAGTCGGAGATGTCCTCCTCCACCTGATAGTAATCGTCGTCGTCGTCGTCGCGGCCTCGCCTGAGCAGGAGCAACAGTACACCCATCAACGCCAGCACCACGATCACCAGCAGGCCTGCGCCGGCCCAGTAGAGTGGGCCGCCTTCCTCGAACCACCCGAGCACCGTCTGCTGCACCACCACCGTCTCCTCATCCCAGACCGTTCCGCTCACGAGTGTGAGACTCGAGGTGCCTTCGTTGACCATGTAGACCTTCCATTCGTTGTTGGATACCTTCGTCTTCACGTGCTTGTCGCCGCCGGTGTCGAGGAAGGTGTTCTCGGGAACCTCGATTTCGTTGCCGTAGGCGTCGAACGCCTGCGCGGTGACGATGATGATGGATTGCTGGAGTACCGTCAACGAAGGGGCGACGTGGATCACCAGCCGGCTCAGCATGGCAGGACCGACGGTGACTTCCCACCAACCGGACAGCCCGGTGGACTCGTTGGTGTACATCAGCGAGTGGACACCCGTCTGATTGCCGTGCCATTCGGCTGCGCCCATTCCCTCGAGCATCGTCCAGTCGGCAGCGTCACCGGTCCAGACTACATGCACTGCGAATATGTTGCCATCCGCATCGGTGCCGTTGACATGCACCTGAAGGGCGTTGCCGGCGATGAGTTGGACACCGTTTGCATGGTGTGTGAGCACGAACGGAACGCCGTGGGTGACAGTGATCTTCGCTACCTGTTGGTAGGGTCCGGCCATCGCGCAGATCTTCCAGACGCCCACATCGCTCGCCTCCCAGACATGGTCATTCGACCGCAACTGAGTGGTGAGTTCCGCACCCCAGTCGACGCACGAGGGTGGCAGGCTCTGCGTGGTCGTGTCATCCCAGAGGAACCAACGCAGGATGTCTGTGGACAGCGAGTTGCCGTTGGCGTCGCGCACGATCGGGTCGAGGTCTACGCTGTCGTCGGCAGTGATGTCGCTTCCATGTCCGTTGATGATGATCTCCGCCAACGGTCCGGGTACGACTGTGAAGAGGATCTGGTCCGTCATCGCGTTTACTCCCAGATGCATGTATGTCGCTTGCACCGTCCAAGTTCCAACTATCACCGCCTCGAACACGGCGTTATCGAGATCGGCCTCAGTCAGCCAAGCCGATGTCGAGCCCGGTTCGAGGATGTTCCAGGCATCGACGCTGGCAGGCCATTCGTTGCCGCGCTGGTCGAACGCGTAGGCGTCGATGTAGAAAGCCTGCCCTGAGGCCAGCTCCGTATCTGGGGAGAACAGGCGAATGCCGGCCGCCTCACCGTGCATGACGCTGATATTGACCCTCGAGGTGATGTTCTCCAAGGTAGCCTCGACCCACTGCGGTGCGGAATTCCATGGCACCCAGCGCACCGGATCCTCAGCGTACAGCGAGCCGTTTGACCACGTCCATGCGGACAGTGGCAGCGTCATGTTCAGATGGTTGCCACGCACATCGATGCGCACCGTGGTGAAGGTGACGTTGCCATCGGCCGTCAGCGAAGTCGTTGACGCATTCAGCACGAGGAGGTCGATCAGCCCGTAGTCGGTCTCGACCAGCATGCTCGCCGACATGTTCAGCGAACTCGACACCGTCACGTTCCAGAACCCGACTCCCCACGCAGAGTAGTTGCCAGTCGTGTCGTTGAAACTGCCGTTCTCCACCGTCCAGGTGATGTTGCCGGCGCTGTTCGGTGTGACCGAGTTACCGTGTTGGTCCCACGCGCTCCAGTTGTAGTGACATTCCTCCGCGGCGACCACGACCGTGCAGCCATCGATGGTCAGGTGGTGCGGAGCTCCCTCCACCACTGCGATCGCGATGTTCAGGGTCTGGCCCCCCCAACTGGCGTTTATCCACTGCGTGCCCTCGCTCCAAGCGACGAAGGTGACGCTGCTCACAGGAGTGGTCATCGTCGTCCCCGGCAGCAGTGTCCCGTTGGTAACGGCCCAGGTGATGGTCTCGCCACTGACCGAGTTGCCGAACTGGTCGATCACATCGATTACGAACGACGTCGACTCGTCGGCTGAGATGGCGGCGGTGAGCGGCCCTCCAACGAGTAGGATCGGGATGCCTGGAAGCACGGTGATGTTGTGTTGCGCAATGACTCGGCCGAAGCGTGCGGTGAGGGTGACGTTGCCCGCGTTGCGTGGGGTGAACAGCCCTGTGGATGAAACGCTGCCATCCGAGGTTTCCCACTCAACGGACCCGGACAGGGGATTGCCGTCGATGTCCACAAGAGTGGAGTTCAGCTGCACGCTGTTGTCAGCCGTTGTCTGGTTCGCGCCGCTGATCTGGACATCGAACACGCTGGTGTAGTTGAGCATCAGGATCGGTCGCTGGCTGGTGGATGCGGACTCGCTGTGAGTGAAGACTGCCCACCCCTGAGGCGTCGCGGAATTCTGCTGCGGAGTGCCGACGAGCACGATGGACAACGTGCCGTTGACAGCGGCGCCGAGCGCACCGCTCACATCGAAGTTGACGAAACCATCACCTTGCATGGCGTTGATGCGCACGGTGTCCAACGCGATGACGCCGCGATCGGTTCCATCTGCGCCGCCCAGACTCCACGGGTGGCCTAGAGCCGCCTGCTGCCATGTTGCCTGATTCTCGTCCAACCACGGATTCAGCAGAGCGTAGGCGGTGATGTCCACGTATCCGGTGTTCGGCGTCAGGATGTCATCCAACCAGAGGGACAACTGGGCTGAGTGGACACGGGTGGAGGAAGACAGCGGCAACTGTCCCAAGTCAACCTTCAGCAACCCGTTGCACCGAAACTGGCTGTTCGGCGGGCCGTCACAGCCCACTCCGACGCGTAACCGCCCCGAACCGTAACTCATTGTCGTGTAGAAACTGCTGATGTGCGTGTCATGCATCTGGGGGTGATTGAATATGCTCGCGTCCGCACCTTCCTGATAGCGGGCCTCCCAGAGGTTCACCCCTATCGACGCCGTGTGCGGGTCACCGATTCCGAACGACCACGAGGCGCTCGACGGACTCAGGACGCTGCCGTTGATCGCCTGAACGCTCCAGATGTACATCTCGCCGGCGGCGAGGTCGAATCCGGGAGTGTAGTTGCCTAGGCCGAAGGTGCCCTGAGCCGTCGAGTTCCAAGAGTGGAACACCAGCGAGGATGTGGCGTTGCTGATGCGCACGATGTAGCCGGTGGTGCTCGCGTCATACTGCCAGACGAGCATCGGCCGAGTCGGCGATTCCAGCAGATAGCCGATGCTCGTGTAGAGGATCTGCTGGTCGAACGGCGAGATGAGCACAGGAGTCACCGGCGGCTGGGTGCCGTTCACGTTGTCCACGTATTCGATATCGAGATACGGCCGCAGAGACGAGTTGGAAGTCTCTCCCGAAGTGAACTGCAGATAGCCAGACCAGTTGCTCTTCACGGCGAGGTTCAGCATCCCGTTGTAGCCCAAGCTGTTGAGCAGAGCGGCCACATCCCATTCGTACCACACACCGAGCCCACTGGCGGATTGTGTGGTGCTTGTGAGGGCGGTCGCGTTGCAGTTGTTGGCGATCGAGAAGGAGTTCCAGGTGTCGGTCTCGTTGAATGACGAGCAACCGTGCATGCTCACGGTGTGCACCCCGGTACCAGAGTAGCCCACGCGGTACAACCGGAGCTTTGCCGAGGAGGTGAGCATGTTGGGTGGGAATGGCAGTTCAGACAGGTCGAACTGGATGAGGCCGACCGCTGCGGCACCGGCCTGATTCGGGCTGGAGCCGACCACGAGTGTCGTGCTGGTGGCCTGACTGACATTTCTCCATACTCCGCTGGCGGAGTTCAGCCACGTGTCGGGAACGGTTGGCAGCGCACCGCTCTGCTCGAACACGGAGCCGCGGTACAGTCGAACCGTATGATTGCCGAGACCATCGTCGAATCCCTGGTCCGTGGGAACCCTGAACGGCCCTGCGTCGGTCCAGTTGCCCACGCTGCCACCGATGATCGGCCTCACGCGCCAGTAGTGCCACTGGTCACCCCAGACGACCCCAGAGGGTGAGGTGTAGCACAGGGTCTGCAGGTTGAAGCTGCCGTTGTGGGATGAGGGGTCGCTCGAATCGTACAACCAGGTGCTGCCCGCAGCGTAACGAGAGGTGAGCGATGTCTGCACCTGCCACGAGGTGACGTTCGTCGGGTTCGGATGGAGCCAGCACCTGCTGATCGGGTCGAGACCGGTCGGTCGCGGCTGACCGGACTCCCACAGGGTCGAACCGGAGGCGGGCATGGTTGACACGACATCGGCCGGCAGCCATTGCGTACCGATCCGATGGGTGATGTTGAGCGCCGGACGATAGGTGGAGTTCGCCGCTTCCGAGGAGTGGAACTGCTTGAACAGGCTCGTTCCGACAGGCCCCTCGAACAGCAGACGAAGGGTATCGTCGCCGCGTGTGCGCGCCGCCTGTAGCATCTGGGTGACGTTCCAAGCATACACGCCGGTCGTGGTCACGTTCGTCGATGACTCGATCCCACCGCTGTCGTTGGGCCCTTGTGCACCTGGTGATTGCCAAGGGACGTTGACTCCGTAAACACCGCGCCGATTCCAGGTCGCATAATCCTCAGCGAATGGCACCAGCAACGGGGATACTGAAACATCCATCGGTGCCGTGGACAAGCCACAATTGGACAAGCAGGTCAACCTGATCTCGGCATGCATCACTTCCCAAGGCTCAGGTACAGGCAGACTCGAGATGTTCATCATGAGTACGATGACAGTGCGGTAGTTGGTGTTGGTTGTGCCTATGCTACGCCCGATGGTGAGGGTGCTGCCGGCACCATTCATCACGTTCGGACTGAACGAATCGAGCGTCGCATCGGTAGTGACGGCGGGAAGCGATAGACGGGATACTGCGGAGCCTTCCTGCACCTTCAACGTTCCGTCGCTGCAGTTTCGTTCGCTGCCCAACCCCCTTGTCCTGTCAAACACGACTTGCCTCCCGCCCTCATCGCTCATGCTCCACTTCACCACTCTTACGCAC
>ERZ813253.388-NODE-388-length-15909-cov-3.188696_pt1 | contig 15909 bp, 12 predicted proteins | sample MGYA00520893_ERZ813253 | MGnify/ENA primary metagenome ERZ813253 (study PRJEB31669, sample SAMD00080414) | marine metagenome | biome: oceanic hadal pelagic zone biome; feature: marine hadalpelagic zone; material: sea water | place: Pacific Ocean:Izu-Bonin Trench...
GTGCTCTTCCGATCTTCTCGCTGTTCATCGCCGCCGGTGTCGCGCAGTCCACCTTCGTGGGCACGCTTTCACCTCTGCCCTCTACCACAGGCGTCGCCTTCAGCATGCAGAATCCCCCCGCCGGCACTCTGCCGATGATCTTCTACACGCTGCGCACCGCCACCAGTTCAGACCTCATCTCGCAGAACGGGTTCGAACAGATTTTGCTGACTCACTCGAATCCATTGATAGCGTTAGCTTCGTCGATCGTCGTGTTCCTGATCGTAGCGTTAGCTGAATCGAGCAAACTGGAACTGCCGTTGACCCACGGCAAGGTCCGTGGACATCGCGGGAAATACCCGATCAGGCTGGTCTACGCCAGCAACATTCCAGTCATCTTGATGGCCGCGCTGCTCGCAAACCTGAACATGTTCACGCTGCTCTTCTGGAGTCACCCGGTACTCTCAACTGTACCTGTACTCGGTGCCAATGGAGCGTACAGCATCGCCACCTGGATGGGCTCCTATCAACCCGGCTCGACCTCCGCTTCCGACGGTTTCGCCTGGTACGCCTCCATGGTCAATGGGGTGCAGTCGTGGCTGATCCCGCTGCTCGACCAGACAGGGGACGGTTTCGGCCATTCGCTGGGCCAGATCATGCTGCATGTGTTCACTTACGTGACGATCATGACCCTCGGGTCCATGATGTTCGCCAAATTCTGGATCGAGACCACGAACATGTCCGCCAAGGACGTGGCCAAACAGATCGAGAGGACGGGGATGCAGATTCCTGGTTTCAGGAAGAATCCTATCGTTCTCGAACGCATTCTGGAGCGTTACATCCCACCTGTTACCCTGTTCTCGGGTGCTTTCGTGGGGCTGTTGGCGTCAGGAGCTGACCTGCTCGGTACCGTAGGTAACGCCACCGGAACCGGGTTGCTGCTAGCCGTAGGTATCATCCTCAGGACGTATGAGCAGATCCAGAAGGAACAGGCGATGGAGATGCACCCGATGCTCCGCGAATTCTTCGGCGCTGAATGAGTGCCCTCGTAGAGATACGACCTGCCCTTCGGTGGTGAGGCTGGCCGGATGCCCTCCGTATCGATTCTTGTTGAGGGCATGTTCCGGTCGATGACCGGACCGAGGCCAGCCGCTGACGGCAGGGCCGGAGACCCCGCCGCTCATTCGAGTGCCGAAGTGAGGATGACAACCGCTTGAATCCGGCGTGATCAGGCAGACCAACCATCCCGGCACTCCTGAGCCACAGGGGTTCGACAGGGGCCGCGGCAGGTCGTTCGGCATCCTCACAGGAAGCGGGACCGACGCGCGTGGCCACCCTTCAAATGGGGGACTGCGCAGAACTCCGAGAGGTCAGCATCGAGTCCGGCTTCGTCACGTTGATATACCGCAGGTAGGTCGGTGGGCTGCTGCTTCGCAGCACGGCGTTGATGTCAGAGACCGGTATCTCCGGTCGATGACGAACATCATCCGCAGCGTGAGCAGCCGAGGAGATGCGGCCGCGAGTTCAACTCGTAGCCAAGAGGTGATACAAGTAACGACACACATAGATGTGTGCAAGAGTAGATTTTGGTGCAAGATGAAACTTGCCAATTTCCATGAAGAACAAACCAATCAGTTAGACGACCAGTGAAAATTCTCCTAGGGATTGCAGAGATGACACGCTCGATTTCGGTCGAGCGGGAAATCCGGTTGATCCTGCCGGAGGCGACCGCTGTGGGAGTCCGATTAAGCCATGCGAGTCGAGAGAATAAGATTCTCGGCATACCGCTCAGTAACACGTGGATAACCTGCCCTGTGCTGGGGGATAACCTCGCGAAAGTGAGAACAATACCCCATGGGTCACTATGCCTGGAACGGTTAGTGGCTGAAAGCTCCGGCGGCACAGGATGGGTCTGCGGCGTATCAGGTCGTAGGGGGTGTAACGTACCTCCTAGCCTTCGACGCGTACGGGTTGTGAGAGCAATTGCCCGGAGATGGATTCTGAGACACGAATCCAGGCCCTACGGGGCGCAGCAGGCGCGAAAACTTGACAATGCGAGAAATCGTGATCAGGGGACTCCAGTTGGCTGGATCAAAAGTCCAGTCTGAACCGACTTTAAATCGGTCGGGTAATAGGGGCGGGAAAGACCGGTGCCAGCCGCCGCGGTAATACCGGCGCCCCAAGTGGTCGTCACTATTATTGGGCCTAAAACGTCCGTAGCCGGTTTGGTAAATCCGTGGGTAAATCAGACAGCCTAACTGTCTGAATTCTGCGGGGACTGCCAGACTTGAGACCGGGAGAGGTGCGGGGTACTTGCGGGGTACCGGTAAAATGGGATCATCCCGTAGAGACCACCTGTTGCGAAGGCGCCGCACTAGAACGGATCTGACGGTCAGGGACGAAGCCTAGGGGCACGAACCGGATTAGATACCCGGGTAGTCCTAGGTGTAAACGCTGTGGACTTGGTGTCGGGGACCTTCTGAGGGTTTCCGGTGCCGGAGTGAAGATGTTAAGTCCACTGCCTGGGGAGTACGGTCGCAAGGCTGAAACTTAAAGGAATTGGCGGGGGAGCACCGCAACGAGAGGAGCGTGCGGTTTAATTGGATTCAACGCCGGAAAACTCACCAGAGCCGACTGTTAAATGAAGACCAGCGTGATGAGCTTGTCGGATTTTCAGAGAGGTAGTGCATGGCCGTCGTCAGTTCGTACCGTAAGGCGTTCTGTTAAGTCAGATAACGAACGAGACCCCCATCGCTATTTGCCAGCTGTGTCTCCCCTTCGGGGGCGATTCAGCGCACTATAGCGAGACCGCTTGGCGTGAAGTCAGAGGAAGGCGGGGGCAACGGTAGGTCAGTATGCTCCGAATGCTCTGGGCTACACGCGCGCTACAAAGGGCGGGACAATGGGCAGCAACACCGAGAGGTGACGCTATCCCGAAACCCGCTCGTAGTTCGGATCGAGGGCTGTAATTCGCCCTCGTGAAGCTGGATTTCGTAGTAATCGCGTCTCAAAATGGCGCGGTGAATATGCCCCTGCTCCTTGCACACACCGCCCGTCAAACCATCTTAGTTGGGGGTGGGTGAGGCTGCCTACGTCTTCGGATATGGGGTATTCGAGCCTGCCTTCGACAAGGAGGGTTAAGTCGTAACAAGGTATCTGTAGGGGAACCTGCAGATGGATCACCTCCTAAGACCTCAGAAACCGGGGGCGGGGCAGCTTCGGCTGCCCCGTTCCCACATTTTCTTCCAATTGCTTCCGGACCACACTTTTTCCGTTGAGGGCATGTCGGAGTCACCATGACCCTGATGACGATGTTCGATGAATACTGGACCATCCTCGACGGAATGGACTGGTGGATTCGCCTCATCGTCGGCTTGGCAGCGTCGGTGTTGGTGGGTACGTTCGTCCAGATGGTCGCCAAGGGACCGGTGCTGAAATACATCTCCAAGAGCGACAACAAGTACGACGACACGCTGTTCGAACTCGCTACGCCGCTGATCAATGCGGGTGTGGTACTCGGCGGCTTCTGGCTCACCTTGGTCTGGGTGTTCGAGGGCGACTCGTCCAAGAGCATGATGCTGGCCACCCTGATCGTCATCATCCTGCTGTACATGATCGCTCGCTTCTTCGTGCAGACGGTCGACATCTTCGTTCCGCTGGGCGTCGAGAACCTCAACAAACGAGCCGGAGTGGACCTGAGCGGTCTTGAATCGCTGCTCCTCTCAGGGCTCAAGATAGTGATCTGGCTGGGGGCGGTGATGGTCATCTTCGGCCGGCTGAACATCGACATCACTGGCATCCTGGCTTCGGCGACCATCATCTCGCTCGTCATCGGGATGGCATTGAAGGAGACCGCATCCAACCTGGTCTCGGGGATGATGATGGTGATGGACAAGCCGTTCGAGGTCGGCGACAAGGTCACCGTGATGGGAGTCACCGGAAAGGTGGTCGACATCGGCATCATGTCCACGAAGATCAGGACCGGCCACGAGCATCTGGTCGTGATCCCCAACAAGAGCATCAGTGGCAAGGAGATCATCAACTTCGCCAAGGGTGGTCCTGAGGATTCACCCAAGCGGGTCAACCTGCGTTTGAACATCGGGGTGGGATATGACGAGGATCCCGCACACGTCAAGCAGATGCTGCTCGATGTGGTCCGGGAATGTGACTACATCGTGGACGACCCGAGGCCCTCAGCGCTGTTCCGCGACATGGCCGATTCAGCCTTGGTCTTCCGGCTCAATTGCTTCGTTCGAGACTACTCCGATGAATGGGTCGCCCGTGATTGGATCCTCACCCGAGTGCTCGAGCGCTGCATCGACGAGGACATCGAGATTCCCTACCCGCACATGCAGCTGAAGTACGACCCAGCATCGGTTGTCGAACAGAAGGCTGCCGATGGTGCCGCCGAGGAGGCGCAGCGGGCGGCCGACAAGGAGCGCAGGAAGGCGGAGGCGCGTGTGAAGGACGAGGCGGAAACCGCAGCCCGCATGAAGGAGCGCAAGGCGATCAGGGCGCGTATAGAAGAGTTGAACGCGGAGCTCAGGGAGGAACTGTCTGATGATGCCGGGGACGAGGAGCGCGAATCACGTCTGGCGACCATCGCCGAGATCCAGGAGTTGGAGCACAAGTTGGACGACAGCGGCGACGACGATTGAGTCAGAGGAACGCTTGGGCCGTCAGCCAGAGCCACATGGCGGCGAGCGTGAACAGGCTGACGACCCACGGCTTCAACCGCTTACGGATGCTGTTCTTCCCGAGCACTTCCCGAGCGTGCAGGACGCGGCAGACGATGTACAGCGATGCCAGCCCGAGCAGCACCTCATCCACCAGGTCGAGCGCCATCGCCGCTAATCCACCGGCGAACAGGATGACGGGGGTCTCGAACAGGTTCTCGAACAGGTCGTCCGCCTGCTTCATCTTCCGCGGCGGCTCGCCGACCTGCTTCGTCTTGAAGTAGAGCGGGTCGAGTCCTTCGACCATGACCGCATGCAATCTCCGGTTGCGCATCACCACCGCTGCATAAGCCGTCAGCAGCACCTGCGCCGCCAGCGGCAGCAGCATCCACTTCGCATCCATCAGGAGGCCGTACGGGGGCCGAGGCGATTAACTCTCAGGAGTCGAGCCAGTGTGCCAGTTTCTCAACGATCGGTGTGCGGAAGGTGAGCAGATTCAACTTGGGGCCATCCAGGCTTACAGTGACCGTCGAGCCGCGGGTGAAGTGCCATTCATCCCAGCCATCGGGAACGGCGTAGCCGCGGTGCATGTCGCTGTTGAGCACGGTCGGCTTGTCGGTCCAGGCGAAGTAGGAGCCGTCGCCGCGGCGCTCATCGCGCGGCAGGTCGCGTGCGCAGAACAGGTAGTGGTCGAGAATCTGCTCAGGGTCGAACTTCATATCCTCGATGACGCACACGTGGCGGAACCAGGCGCCCTGGCCGACGAACGTCGAGAACAGCAGTCCGCTGGAGCGCTGCATCAGGTCGACGGCCTCGTTGACGCCATCGGCATCCCTCTTGAGCCGGTAACGGCTCGGTGAATACTGGTTGGTGTTCGCCACCAGCAGGTCGTTCAGCGCCGGGTCGCACTTGATGCGGTTGCCCGAGGTTGTCACGATCTCCGCTTGCAGCCGCGGCAGCACATTCGGAATCGCCTCACCATCCAGTGCAGCTCTCACATCCTCTGCGAAGGTGGTCGGGTCGCAATCCATGAAGAAGCCGAACGAGCCGTCCGGATCATCGCTCATCGGGTGGCTGTTGACTCCCATGATCGGGGTGTCGTCATCGACGTTGTGGGCGATCGAGGTGAGCGTGCCGTCACCGCCCACGATGATGACGAGGTCCCGCCCCACGAAATCCGCCCTCTTGACGGTTTCACGTGGTGTGAGGTCGTAGGACACCCCCCGCTCATCCGCCAACTGCGCCAGTGCATCTTCCAGAGATGCGACGGAACGGTCATGAACGGCTTCGAAGTTCTTCTTGTAGACTACGAGCAGGTCGGCGGCCATTGGCATCCCTTCACAGTCCCGCGCTTCAATCGGCGTGGGTGATGGGCTCTTAAATGGGGTGTTCGGGTGGCTTCGCCCAGTGGGTGGCATGACTGACGCGGAGGATGCGGCGCGGCTTCCTGCCGGGCAGTTCCTCACCAAACGGTTCCCGGTGCTGACCTACGGCCCCACACCGGACATCTCGACCGATGACTGGGGCCTGCGCGTCTGGGGTGTCGGGCTGGCAGAACCTGTCGAGTTCGACTGGGGGGGATTCAACTCCCTGGGCGCGCACGAGACGACGCGTGACTTCCACTGTGTCACCACCTGGTCCCGCTTCGACAACCGCTGGAACGGCATTCCGGTCTCCGCCTTCTGGGATGCGCTCTCGCCTCACCTAGACAGCACACCCGCGGCGGTCATGCTGCACTGCTACGGCGACTACACGACCAACCTGCTCATCGACGACTTCCTCGAGCCTGACAACCTGTTCGCCACGCAGCATGACGGCAGGCCGTTGAGCGCAGGTCACGGCGGCCCGATGCGCTTCGTCTGCCACCATCTGTACGGCTGGAAATCAGCGAAGTGGATCAACGGGGTGGAACTGCTCGACACTGATGCGCGCGGCTTCTGGGAGGTTCACGGATACCATATCCGCGGCGACCCTTGGGGTGAAGAGCGTTTCTCGTACCAGGAATGAGCCATTCTCAGGCTGGCAGAAGTGTCAAAGGGGTTGGTCATCGGCACGGACGCCATGCGAAGACTGCTGATGCTGTTGCTCGCCGCCAGCCTCGTGCTGTCCGGCTGCATTGACCAGATAACCTCGTTCACAGATGACGATGTCGTTGAGGACAATATCGTGCTGGACCCGATGTCCAGCGATGCAGTGAACGATCTGCTGCAGCAGGAAGTGAACCTCGATCCGACAACCCTGGCGGAGGGGTTGGACCGGTTCGGAGTCAGGATGAGCGTACAGACCTTGGAAGATGGAGAATCCGGCCACTTTTCGCTTGAGATCATGAAGGATGACGTCGCCCAGATCGGCTCGTTCGGGTTCGGGTTCGCTGCCGGGATGATCTCGATGGAGGTCGAGATGGTCTCTGGAGCAGAGCGCATCAGTAACATGCGAGTGATGAACCAGTGGTTCAGCTTGCGTGACGAACAGCCAGAGTACGTCGACCCGTTCACGCAGATGGCCGTCGAGGGAGAGGACGAGGGCGAGGGCGATTTCATGATCGAAGATCCGCTGGATGACATCCCTGACCCCACGGAGATGTTCAACGAAGCATTTGATTGGACGGTGACCATCGATGTCGAATCAACTCAACAGGTGGCATCTGCGAACAACGGCACCCACCAGGTGATCGTCGAGTTCCAAGGTGTGCCGCCCCGCATCATCTCGATCGAATCCTACGCCAACAATGGCAGCGAGACTGTCCGGATCGACTACTTCTACGGAGATGCTGTGCAACTGAGCATCAACCCCGCATTCCCGCGCACCTCGGTCACCATCGAGATCGACGATGATGAGGAAGAGTTCGGCGAGTTCACCTGCAACAACAGCGAGACAGTCCCAATCGAGTACGTCAATGACGGCATCGCTGATTGCACGGACGGCTCCGACGAGGAAGTCAACGAGTCGGACATCCCGAAAATCCTGATGCTGTTCTCCGGAGAGGTCACCGAAGAACACACCCAGGAGGTCAACATCAGCGAGATCGAACTGCGCGTCGGAGACGAGGACGATGAGGAGTTCACCTACGAAGTCTCGATGATGCTCGACGTCGGTTCAACCAACGTCACCGATGAGGCCGGCGATTGGTGGAACATCACCTGGACCGATGTCGACGGTGATGGGCTGGTATCGACAGGGGACACCTACGCGGTGCTGACCAACAGCAGTGCAGCCGATGACTTCGAGGTGCGCTTCTACGACCACTGGGCTGACACCTACGCGGGCGGCCCTCTGCCCGGCTTCGGTCTGCTGCTCGTCGCCGGCGCACTGGTTTCAGCCGCCTTCACTCGCCGGCGGGCCGGTCTGTACGAAAATCAATAGGAATCGGTGCCAATCGACGCCCATGGCCGCGGATGGGGACGAGGTCGAGGAGCCCCCCGCTCTTCCGCTGGACGAGTCGTTGTACGTCTCAGAAGAGGATGACACCTTGGAGAAGGTCAAGCGCGGATTCAAGCAGTTCGGACGTGGACTGAAGAGGGGCGGGGAGGAAATCGCCGCAGGCTCGAAGAAGCTCGCATCCAAGTCGAAAGAGAAACTCGACTCAGCGTTGGAGAAGCGCAAACAGGCCAAGGCGATGAAGGACCCGTTGGCCTTCCCGTGGAAATCCCTCTCGGTCGCCGACCTGAAGGACAGGCTGCGCCAACTCGGACTCACCGTGTCTGGAAAGAAGGACGATCTGGTCGACCGTATCATGCAGCACTACCGCACGGAGATTCCGACCACTGAGGACGGGACCACCGAACTACTCGACGACTTCGAACAGGTTCCGGAGGTTCCCCCGGCACCGGATCTGGTCGAGATGTCCCAAGCGGATGACGAGGTCGAGCAGAGTCCGGAAGTGGTGCAGGAGAGCCAGCCCGACTTCAGGGAGATTCTCCCCGAGACTCCAATCTTCGTGAGTGAGCAGGATGGCCAGTTGTACGCCTACGACCCCCCGCGCGTCGTCGATAAGAAAACGGGGAGGCGGACGAACAGGCTCCGAAGATCGCTCAACAATCTCTTCGCTGTCATGTTGTTCATCTTCACCCTCTCAGTGATTGACGTCGGCTTCGATATGGGGATCTTCGACAAGTTCGGCATCCTCAACGAGATCCTCGCCAATCGTGTGATTCCTCCCTATGGGGGGATGTCCGACACGATGACCGTCGCCCTGTCAGCCTCGGTGGCGATCATCTTCTTCGCTGCAACGCTGATGTTGCTCTCGGGAAGAAGGCCGGCCACCGCGGGCATGCTCGTGATGACCGCGGTGACCCTCAGTTTGGCCATCAGGGGCGGCGCGGCGATCGTTGCTGGTTCGTTCGACGACCTGACGGTGGTCGGCCATCTCATCATCGACCTGATGCTGGCGATTCCGTTCACGGTCACCTTCTGGATTCCCGCAATGCTGCAACTCCTGCTTCCATCGGATGAAACTGAACCCACATCAGGATTCTTTGCTGAACCGGAATCTATTACTGATACATCCGACGACACTGAAGACGGTGAGGATATGGGTAGGTTTGATGTCGACCGCCCCGACCCACCGAAAAGAAGGCAGCGTGGACAGGGTTCGCCATACGAACTCCTGTTCCTAATTTTGGCTTTAATTTCTTGGCCCGTCACACTGTTGTTCAGTACACTTGTGGTAGGGGAGGTTCACGTGAGTTCCTTTGGAATTGATAAGATTTGGAGCGCCAACCAACAGGGACTCATGCTCTTATTGCCCCTGTACATCTTCTCGTTCGTGTGCACTTACGCATGTTATAGACTTGATCAGGAAGCTCGTGAGGGTGATGTGTATGCCAAGCAAAAGGCTGCATATCATCGTGACATGGACCAATACCTCGATCTGAAGAAGGCGTACTACGAAAAGGCCGCGGAAGATCTAGGGATGTCCTCTTCCACTGGTGAAGAGTCTTGAGCGAGCCGGAATCCCCAATTGGGTGACCGCGCCAGCCTTGGCCGATGTCGCTGCAGAGGGCCGGCCTGGAAGAGGTGTCTGCTGCGCTGGACGAGATGGAATCTGGCGGCGAGCAGGTCAACCTGTTGCTCGTCCGCCGTGAGCGTGAGCCACGAGCCGAGTTCGCCAGATTGGAGGAACTTCTCGCGCGAGCGCGCGGCATGGGAATCACTGTCGAGGGGGGCTCCAAGAGCGACCTGTGGCGGATGTCCAAGGAGGCGGGCACTCCCGATGTGCTCGCTCTGGTCGGCCGCCCAAGCGACGGCACCTTGGAGGAGGTGTGCGCTCGCGGTGGGCTGGTCTGGCTGCTCGCCGGCGCCCGTTACGCGGTGAACATCGGCTATTCCATCCGCACTGCCGAGGTGAGCGGCGCCGCCGCCGTGATCATCGACACGGACATCAGCGGCGTCGAGCGGAAGACCGCCATCCGAACCTCGATGCGCGCCGACCGCTTCATCCCGGTGTTGTGGGAGGATGCGGCGGAAAGCCTGTCAGCGTGGCGCGAGAGCGGCTTCCGCGTCATCGCGATCGAGGATGTCGGCGAACACGAGCCGTGGGATGTCGACCTGACCGGTGATGTCATGCTCATCGTCGGCGGCGAGCACGACGGGGTTCCCGAGGCGATACTGGAGCAATGCGACGATATCGTCAACATCCCGATGGCAGGGTTCGTCCCCTCGTACAATCTACAGGCGCCGCTGGCGGTCGTGGCCCTCGAGGCCCTGCGCCAGCGCCGTTCCGAGTAGCCGGTTTCATTCGGTGGCCTTCTCGGCGAGCCATCTGTAGCTGACAACCGTCCAGGTCACCTCGACCTCTTCACCGGACTCGGTGAAATCGTAGAACGTGTTGATGGAAACCGTGACGTCGTTGACGTAGTTGCCTATGCCCTTGCCCCCGTTCTGCCAGCGTTCGTCGATCTCCTCCACGAGTACGTTCTCTGCGGCGTAATCCTGGCCATCGTACTCCGGGTTCACATCGGCGTTGAGCACGATCTGCGGCAGTTCATCATTGCAGGAGTTGGATGAGCCCTCATGCTGTCCTCCGATCTGCGAACCGCCGTCCACCTCAGCGAGTTCCAGTTGTGCACTGACATCGTCGCAGAATCCCAGCCCCGACTCGTCGGTCTCTGAGAAGTGCACGCTCACCTGCACGCTGCCGATGGCCCACCCTTCGATGGCGCTGATCGAATACTCGAACGAGTGGGTCGTCTGGTCGGTGATGAAGGCTCTCTCGGTCACCTGGTCGGTGCTCTCCTCGAAGCGCACCATGAACGTGCCACGCAGGTCTGGTGGCGGCGCCTCATCGGGCGCCAGCATCGCCGAGATGGCCACATAGCCGCCCCACCCGACGAGAACCAGCAGGATGGCGATTCCCCCGGAGATCCAGACGCGCGGATTCACCTGAGCCAGCCTGAGCGCTGCGTTGCGAGCGAACTCGAGCGCCGGCGGCAGGTCGGCGTCCGCTCCATCAGCCATCGTCATCTGGTGGGCATCGGGCGCAATAACCCTATGCAAGGACCCCATGCGCACCACGTGGAAGACGAGTTTCACCTCTCCGAGCGACCCGAGGAATCGGGCGTCTGCAAGGCGTTGGGCATCACCTACGGCGAATTCGGCGACGGCAGGGCGACCATCCTGTGCACCGTCACCGAGGAGCACCTCAACAAGGGCGGCGTCGCCCACGGCGCGCTGTTCACGACGATGCTCGACACGGCGCTCGGAGGTGCGCTCGTGTCCACGTTGCGCATCGAGACCTGGTGCGCCACGGCCCAACTGTCCGTTTCGTTCCTCGAAGCGGGGCAGGTGGGGGATGAACTGACAGCACATGGAAGGGTCGTCAGGAGAGGCAAAGGGGTGGCACATCTCGCCGGAGAGGTCGTCGACCAGAAGGGGACGATACTCGCCTCAGCAACCGGTACGTGGGCCATTTTCACTGCTAAACCGGACAAGTTCCCTGGTCTGGAATGAGATTGGCGACCAGATGATTCTTGAGTACCCGGGTGAAACCTCTTCATAGGGCAGGACCACAGGGGACGGCGAGCGGCCATGTTGTTCGGGCAGGAGAAGTACCATCCGGGCCAGTTCTGGCTGCTTCTGGGACTTTCGCAGTTGTTCCTCGGTACGTTCGCCGTGGATCCCACCTACGAGATGCTGAGGCTGCTGATGGGGACATCGGGTTGGGGATTCCTGCTGCTCTCGCGCTACTTCTTCGTCTCCAAGATGAAGAATGATGACTTCGACATTTTCCACGGGCGCTACAACCAGAACGAGGGTACGATCATCTACCGCGACGAGGAGGGTAATCTCGCTGAGTACCACCCTCCAGAGACAAGTCGCAACTGGATGCGCATCCTCGTTCTGCTGTGGTTCAGCGGACTGGTCATCAGTTCGAAGTTCGTCTGAGGGGGGGGCTCTACTGTCCACTGCTGAGCCTGACGACGATTCCGGCAGACAGTTCGTCTCGGTCGACCACCTGCTCGGCGGCTATTACTCGCTGTATCGGCGTTTCTTCTTCCTCTTCAGTGTCGTGATCGTCTTTCTTCTCGTGCGCTCATTGGGCGCTCCGATCTGGGTGTCCACCACCATCGCCGGATTCTCGATCGGCCCGATCCTGCTGCTTGAACAATGGTTCGCCAACCGCTCCCTGAAACAAGATTGACGGGGTTTCGAGGCAGCACAGGTCGCATGTGGACATCGAATTACTGATAACGTCGAGGGAATTGGGGGAGGCGAGTCGCATGGTATCACCTCTCGATTTCTTCTCATTCGTCACGGATGCCAGCGGTCTCGAACTGGTTTTCCTGATGTCTGCCATCATCGGGAGCACCCTGTTCTTCATCTGGTTCCTGCTCACGATGATCGGGGGCGTCGCCGGTGATGTTCTCGAAGGCGTTTTCGAAATCGACATCGGTGATTCCGACCTCGCGTTCAAGGCGCTGACATTCCAGGGGATCATGGCCTTCTTCATGATGTTCGGGCTGGTCGGATACGCGTTGATGAACTCCGGTCAGAAGGAGACATTGGCGGCCATCGGCGGCATCGTCGCAGGGGGCATCTCCCTCTACCTGGTCGGCAAGATGTTCGAGGGCTTCAGGCAACTCGAGATGCACGGCAACGTCGACATCAAGAACGCCATCGGGGCGACAGGTTCCGTCTACTCGCGCATCCCGGCGGACGGTGTCGGGCAGGTGCAGGTCACCTTCCAAGGGAAACTGCAGACCCGGGCGGCCGTGTCGGCAGATGGAAACCAGTACCCGACTGGAGATCTCATCGAGGTCGTTGGGTTGCGCGGCAGCGACACTCTTGAGGTCAAGAGTGTCGTGAGTATTAGGAAACAAGAAAAGGAATGATTGGAGGAATGAGAAATGGCTGCTCACGGATTTGCATGGACTGCGGTGTTCCTAGCGTTCATCGCGATCTTCGTACTGACACTGTTGTTCTTGGCGTCGCGCTACAAGCGCTGCCCCTCGGACAAGATCTTGGTCATCTTCGGCGCGGGGCCGGGCATGAAAGGGAGGGCTGCGAAATGTCTGCACGGTGGTGGTGCGCTGATCTATCCGCTGATCCAGAGCTACGCCTTCCTCGACCTCAAGCCGATGACCATCAACATCAACCTCACCAACGCGCTGTCGTACCAGAACATCCGCATCAACGTCCCGTCAACGTTCACCATCGGCGTCACCACGGACCCGACGAAGATGCAGAACGCCGCCGAGCGGCTGCTGCACCAGACGCCGGCGCAGATCGAGGATATGGCGAAGGAGATCATCTTCGGTCAGCTGCGTCTGACCGTCGCCACGCTGACCATCGAGCAGATCAACCAGGACCGCGAACTGTTCCTCGAGGCGATCGTCAAGAACGTCGATCACGAACTGTTCAAGATCGGCCTGCATCTCATCAACGTGAACGTGACCGACATCCACGATGAGTCGGACTACATCGTGAGCATCGGCAAGAAGGCGGCGTCCACCGCCGTGAACGCGGCGCTGGTCGCTGTCGCCATCGCCGAGCGCGATGGTGCGGTGGGCAAGGCCGAGGCGGACCGCGAGAAGGACGTGAGCGTCGCCCAGAACGTCGCCGATGCCACGAAGGGCAAGAAGGACGCTGAACGAGACCAGCGTGTGCACGTCAAGGGGCAGGAAGCGATCGCCGTCGAAGGTGAGAACCTCGCGGCGGCGAACATCGCCGACTACAACGCCACGCTCGCCGAGAAGGAGGCGGAGGCCATGCGCCGCGCCGAGGTCGCCAAGAGGACAGCTGAGATGGAGGTCCAGAAGGCACAGTACGCGCTCGAACAGGAGCGCCTGAACGCCGAGGACATCGTCCGCGAGGAGATTCACAAGCAGCAGATCGAGATCGCTGCCGAGGCCGAGGCCGAGCGCCAGCGGCGCGTCGCCCGTGGTGAGGCCGACGCGATCCTCTCCCTCTACGAAGCAGAAGCAGAAGGTCAACAGAAAGTGCTCGAAGCGAAGGCTGCCGGTTACGCCAAGTTGGTGGCCAGCGCTGGCGGGGACGTCAAAGCGGCCGCCACCCTGCTGATGGTCGAGAAGATCGAGAGCATGGTCGAGGCGCAGGTCGAGGCCATCAAGAACCTGAAGATCGACAAGATCACCGTCTGGGATTCCGGCGGCGCCAACGGCGAGGGCTCGACAGCCAACTTCATCAGCAGCCTGGTGCGCAGCCTGCCACCGCTGCACGACATCGCCGCCAACGCCGGCGTCGAACTGCCTGAATACCTCGGCAGCATGACCGACGATGACGACTGAGGAGCAGCCTGAGCGGCACGCCATCAATGCCGCGGAACGGTTGAAGGCCGGGCCGCCTTCGGCGGCCCATGCGGCAGCGGGAACTGTTCGCGTTGGCCATGCTGGTGGCGATGCTGCTGCCGGCCGTGTCCGGCTGTCTGTGGGGCAAGGATGAGCCTCCGCCCCCGCCTCTGCCCAGCCCGTTCGACTTCGATGAGCCGATCGCCAACACGACGTGGTATCACTTCGGAAACTGGACCGACGCGCTCGACTTCTCAGTCAGTGAACTCAACCTGTCGGTCAATGCCACGCCCATCTGGGCTCTGGGCACCTATTTCGGAATCGGGGCGACCACCTTCGAGCCGACCATCGGCGTGAACTCGGCGGGCACGCTCTTCATGACGAATTGGGGTGGCCTCGGGCGGGGAACGCACGTCATCAGGTCACAGGACCAGGGGTTGACTTGGGAGGACGTGGGACCGTATCCGGGGCTGACTTCGGGGCAGATAATCAACTCGAACGACCCCTATCTCTACGTCGATCCGTGGACCGACCGGCTGGTGAAATTCGACATGCACGCGCTGGCGGTGATGTTCGTGGAGTATTCCGAGGACGAGGGCGACTCGTGGAGCATCCCCTACCCGGGTTCAGGCGTCTACACACCCCAGGACCACCAGTCGATCGCCTCCGTTCCCCCTGGCCCCGACTTCGACGGCCCCCTGCTGCACGACACCGTCTACGTGTTCTGCATCAACACCGGGAACCAGGGTCCGCTCGGCCCCTTCTGTGACACTTCGATCGACGGGGGCCACACCTGGGAGGGTCAGGTCATCGGCTGGCCATCAGGACGGACTCAATGCGCCGGGCTGCACGGACACTTGGTCGGCGCTGAGGATGGCGCCATCTACCGCGGTAATCCCTCCTGCGACGGACCGGCCGCCTACCGCTCGCTCGACGGTGGCCGGACGTGGACCGAGCACACCATCGACACCGCCCACCAGTCACGCGGCCATGAGGTGGCGATCGCCACCGATGAGGGCAGCAACGTCCACGCGCTGTGGATCGCCACCGACGACCTACCGTACTATTCGTGGTCGCAGGATCAGGGAGAGACCTGGTCGACTCCCCTCAACGTCGCTCCTCCGGGTGTGAACTACACCGGCTTCCCGACCATCGCCGGGGGAGCTGATGGGCGGGTCGTGTTCGGCTACATCGGCGAGTCGAACCACTCCGAGTGGAGCGGTTACATGGGGATCATCACCGACGCCTACGCCGACAACCCGCTCATCACCACTGTCGCCGTCAATACCAGGGCGGACATGCTCGACGACACCGAGGACTGCGGCTCGGTGCGCTGCGGCGGCTTCGGCGACTTCATCGACGTGGTGATCGACAAGCAAGGTCGGCCGTGGATCGCGCTGGCGCACAACCCGGGCAACCAGGAGGGCATCGTCGGCACGCTCGTCACCGGTCCTCGCCTGCGCGGACCGCTCGAGGCGCTGCCGCCGATCATCGCCGGCGGGCCCTCC
>ERZ813253.389-NODE-389-length-15900-cov-3.780828_pt1 | contig 15900 bp, 9 predicted proteins | sample MGYA00520893_ERZ813253 | MGnify/ENA primary metagenome ERZ813253 (study PRJEB31669, sample SAMD00080414) | marine metagenome | biome: oceanic hadal pelagic zone biome; feature: marine hadalpelagic zone; material: sea water | place: Pacific Ocean:Izu-Bonin Trench...
CCCACGATTCCCAGCCATGCTCCCGCCGGAGCGAGTGCGAGGCAGCCACCCAGCCAGAAGTGGCAGAGCCAGGTGGCCCGTTTGAGGTAGGGATAGATGACGAACGCGAGCACCGGCAGCCACGCCATCTGCAGCGCCACCATGTTCAGTTGCCACGCGCCCGCGAGCAGCATCGACAGGAACACCACCGCGAGCACCCACGCAGTTCTGAGGGACATCGCGCCCGAGGGAAGATGGCGGTCGGCCGTGCGTGGATTGGCGGCATCGACGTCCTTGTCGATGATGCGGTTGAGGGTCATGGCCAGTCCCCGTGCCCCGACGGCGGCGATGAGGATCCACACGATGTCCAGAACGGCGAGGTCGGATGGCTCGCCGTCGACAGCGATGAGCGCGCCGATGAGCACGAATGGGAGCGAGAACAGCATGTGCTCGATCTTCACGAATTCGAGTATCTCCCTGAATCCCATCAACTCACCTCGTGACGTTGGGTGACCACGGCTGGTGGTCGTATCCGTCGTTCGCGGCGGAGGTCTCGGTGCGAGCGATGGTCTCCTGGTCGTGCAGCGTGATCGCCGGCCAGCTGCGGATCGGGAGATCCGGGTCGAACTCGCTGGTGGGCTGGCCGGCCGCCTCGAGCGCCGCCCGACCCGGGTGTGGTATCGGTGCGGTCGCATCCCATGCCACCCTGGTGCCTGAAGGGTCGAAGTGCAGGTCCCTGCCGACGTCGAAGCGGACGAACAGTTGCCATAGCAGCCGCTTGTTCGTCCCTGAACCGTGCAACCTGATGTCGTCATCGGTGATGAACAAGAAGCGCAAGTGCCTCTCAACATCCAATTGCCATATTGATTCCATCAATTGAAAAACTCTCTCCCTCTGAGCGCGGCTCGCCTCTACCTGTAGCGCCCAGGCCGCCGGCTCCCGCACAGCCTCCATCCCGGTGCGCGCGCTGGGTCGGTCGTCGATGCTCGTCGTGACCACCAGCATCGAGGGGCGCAGGAGAGTGGTGTCGGTGACTCCGTCGATGCCGCGCACCTTGCCGATGAATTCGAGGAAGACTCCAGGGGGGGTCCCCTTCCCTCGGCGCCATTCTGGAGTTTCCCTGGCACTGGTTCCGCGGGGCAGTTCGGAACCGCCCAGCCGCGGGTCAGCAGCGGCCAGCGTGGTCGCATCGATGAGCAGTTTGTCGTGAACGTTCTCCCAAGGAGCCGCGCTCTCCAGCGTGTCGGCGACCATCCCTTCGAGCACGACGAGGTCGCCGGCGGGTTCGACGCGCGCATGGATCACGTCGAGCAGGTCTTCCATGCTGTGGACCGGATGGTCGGCATCGACCGCCACCGCCACCTTGGTGAACATCATCTGGCCGGCACCGAGAAGCCCCAGACAGGTCTTCCGGGCCTGCCGTGGATACCGTTGCTTCGATGCGATGATCGCCAGATTGTGGAAGCCGGTCTCCAGTGGGACGTGCAGGTCGACGACATCGCGATGCTGGAAGCGCAGTACCGGCAGGAACGCGGCGCCGATCGCCTCTCCGATGAATCCGTCTTCCATCGGTGGCAGCCCGACGATGGTCATCGGCACCACCGGGTCGGAACGATGTGTGATCGCCGTCACGTGCATCACGGGATACTCCCCGGGCAGGCTGTAGATGCCGAAGTGGTCGCCGAACGGCCCCTCCGTCCGCCTCTCTCCCGGCACGGCGTAGCCCTCGATGACGACATCCGCTTCGGCGGGCACCCACAGGTCCTGCGTGCGTGCTTTGACCAAGGGAAGGCGACTGTCGGCCAGGAAGCTCGCGAACATGTATTCGGAGAGGTTGTCCGGCAGCGGGGAGACGGCGCTGAACAGCAGTTCGGGGGGTCCTCCGAGACAGATGGCGATCGGGATGTGCGCTTCCCCAGCCTGCGCGCTCGCGTGCGCGTGGTCGGCTCCGTGCTTGTGCATCTGCCAGTGCAGCCCACATTCCGTCGGCCCGTACACCTGCGCCCGATAGCACCCCATGTTGTGTTCCCCGGTGGATGGGTCACGGGTGACCACCAGCGGCAGCGTCATCGTCTGGCCACCGTCCAGCGGCCACGTCCTGGGGATGGGGAGTCGCGTCAGGTCCGGATTCGCGACGACGACCTGCTGACAAGCACCCTTCTTCACTCTCTTCGGAGCCATGCGCAGGGCCTGGCGCGCCAGCGGGATCCCCTTCCACGGCTTTCCCGCGATCGCGCTGACATCCGGCTTCATCAGTCCGACCAGCCGGTCGCCGACATCGCTCACCCGCTCGCACCCGAGCACCCGTCGCACCCGCTCCGGTGTCCCGAACAGGTTCATCGCCAGAGGGAACTCGCTGATCGTCCCGTCCGGCAGCCGTGGCTTCTCGAACAATATCGCCGGACCACCTGATTTCACCTGTCGATCGGCGATGCAACCGGCTTCCAACTCGACATCGACCGCACGTCGGATGCGCAGCAACTCTCCCGCGGCGTCGAGCGAGTCGAGGTATCGCTTCAGGTTGGTCCAGCCCACGCGTCGGCGAGGGGCCTCCCCTTTCAAATCCCGATGTACGGCCAGACTGCGACGACCGACTGATTGATGAGGCGGCCCTCCGCCGTTTGAGTCACATGGGTGATGAACCGACGCGCTGCGACGTGCTGGTGATCGGTGCCGGTCCCGGCGGCGGCTGCGCCGCGCTGCACTCGGCTCGCCGGGGCCTCGACACCATGCTCATCGAGGACCATCCCGAGGTAGGCACCCCGGTGCACTGCGGGGAGTGCATCTCCGACCTTGCCGTGCGCAACCTGGACCTCGACATACCCGACGATATCATCGCCCTGCCGGTGTTCGGGATCAGGGTCATCTTTCCGGACGGCACCGCCAAGTGCCTGACCGAGCACGGCTATGTCCTCGAGAAGCACCTGTTCGAGCATTGGATCGCCGACGAGGCTCAGGACGCGGGCGCATCATTCCACCTGCAGCACAAACTGACGGGCATGGAGCGGATGGAGGATGAAGACGGTATATTCCAGGGATGGAGGTGCACGGGCAAAGGTGATCGTTTCCCTGTTGAGGCGAAGATCGTCATCGACGCATCCGGGGTCGCCGGTGTCTGCTCCAAGATCCTTGAACTCAACCCGCGGCCGAAGGTGATCGCAGGAGTGCAGTACGAGATGCTCGACGTGCCGACGGACGGCTACCTTGACTTCTACATCTGGCCCGAGTACGCCAAGAAGGGGTATCTGTGGATGATTCCCAAGAACGACGGACGCGCCAATGTCGGCCTCGTGACCGAGGACAAGAAGGGGGCGGTGAAGGCTCTCGATGCGTTCATCGAGAACACACATTTCAAAGATCTCGAAATGGTCAATCCTCCTTGGCGGGAAGGGGACAAGGTGCGCGGTTTCGGTGGCACCATCCCGATCTCAGGCCCCCATGAGACGACCCACGCGGATGGGCTGATGCTCATCGGTGACGCGGCTGGATTCACCTCCCCCCTGTTCGAGGGCGGCTCGCATCTGGCGCTCAAGTCGGCGGTCTACGCGGCGGAGGTGGCACAGCAGGCGGTGGCGAAGGGTGACCTGAGCGCGGACCACATGGCCCGGTATCCGCGGATGTGGAAGGCGGAGTTCCCCCCCTATCACAAGATCCTGCGCGGCAAGGAGGCCCTGTATGCCCTGTCGGACGACGAACTCTCACTGATGGCCCGCTGCTTCCCCGAGGAGATGAACGACATGGGTGTTAGAGGCAAAGGGATGATCGTGCTGCGCCTGTTGTTCAGGCGCCCGTCCCTCTACTTCAAGCACGTCGTGTCCGCCATGCTCGCGTTCGGCTACAGCCGCGCCAAGCACTACGGCTGGTAGCCCTGTTGAAATCCTTCAGGGCTCAGAGCGGCTCGTCCTCGCAGCCCTTCCCCAGTCCCTATGGCGGAGGACTTGTTCGCCCCCCCTGATGCAGTGGCTCCTGGGACTCGCGCTGCTCTCAGCCTTGTTCGGTGCGCTCGCCCCTTGGGGACGGCTGTCCGCCGACACCCGTCGCTGGGCTTCGACGGCGCTGATGGTGCTGCAGGCCTCGCCGTTCGTCGTGCTGATGTGGCTGTTCATCTCCGATGACCTCGCTTACGAGATCGTACGGCTGCACGGGGGTGCGGACATGCCGGTCGCCTACCGCATCAGCGCCGCATGGGGTGGACGGGAGGGCCCGCTCCTGCTGTGGGCCGGGCTGCTGACCGTGTGCGCGTGCTGGTTCGGCCGAGGTGGAGACACGGACGCTGGTCCCACCTGGGCCCTGCGTCAGCGCCTCACCCAGGGATTCATCCTCGCGCTGCTGGCGATCGCCTGGCTGCTCGAACCGTTCCGAGCGGTCGTCGGCTTCGGGCGCAGCGAGTTGAACCCGCTGCTGCAGACCGACCTGATGGTCATCCATCCGCCGCTCGTGTTCCTGTTCTACTCGCTGTGCATGCTCGTGAGCATCCACTCCCTCGCCGCACTGCTCGACCCCGAATCCGAGGGTGGACTGCCGACCCCCTCGATGCTGCACATCGCCCGCGCGGGCCTGCTCACCGGCGCGCTGGCGATCGGTCTGGGCGGGCTGTGGGCGTACACCGTGCTCGACTGGGGTGGTTACTGGGCGTGGGACCCGGTGGAGACCGGCTCGCTGCTCCCCTGGCTCTGTCTGCTGATGCTGCTCCATCTGCGCATCACACCCGGACGACCGCCGTCCCGCTGGGCGGTTGCGCTCGGTCTGCTTCCGGGGTGGTTCGCGCTGCACGCGACGATGGTGACGCGCGCCAACGGGGTGTGGGCGAGCGTGCACGCCTTCGTGGCAGGTTCGGGCTCGGGTGAGAGACCTGACTCAGCACTGGGGCGACTGCTGGAGTTGCGAGCGAACGATGTGGCGGGCACCGAGGTGACCACCTACCTGGTGGCGCTGTTCGTCACGCTGTTCCTGCTCATCGCCTGGCTGATGCTCCAGCAGAGTGGCTTTGCGATCGACCGCCGTCGCTGGCGCTACGCCGCGTTGACCTCGCTGGCGCTTGTCGTGGCGATCCCCGTCTCCCGGCTGATGTTCGTCCATTCCATCGGCTTCGATACAAGCCCGCTCGAGACGATTCCCGCATGGTTGCTGCTGACTCTGTGCGCGCTGCCCCTGCTCGTGGTCTGGCTTCCCCCGCAGACGGGATTCTCCAGGCTCCTCGACACACCTGCGCGGGCGCTTCCGATGTTCGCCGTGTGCGCACTCGCACCGATGTTGGGGGATCCGGTTGTTGCCGGACTCTCAGTGCTCGTGATGATGTTGCACGTCTCCGTACGCGGCCGTCGAACCGCCGTCTGGACCTGGTCGGGCGCGCTGCTGCTGCTGTTCGCTTCGTGGGCGTTCCTCGTCGACACCACGGCGGCGTTCGTAGGCATGCTGCTGTTCCTCGGACCGGGGTTCCTCGGTCAACCCGGCGAGGACAAGATCACCCTCGGGCAGGTGAGGGACCTCGCTGTGCAACGCAAGGTCCAGTTGCGATTGGTCCGCTTCGCGCCCGTGGTTCTGGTAGCATCGTTCCTGACGCTGAGCTGGATGCTTCTGCTCTCGAGCATCGACGGCGCCTCTCTCTCCAGCCACGAGTTGTTCGGCGCCCCGCTGCTGCTGCTGGCGGTGGCTGCTCTGACGACGTACGCGTGGCGGGACGCGCTCGATTCCCGACTAGTACCCGTGCTGCTGCTGCTGGCGTTGGCGCTCTCGGTGATCCTGGCGCTGGTGTTCGACCTCCCCCTCCCCGGGGACTCCACCAGTCCACTCTCCGAGCAGGTCAGCCGCGGTCAGGTCGCCTGGATGCTGCTGCCGCTGCTGCTGCTCGCTGCCCCGGCGCTGTTCCGCTTCGTGCTCGAACACGGAAAGCGGTTGCGCGCCGCTCGTAGGCGCTCGCAGGCGAGCGGGGTGGCGGCGCTCAGGCCCACTGCGGCGCATCTTGCACATCTCGGCATCATCCTGCTGCTCATCGGCCACCTGTTCACGACGACTTTGGTCGACCGTACGGACCCCGCGCATCAGGTGGTCCTGACACGGGGAGAACTCGTCGAGCACGGCGGAATGCAGTTGCTGTTCACCGACTGGGTGATGCTCAGCGAGGATGATCCGGAGTTCGAGGAACGGTTCTCTGTCGGTGATGGATACCTTGGTGCGACCATCGAGGTGCGCAACTCGCGCGGCGAGTTGATCGACATCGTCGAACCGGGAGTGCTCCGCTTCGACGGCTACGGATCCTTCCCGCGCAGCGAGGTCGACCGAACCGTGCGCTGGAGCGGCGACATCGTGTTCATCTTCGACTGGACGCAGGCGCAGCAACTCGGCAACGAATCAATGCTCGGAGGAGCCGACGAACTAGATCGGGTGCGCCTTACCGTCTACGACCTGCCCGGAAGTCATCTAGTCTGGACCGGCTGGGTCATCCTGCTCTTCGCCACCCTCACCAACTGGCGGGCATGGGCGCCGAGCAAGCGTGGCTGAGGTGGGTTGTGCGCTCTCCCCAGCGACCGCTCTCCCGTGTCCTACCGTCTGACTCATAAAGGGGGAGTCGGTCGCCGGCTCGCCCCGTAGGGGCGGGTGAATATCAATGGAAGATGGTGCCATCGTCTACATCGACTACGACCTGTTCATCGTCGACACCGGCGACCTGATCGAGACCACTCGGAGCAAGGTTGCCGAGGAGCACGACCAGCTCGACGAGAACAAGACCTACGAGCCACTCATCGTGACCGTGGGCGAGAACTCGTTGATCGCGGGATTCGAGAACCATCTCAAGGAGGCGGAGGCGGACACCGACTACGAACTGGACATCCCTCCAGAAGAAGCCTATGGTGAACGGGACGCCAACGCGGTCGAGACGTTCAGCGAGGGGAAGCTCGCCCTGCTGATCGGGGGAAAGGAGGTCGAGAACCTGCGTGTCGGCGGGCCGGTCACGGTCGAGGGCAAACAGGGCACCATCAAGATGTTCGCTGCCGGCCGCGCGCGCGTCGACTTCAACCACCCGCTGGCAGGGCGCACCCTGCACTACGACTACCGCATCACCAAGGTGGTGGAGGACCGCGAGGAGAAGGTGCACACCATTCTCAAGATGAGCACCCGTAGGGAGGAAGGCTTCGAGGTGGAGTTAGACGGTGACGACGTGAGCATCACCATTTCGGAGTCCATCGCCTTTGACCAGTACTGGGGCATGGCAAAGTTCGCCATCATCCGCGCCCTGCACGACAACGTCGGCGTGGGCACCATCCGCTTCATCGAGGAGCACAAGAAGCGTGAGGTCGGTGAACTCGACGAAGAGCACGAGCATGAGCATGAACACGAAGGTGAGCATGCGCACGGCGAAGAGGAATGAACCTCCGCGGTGTAGGGTGAATCGCTATCAGCGACGGCCGGACGTGCTCATGCGTGAGCGCTGGGGAAGTGGCTGCTGAGGCGGCCGAGGAAGGGTCCGAGGAGAGCGGCGCGCCGCCGCCCCCCGACGACCGGTTCAGCACATTCGAGCTGGCCGCGCACGCGGTGCTGCTGACAGCGGTCGCACTGCCGGCGCTCGCCTACCTGCTCGCCATGTTCGCTGGCTGGCCGCTGCTCTGGGATCGCATCGTCGTGGACATCGTCGCCCCCGTCATCGGCGAGGCCGGCGGAGACTCGGACTACAACCTGCTGGACACCGTGGTCTACGCCCTGTTGCTCGCCTCGTTCGTGTTCGCCCTGTCCGCCTGGCTGCGCCGAGCCGGGCTGCCTGCTCACGAGCGCACCCTGTTCGTGTTCCTGCCGTGGGTGGTGTGGGCGGCGATGGTCGAGGTCTCCGAGGATGCGGGTCTCATCTCCGCATCCATCCAGACGCTGTTCGTCTCGCCGCTGATCCACTTCCAGACCGCCTTCTGGGTGGTCCTCTCAGGGGGGCTGGCGTACTACCTGACCCGGGATTCCGACAGTGAGCGGACTTCGGAGATTTGTCTCAGGGTGGCCGTCGGGGTGATGGTGCTGCATCTGCTGTTCCTGCACGACCTCTCGGGCGAGGGGGCGTTCGACCTGCTGGCCGGCTCGGTGGGGATCCTCACCATCTTGGCTTCCCTCCCCATCATCCGGTTCCGCCGACTGGTCTCCCATTGGTCAGGTGTGGAGCAGGGTGTGTTCCTGTCCGGGCTGACGTCGGTGGCGCTCGCCTTCGGGGTGCTCGGGCGCTTCGGACTCGAACGGGCGGCGGAGGGCGACCCGGCGGTGCTATGGCCGGCGTGGGTGGTTCTCGGCGTCCCGCTCATCCTGTGCTGGATGCTGGCGAAGCGGGGGTGCGAGGCGCGAGAGAGCCTGCTCGCAGAGGGTGTTGAACCAGGAGTGCTGGCGCCCGGTCTGACCCTGGCTGCCTGGGAGGAGCTGGACAGCGACGAGCACAAGCACGCCGAGGCCCGCGTGAAGACTGCGATGATGGCCTCCCCCGCGGTCCTGCTGGCGGTATATGGCCAGGCGGCGGACGGGCTGGCGACATACCTCGGCATCGATCATTTCGGCTACAGCGAGAAGCACCTGCTCTCCGACCTGATCATCGAGGTCGGCAACGGAGCATGGGCGTTTCTCATGGTCAAGCTGCTGCTCGCCGGGTTCGTGCTGCTGTTCTTCATGGAAGCGCGCTTCGAGCAGCGCCATCGTCACCTGCGGCTGCTCGTGCTGCTCGGCCTGCTCGCCGTCGGCATGGCTCCCGGGCTGCGCGACCTGGGTCGCATCATGCTCGGGGTCTGACAGGCGAGTCACGCCGTCGCTTTCAAGCACCGGACCGGTCGTCGACCCCTTGGGTCGACATGGACAGGCTGGGGTCGTCGGTGAACCGCGACGATGAGACGTTCCGCGCTCGCCGGGAGCATAACGAGTCGCTGCTGGCTGAGCTCACGGAGCGGTTGGAGTCTGTGAAACAGGGCGGGGGCGGCAAGTACGTCGAGCAGCACAAGGCGCGCGGCAAGCTGCTGCCCAGGGACCGCATCGAGGCGGTGTGCGATGTCGGATCCCCGTTCCTGGAATTATCGTCACTGGCGGCGTGTGACCTCTATGACGGCAATGCTGCTTCAGCGGGCATCATCACCGGTGTTGGGATCGTCCACGGTCGGGAGTGCATGTTCGTCGCCAACGATGCCACGGTGAAGGGTGGCTCGTACTACCCCCTCACGGTCAAGAAGCACATCCGAGCCCAGCGCATCGCCGAGGAGAACCACCTTCCGTGCGTCTATCTGGTCGATTCGGGTGGTGCATTCCTGCCGATGCAGGATGAGGTCTTCCCGGACCGAGAGCACTTCGGACGCATCTTCAGGAACCAGGCTGTCATGAGCAGCAAGGGCATCCCTCAGGTGGCCGCGGTGCTGGGCTCGTGCACCGCCGGTGGAGCATATGTGCCGGCGATGTCCGACGAGTCGATCATCGTCAAGGGCAACGGCACCATCTTCCTCGCAGGACCTCCGCTGGTGAAGGCGGCGACGGGAGAGGAGGTGACCGCTGAGGAGCTGGGGGGCGCCGATGTGCATACCGCCAGGTCGGGTGTGGCGGACCACTACGCCGAGGATGAGTCCGAGGCGCTCCGACTGGTGCGTGACATAGTCGAGAATCTCGGCGCGGCGAACAAGGTGTCACTCGATGTCCAGCCTCCCGAGGCGCCTGCGCATGACGTCGATGACCTGCTCGGGATCATCCCAGCGGACAACCGCACGCAGTTCGATGTGCGAGAGGTGATCGGGCGCATCGTGGATGGCTCCCGGTTCCACGAGTTCAAGGCGCGTTATGCCACCACGCTGGTCTGTGGGTTCGCTCGCATCCATGGATACCCCGTCGGGGTGGTGGCGAACAACGGGATCCTGTTCAGCGAGTCGGCGCTCAAGGCGACTCACTTCATCGAACTGTGTGGCCAGCGCGGCACTCCGCTGGTGTTCCTGCAGAACATCACCGGCTTCATGGTCGGCCGGGATTACGAGGCGGGCGGCATCGCCAAGGACGGTGCCAAGATGGTGAGCGCGGTCTCCTGCGTTCCGGTGCCGAAGTTCACCGTCATCATCGGCGGCAGCCACGGGGCTGGCAACTACGGCATGTGCGGACGGGCCTACGACCCCCGCTTCCTGTTCATGTGGCCGAACGCCCGCATCTCCGTGATGGGCGGGCAGCAGGCAGCGGACGTGCTCACCGCGGTGAAGCAGGAGCAGCGACTCCGCGAGGGCTCGGCGGAGATGGCGGGTGACGAACTCGACGAGTTCCGTCGCCCGATCCTGGAGCGTTACGAGACCGAGGGTTCCCCCTACTACTCGACCGCCAGGTTGTGGGATGACGGCATCATCGACCCGCGGGACACGCGCGATGTTCTCGGGTTGGCGATCAGCGCCTCGCTCAACGCCCCCTTACCGGATAGCAGATTCGGCGTTTTCCGCATGTGAAGGAGTAATTGAAATGTCTAATTCTTCAATTGGAGATTCATTACCGCAGACCTCGCTCACGAGCCTCGATGTGGCAGGCCCGGTGGCGCACCTCACCCTGAGGCGAGATGCTGTGTTCAATGCGCTCAATCCTCAATTGATAAGTGACATAATCCAATTGCTGGAATGGACGAAGGACCGGTCGGTCGCTGAGCAGGGATCTCTCAGTGATGGCTCGGGAGAGCCGTTCCTGCGTGTGCTCGTGCTCGCAGGCGCCGGTCGTCACTTCTGCGCCGGCGCCGACATCGACTGGATGCGCGCCTCGGGTGCGCAGAGCGCCGAGGAGAACAGGGCGGACGCGGCGCGCCTCGACCGTCTGTTCAACTCTCTGCACTCCCACCCTTGCTTCACCATCGGCAACGTGCAGGGTGTGGCCCTCGGGGGAGGTGCTGGATTGGTCGCCTGCTGTGACCATGTGATAGTCGAGTCTGACGCGCGCATTGCACTGTCCGAGGGCAAGCTGGGAATCCTGCCAGCGGTGATCGGGCCATACGTCCATCGTCGGGTCGGCAGTGCCCAGACCCGCCGCCTGGCGACGCTGGCGAAGCGCATCGATGCCGAAGAGGCGCTGCGCATCGGCATGGTCGACGAGGTGTGCGGCTCAGCCGACGAGTTCACCGCTGTCACTCAGGTGGTCATTGACGAGGTACTCAGAACCGGGCCTGCAGCGGTCGCCGAAGCGAAGCGACTGGTGGCTGTTCTCGACCGCTGGAGCGGGAGTGACGAGGAGTTGCGCGAGTGGACCCTCGACAAGACTTCAGAGATGCGCGGCAGCGCCGAGGGTCAGGACGGCCTGTCGGCGTTCCTCGATGGGGGTAAGCCATCCTGGTACGTCAGAGCCGACGACGAGGACTGAGGCGGAGGCGGTGCGGGTGGCTACTCCCGAGTGGCAGGAGGGGGCACCGTCACCGTTCTCCAAGGTGCTCGTGGCCAACCGGGGCGAGATCGCCTGCCGTGTCATCCGTGCGTGTCGTGAACTCGGGTTGGAGACGGTCGCAGTGCACTCGCGCGGCGACGCCAACGCGCTGCATGTGGAACTGGCAGATGAGGCTGTGCTGCTCGAAGGCGACCTTTCTGCCACCTATCTCTCCATCGGGGCCATCATGCGCGCCTGTGCCGCCACGGGGGCCGAGGCGGTTCATCCTGGCTATGGATTCCTCTCAGAGCGTGCTGAGTTCGCCCATGCGGTCGAGGAGGCGGGGGTCGTCTGGGTCGGCCCTCCGGCGAGTGCGATCGAATCGATGGGTGACAAGGTGGCGGCCCGCCGGCTGATGCGCGACTCGGGCGTGCCCGTGACCCCCGGCGGTGAGCTTTCAGAATCCGACGACCTGCCCGCGCGCACGCACGCGCTGCAGGAGCTGGCGGCGCGGATCGGGTTCCCGCTTCTGCTCAAGGCGAGCGCCGGGGGTGGTGGCAAGGGAATGCGCACCGTCCATTCAGCGGGAGAACTGGACGCCGCCTACGTCGCCGCCCAGCGTGAGGCGCTGTCGGCGTTCGGCGATGGCACGGTCTACGTCGAGGCTCTCTTGGAGACCCCGCGGCACATCGAGGTGCAGGTGCTGGCTGACAGCGATGGAAACGTCATCCACCTGCTCGAGCGGGAGTGCAGCGTGCAGCGACGGCACCAGAAGGTGGTCGAGGAGGCGCCGAGCGCGGCGATCGACGAGGAGACCCGCGCGGCGATGGGGAGTGCCGCGGTTGCGGCCGCGCGCGCTGTCAACTACCTCGGAGCGGGCACTGTCGAGTTCCTCGTCGCCGCTGATGGCTCGTTCCACTTCCTCGAGATGAACACCCGCATACAGGTCGAGCATCCGGTCACCGAGATGATCACCGGTGTCGACCTCGTCCAGGAACAGTTGCGCATCGCAGCCGGGCTCCCCCTCTCGATATCCCAATCCGACATCTCGGCATCCGGACATGCCATCGAGGCGCGCATCTACGCCGAGGATCCTGCCAATCAGTTCCTGCCCGCAGGAGGAAGGCTCGTGGTATGGGACCCGCCCGTTGGCCCTGGGGTCAGGATCGACGCAGGTGTCCGGGAGGGCGACGATGTCAGTCTCGACTACGACCCGATGCTCGCGAAGCTGGTGGTGCACGCGGAGGATCGCTCCTCCTGCATCGAGAGGATGACGCAGGCTTTGACGCGATTCGTGGTGCTCGGCGCGACCACGAACATCGAATTCCTGCGCGATGTGGTGTCGCACCCCAGGTTCGCGGCCGCCGAGACGACGACCGATTTCATCTCCCGCTGCTGGCCTGAGGGATGGTCTTCGGATGCCCACCGCGATCCCGGTCCACCTGCTGCAGTCCTGCTCGCCGCCGCGGCCGAGCAACTCGCTCTGCACCGCACCGGTGTGGCCACCTCCCCGGGGGCTGCACTGGCTGAAGAGGACGTCGGCCCGGACCCGTACAACCCGTTCCTGACCTTGAGCAGGAGTTTCCCCTGAGGTGCTGTGATGCGAGAGACGTTCATCGATGACATCGACGAATCTCGCTGGGATCTCACTCTGATGCGCTCAGGCGCCGGACTGGTCCTGTCATCAGCGAGTCGAGACGGGGAGTCGGTCGATGTATCCCAGTCCTCGGTGGAGCCGGGAGACGATTCTGGCACACTCTGGCTCGTGCAGGGTGACGACCGCCGACAGGCCAGACTGGCGAAGGTAGGCGATGACTGGTGGGTGCATCTCGATGGTCACGTCTCGTGCATCCGAGTTGCAGAGCCGGGCGCGACCCGCGCCGTGACCGCTGGCGGGGGGCTGGTCGCTCCGATGCCCGGCAAGGTGCTGGCGGTGATGTGCGCGGTGGGTGATGCGGTCGAAGCGGGGCAGGCTCTGATGGTGCTGGAGGCGATGAAGATGGAGAACCGCATCTGTGCTGCCGTCTCCGGCAGGGTGAGCGCCATCTGCCACGACGTTGGGGCGCAGGTCGATCAGGGAGCGCTGCTCATCGAGATAGAACCAGCCGGTGACGACTGAGCGCCCGAGCCGAGCGAACGGCTGACGGGCATCGTCTAGGACTGCGATTTGCGCAACCAGAAGGAGAGGCCCAGCAGCAGGATGAGCACGAGCAGCACACCGGATGCGATCTGGATCATCACCCCTTGGGTGAGCTGGCCCGCCTGTTCGCTGTCCAGGTCACTCCCGTCGTCGGGTTTGTCCTTGTCCAGGATGAAGGGGGGTGGTTCGGGAGGAGGGCAGCCGCGCATCGGCGCGGTCGTGTTGTCTCCTGCGACCTCGGGGCAGTCGTCGGGATCGGTGCCCAGCGGGTTGTCGCCGAATCCGTCCCCGTCGCCGTCACTCCATTGCGTCTGGTCTTCGGGGAAGGCGTCGATGCTGTCCGCCCACCCGTCCCCGTCGCTGTCCGGGCACCCGGGAAGACCACCTTCGGTCGAATTCCCGACCTCCCGTGGACAGCCGTCTTCCTCGTCGAGAAAACCATCCTGGTCGTCGTCGAGATCCTCGGTGTGGTCCCGGCAGCCATCCGAATCGATGTCCGAGGCCGAACTCGAGGTCCAGTGATTCTCCCCGCGCGGACAGCCGTCGGACACATCGGGAATGGTATCACCATCGTCGTCCTCATCCTCCGTCTCGTCGCGACAGCCATCCCCGTCGAGGTCTGTGCTCTCGTTGGAGGTCCATCCCAGGTCACCGGGTGAGCAGTCATCGAATGGGTTCACGATCCCGTCATTGTCGTTGTCGTCATCCTCGTATGAGTCCTCACAGCCGTCTCCGTCATAGTCGGTGGTTGTGTTGGAGACCCACTCTACCCGGCTCATCAGGCAGTCGTCATCGACATCCAGAACGTTGTCTGCGTCATCATCGTCGTCCTCGTCCACGTCGCGACAGCCGTCCCCATCCCAGTCCGATGAGCGCAGGGAAGTCCATCCCGTCATGCCGAGGGGGCATTCGTCATCGTCATCATCGATGTGATCCCCGTCATCGTCGTCATCCTCGTCGACATCGCGACAGCCGTCGCCATCGTGGTCGCTGCTCGCATTCGAGGTCCAGTTCAGCACACCTCGCTCGCACTGGTCCACAGCATCGAGGACCAGATCTCCATCATCATCCAGGTCCTCATCGGAATCCTGGCAACCATCGGAGTCGTGGTCCGTGGTGGAGGAGTTCGATGTCCAGTTGAGGTCTCCTCGCGCGCAGTCATCGTCTGCGTCTGCGATGGAGTCATTGTCGTCGTCGTCATCCTCGTCGACGTCCCGGCATCCGTCCGAGTCATGGTCGGTGATGTTGTTCGATGTCCAACCTGTCAGACCGAAGGAGCACAGGTCTCCTTGGTCAGGAATGCCGTCGTTATCGTCATCAGGATCGCACGCATCACCCGGGCCGTCGGAGTCGAAATCATCCTGACCAATATTGTGCTGGTCGGGACAGTTGTCCAACTTGTTCATGATGCCGTCATCATCACTGTCGAGTGAGATGTGCCAGACGAACATCGACGACGAACTGGTGGTGTTCAGCGAATGGTGTGCGAGTCGCGTCTGATTGTTGTAGCGCCCGACGAAGGTGAAGTCTCCGTGCCGGTCGGTGGCCACTGCATAGATCTGGTCGTAGTAGGGACTGCTGGAAGTGAACGAGTCGATCGCTTGGCCCTGCCGGTCGTAGAGCCCCGCGAATCCGTCGTAGCCTCCTGCGTTGGTGTGCTGCACCCCCGAGATGTTGGAGTCTCCGCTGAACGCGCCGACCACCACGGCTGTCTGGTTCCATCCGTAGGCGACCCCATATCCGGTCTCGTCGCCCTGTCCACCGACCTCCAGAGCCCATTCCCACGAACCATTGGCGGTGATCTTGGCGATGAAGGAGTCCCCGATACCGACTGAGGTGATGCGGTTGCCCATCGTTGCTGCGCCCTGAAGCCTGCCGCTGACGATGGCGTCACCGCTGTTCTGGTCGACCGATATGCCGTAGCAGCGATTGGACCCGGAGCCCCCGCTGGTCTCATGGTTGGCCCACAGCCACATGCCGGTGGCACCGTCGATCTTGGCGACATAGATGTACGAGCCCGAACCGCTGGAGAGGTTGTACTGGCCGAAATGGGTGCGCTCCTGATAGAATCCGCAGATGTACGCGTCCCCATTGACGTCGACGTCGATGGCGGTTACGAGGTCGGACATCTCGGCGCTCGAGGTTGCGTACCAAAGCCAGTTCTGGAACGGATCCATCTTCAGTATTATGACTGCATTCGACTGGTTGACCGTCCAGTTCAGCACCCGCAAACCTCCTCCCGGGTTGACCGCGCCGGCGACGAACAGGTTGCCTTGCGAGTCGAGTCGCACCTCATCGACGGTGATGTTCGATAGCGGGAGCACCCACTGCCAGATGCCGTCAGAGGAGACGAGTCCCAGGTATGAGCCCGTCCCGTCGAGGGTCAGGTTTCCGAAGGTCCCAATGCTGCTGGCCCCGTGCAGGATACCGGCCACGTATACCTCGCCTGATGGCAGAATGGC
>ERZ813253.391-NODE-391-length-15821-cov-7.567733_pt1 | contig 15821 bp, 13 predicted proteins | sample MGYA00520893_ERZ813253 | MGnify/ENA primary metagenome ERZ813253 (study PRJEB31669, sample SAMD00080414) | marine metagenome | biome: oceanic hadal pelagic zone biome; feature: marine hadalpelagic zone; material: sea water | place: Pacific Ocean:Izu-Bonin Trench...
CCGCCAAATCCGGATCGACCCACCAGCTGGAGAATCCAAGGCCGTATTTCGGCGTCACCGCGGGCCGCGCGAGCTTGTTCCAATAGGCCACACGGTAGGTCCGGATATGCCAATGGGGCACCACATAGTAGCCCGACAGCAAAACCCGATCGAGGGCGCGGGCCGCGGTCACCAGGGAGGCGCGGTCAGCGGCGGCAATCAGGGTGTCGACCAGGGAATCGACCACCGGGTCCTTGATGCCCGCGTAGTTGCGGCTGCCCGGCGTGTCGGCGGCGGCGCTGGTCCAGTAGTTGTTCTGCTCATTGCCCGGCGACAAGGACTGACCGATGGTCGCGACGATCATATCGAAATCGAAATCATCGAGCCGCTTCTGATATTGCGCCGAATCGACAAGCCTGATCTTGGACGTAACGCCGAGCTTTTCCAAATTCTTGATCAGCGGCGCGATGATACGCTCGAACAGGGGCGAGACGATGAGGAATTCGATCTCCAGGGGCCGGCCGTCGGCCGGGCTGATCAGCCTGCCGTCGGCGATGGTCCAGCCGGCCTCGCCGAGCAGCTTGAGCGCCCGGAGCAGATTGCCCCGCGCATTGCCGGAGCCGTCGGTCTTGGGCGTCTTGTAGACTTCGCTGAAGACCGTGTCCGGGATTTGGCCGCGCAGGGGTTCCAGCAGGGCCAGCTCGGCGTCATCGGGCAGACCGGAAGAGGCCAGTTCCGAGTTTGAAAAATAGCTCTCGGTGCGGGTATAGGCGCCGTTGAACAGGTTTTTGTTGGTCCATTCGTAATCGAAGGCGTAACCCAGCGCCCGGCGCAGCCTGGGGTCGGCGAACTTGGCCCGGCGGGTATTGAAGACAAAGCCCTGCATGCCGGTGGGATTGCCGTTGCTGATTTCTTCCTTGATGATGCGCCCGTCATCGAAGGCGGCGCCCACATAGGCGGTGGCCCAGACCTTGGAGGCATTCTCGGCGCGGAAATCATATTCATGGGCCTTGAAGGCTTCCATGGAGACCGTGGGGTCGCGGTAGTAATCGATCCGGATGACATCGAAATTTTGCCGGCCGCGCCGGACTGGCAGATCGGCGCCCCAGTAATCCACCACCCGGGCGTAGGTGATCGAGCGCCCCGGATCGACGCTCTCGACCCGATAGGGGCCGGAACCGAGCGGCGAGACCAGGGTCGTCTTCTCAAAATCATAGGTCTCGTAATAGGCCTTAGACAGGATGGGAAGCTCGCCCATGATCAACGGCAATTCCCGGTTGAGGCCATCGGCAAAGGTGAACTTCACCTTGCACTCGCCGATTTTCTCGGCCGCCACCACATCGCCGTAATAGGCGCGATAGAAGGGATGGCCCTTGGTCTTGAGAATTTCGAGGGAGAAGATCACGTCCTCGACGGTGATCGGGGTGCCGTCGTGCCAGCGGGCTTGCTTGCGCAGGGTAAAGGCGACCCAGGAGCGATCCTCGGGCATTTCCACGGTCTCGGCGATCAGGCCGTACTGGGAGAAGGCCTCATCGTCGGAGCCGGTCATCAGGGTCTCGAAGATGCGGCCGATGCCGGCCGCCGACTGACCCTTGAGGATATAGGGATTGAGATTGTCGAAACTGCCGATGGCGGCTTGCCGCACCTTGCCGCCCTTGGGCGCGTCGGGATTGACATAGTCGAAGGCCGTGAAGTCGGGGCCGTATTTCAGATCGCCATGCATGGCGATTCCATGGCTGACATAAACCTCCTGTGCTCCAGCGGGAAGAGCCAGCAGCAGAGAGAGGGCGGCGAAAATGGTCATCAAGCGCATGGAGGGTCCTCAATTGAGTTCGCTTGTGAATGTAAGAGTTATCGGGGGTTACGACAACCTCGCCAGGGCCTGATCATGGAGAGCGGGATCGCCGGACACCAATATCTTGTCACCGGTTGCCAAGGAAATGGGCGCGCCCCGCCAATCGGTGACCCGTCCGCCGGCGCCCTCGATGATCGGCACCCAGGGGCAATAATCATAGACCTTGATGTCGTTCTGGACGGTGATATCCATGGCGCCGTTGGCGATCAAGCCGACGCCGTAGGCATCGACGCCGTAATGGGTCCAGGCGGCGGCCTCGCGCAGGCGCTCGAAGGCGGCCCTGTCGGGGCCTTCGAAAAGCACGGGGTTTGAGGTATTGAGCACCGCCTCGCTGAGGCTTGCGCAAGCGCGGGTTCGCACCGGCCCGCCGTTGAATATCGTCTCCCGGCCCGCGGCGCCGACCCATCTGTCTTTGATCACCGGTTGGTCGATGATGCCGATCAAGGGCCGTCCGCCCCGCATCAGGGCGATCAGGCAGGTGAACATTGGGATGCCGCTGATGAACTGTCTTGTGCCGTCGATGGGGTCGATAACCCAGACGAATTCCGCGCCCGCATTGACCGGCGCCTGCTCCTCGCCGATCAGGCCGTGATCGGGATAGGCGTCGCTGACCATCTCGCGCAGCCGCCTTTCGATCGCCTGGTCGGCCTCGGTGACCGGGCTTTTGTCGGCCTTAAGATCGACCGCGAGATCGCCGCGGAAAGAGGCCCGCGACAGCGCGCCCGCCGCGTCGGCGAGGCGGTTGGCGAGGGCGATGAATTCGTCGGTCTGGGCGTCGGCGCAGGCATCCTTCATGGCGCGCAGTCTGCCCGCCGGGGCGGCTCATGGGAAGCCTGGTGAAAATCTTCTTGCGCCCGCCCTTCGGGAATGGGAAACATGCGCCCGCAATCTACTTGAGGAGAAATTTTCGTGGCAGCCATCAAAGCGATCACCTTCGATCTATGGGACACCATGATCGCAGACGAGACCGATGAGCCGAGGCGCAAGGCCCAGGGCCTGTCGTCGAAGCCCCGGGCGCGGCGCGAGCTGATGCACGCGGCGCTGATGCGCCACGGCGCCATCGAATTCGACACCGTGGCCTGCGCCTATGACGTGGCCGACGCCGCCTTCAACAAGGTGTGGAAGGGCCATTCCGTGACCTGGACCGTGGCCGAGCGTCTCACCGTGCTGCTCAACGGCCTCGGCCGGGACCTGCCCGAGGACGAGTTCGCCGCCCTCGTGGCGGCGACCGAGAACATGGAAGGCGAGGTGCCGCCCGACGCGATCCCCGGTATCGCCGAGGCGCTGGAGGCGCTGTCCGCGCGCTACAAGCTCTGCGTGGTGTCCGACGCCCTGGTCTCGCCGGGCCGGGTGCTGCGGGAGATGCTCGCCCACCACGGACTCGAGCGCTATTTCACTGGTTTCGTGTTCTCCGACGAAATCGACTGCTCCAAGCCCGACCCGCGCATGTTCACCAACGCCGCCGAACAGCTCGGCGTCGCGCTCGACTGCATGGTCCATATCGGCGACCGCGACCATAACGACATCAAGGGGCCCCAGGCGCTCGGCATGAAGGCGGTGTTGTTCACCGGCACCCGCGACAACGACAAACACACCACCAGCGCCGACGCCGTCTATGCCGATCACACCGAATTGGCGGGCATCATCGAACGCCTGGACGGGGGCGCATAACATGAGCGCCAATCCCCGCTTCCTGGTCGTCGACGGCTATCTCAAGTCGTCGCGCGACGAGCTGGTCGCCGGCGGCGCCTCCCTGGCCTGCGACCTCTATGCCGCCATGCTGCGGCGCTTCGCCCCCGGCGCCGAGGTCGATTATGTGTTCCCCGCCGACGACGCCGCGAGCCTGCCGGCGGGCGCGACGCTGGCCGCCTATGACGGCATCGCCTGGACCGGTTGCAGCCTGACCGTGTTCGAGGACGAGCCCCGGGTGCGCAGCCAGATCGACTTCTGCCGCGCCGCCTTCACCGCCGGGGTACCGAGCTTCGGCAGTTGCTGGGCGCTGCAAATCGCCGTGGTGGCGGCGGGCGGGTTGTGCGCCGCCAATCCACGGGGCCGCGAAATGGGTATCGCCCATAAAATCCAGCTCACCCCCGAGGGCCGCGGCCATCCGCTCTATGCCGGCAAGCCGAGCGTATTCGACGCCTTCATCAGCCATGTGGACGAGATCACCCACTGGCCGAGCACCGCGGTGCTGCTGGCGTCGAACCAGTTCACCCATGTCCAGGCGGCGGCCGTGACCCATGAGGCCGGCACCTTCTGGGGCCTGCAATACCACCCGGAATACGACCTCCATGAAATGGCCCGCCTGATGTATTGCCGCCGCGAGAAACTCACCGAATTGGGCTTTTTTCGCGATGTCGACCAGGCGCTCGCCCATATCGATCTGCTGGAGACCCTGCATGACGATCCGACCCGCCGGGATATCGCCTGGGCGCTCGCCATCGACGACGATATACTGCGCCCCGAAATACGCCAATGCGAGGTCGGTAATTGGATAAGCCAGCAAGTGTTGCCCGGCATGAAGCGCTGAGGCTGTTCGCCGCAGCCTTAATCTTTTTCCTGGGCATCGCCGCCCAGGCAGCCCAGCCCGATGTCGGCGAACGCATCGAGGTGCGCTTCGAGGATCTTCCCGCTTTCTACGCCTCCGAGAGCGCCACCAACCCGTCACGCCTTATCCGGCGCTCCCTGCGCAGCACGCTTAAGGTGCCGGAGGGGTTTTCGGTCAATTACTTCGCCTATGGCCTCAATAACGCGCGCTGGATGACCGTCGCCCCGAATGGCGATGTGTTCGTCGCCGAGGCCAAGCCGGGCCGCATCACCGTGCTGCGCGATGAGGACGGCGATGGCCGGGCCGATACCGCCAGGGTGTTCGCCGAGAACCTTCGTTACCCCCACGGCATGGTCATCCGTGGCGGTTATCTCTATGTCGCCGATCTCGACAATATCTGGCGCTATGAGTACAGCGACGGCCAGCTTCGCGCCGTGGGGAGACCCCGGGCGATACTGCCGCGCGGCGCCCTCGGCGGCCAACGCGGACACATCACCCGAACCCTGGCGATCAGCCCCGACGGGCAGCGCTTTTACGTGGCCATCGGCTCGCGGAGCAATATCGCCGAGGAAGACGAGCCCGCGCCACGGTGCAGGAATTCGACCTCGACGGCGGCGGCCAGCGGACCTTCGCGTCGGGCCTGCGCAATCCGGTGGGGATCGCCTTCCGCCCCGGCAGCGACGATCTTTATGTGGTGGTCAATGAGCGCGACGGTGTCGGCGATGAGTTGGTGCCTGATTTCCTCGCCCGCATCGAGGACGGTGATTTCTTCGGCTGGCCCTACGCCTATCTCGGCCCCAATCCCCAGCCCGGCTTCGGCGCCAGGCGTCCCGACCTGGTCGCGCGGACGAAGGTCCCCGATGTGCTGTTCCGCAGCCATTCGGCGCCGCTCGGGCTGGTGTTCTACGACGCCGCCGCCTTTCCCGAGAAATACTGGGGCGACGCCTTCGTGGCGCTTCAGGGGTCGTGGAACGCGGCCAGCCCGCGGGGCTACATGATCGCCAGGGTCCGCTTCGAGAATGGCCGCGCGGTGGGCGATTACGAAGTCTTCGCCAACGGCTTCTGGGAACGCGGCGAGGACACCGCCCTGGTCTGGGGCCGCCCCGCCGGCCTGGCGATCGCCGGCGACGGAAGCCTGCTCATCGCAGACGATGTCGGCGGAGTCATCTGGCGTATCGGCTATAAACCCTAATCCTTGGCGCTAGACGGTCAGCAACTGGCCCGCCATAGTGAGGCGATGACCGCCGATGACACACCCCCGCCGACCGGACCGACGGTCCTCAAGGTGCCCGAGGGCGACACCCATGAGCGGCTGGTCTGCGAGACCTGCGGTTTCATCCATTACAAGAATCCCCTGGTGGTGGTCGGCTCGGTCTGCGTCTGGCAGGGTCAGTTCCTGCTCTGCCGCCGCGCCATCGAGCCCCGGCGCGGCTTTTGGACCATCCCGGCGGGCTTTCTTGAGCTCGAGGAGTCGACCGCCGAGGGCGCCGCGCGCGAGGCCTTGGAAGAAGCCTGCGCCAAGATCGAAATCGAGGCCCTGCTGGCGGTCTACGACATCCCGCGGATCAGCCAGGTGCAGATCTTCTATGCAGCGCGCCTCGCCTCGCCCGACATCGCGCCGGGCGTGGAATCCCTGGAAACGCGGCTCATGGAGTGGGCGGAGATTCCCTGGGACGACCTCGCCTTCCCTTCGGTACAGTGGGCGCTCGATGATTACCAAGAGTATCGCGGCAACGACAGCTATACCGTGCGGGGAAACCCCGACAACAGACCAAGGACGCCATGAACAAGACATACCGCCATCCGCTCCAGGCTCATCTCAACGAGAAATTCATCAAGAGCGCCGGGGCGCGCTCCTTGCGCATCCTGGCCGAATATATCGAGCCGGAACAGCGTTTCGAGGAGCATGATATCCGCGACACCATCGTGTTTTTCGGATCCGCGCGGACGCCGTCGCGTGAGACCGCCCTGGCCGGTCTCGAGGCGGCGAAGGCGGCGGGCGGCGATATCGAAGCCGCCGAATTACAGCTTGGCATGTCGCGCTATTACGAAGACGCCCGCGAGCTGGCGCGCAGGCTGACCGACTGGTCCAAGGCGCTGGAAGGCATCGACCGCCGGTTCGTGATCTGCACCGGCGGCGGGCCGGGTATCATGGAAGCCGCCAATCGGGGAGCCTGCGAGGCCAAGGGCCTGAGCATCGGCCTCTGCATCGAGCTGCCCCTTGAAGCCGCGGGAAACCCCTATATCACCCCCGATCTCGCCTTCGAGTTTCATTACTTCTTCATGCGCAAGTTCTGGTTCACCTATCTCGCCAAGGCGATGGTGGTCATGCCCGGCGGCTTCGGCACCTTCGACGAGCTGTTCGAGGTCTTGACCCTGCTGCAGACCCGCAAGATGACCAAGCACCAGCCGATCCTTCTGTTCGGCACGGAATATTGGAATTCGGCGATAAATTTCGACGCCCTGGTGAAAGCCGGGACGATCGGCGCACAGGATCTCGACCTGATCCACCACACGGATTCCGTGGACGAGGCGTTTGATTTCATCACCCGCGAACTCACCGAATTCGCCCTCGCCACCCCCGGCGGCAGCCTTTGAGCCACGAGAAAAAAACATGACCGAGCCGCTCGAACAAGAAGGCCCCAACAGCGATCAAATCGAATTCTGGAACGGTGTGGCGGGCGGCAAGTGGGTCGATTTCAACCCCCTGCTCGACCGCATGCTCAAACCCGTCAGCGACATCGCCATGGACCGCGCAAACCCGATACCCGGCGAGCATGTCCTCGATGTCGGCTGCGGTTGCGGCGGCACCTCCCTTGAACTCGCGGCCCGGGTCGCGCCCGGCGGCACCGTGACCGGCCTGGATATCTCCACCCCCATGCTGGCCCTGGCGCGGGAGCGCGCCGAAGCCGCCGGCGCCGCCGCGAGCTTCATTAATGCCGACGCCGAAACCCACGCTCTGCCGGCGGCCGCCTACGACCTGCTGTTCTCGCGCTTCGGCATCATGTTCTTCAGCAATCCCAAGGTTGCCTTCGCCAATTTCCAGGGCGCCCTGAAGCCCGGCGGCCGGGCGGTCTTCGTGTGCTGGCGCGACCAAAAATATAACCCCTGGGTGACCATCCCTTTCGAGGCGGCGCGGCCGTTCGTGCCGGAATTCGAGCCCCCGGAAGGCGATGCACCCGGCCAGTTCGCCTTCGCCCGCGAGGGCTGGGTCGAGGACATCCTCAGCGACTCGGGCTTTACCGGTGTGCGGATTGAACGCCATGACACCACCCAGCGCGTCGGCGAAGGCGATCTGGATTCCTGCGTCGAGCTTATTCTCAAGCTCGGGCCGGTCTCGCGTTTGGTGCGCGAGGCCGATGAAGACCTGGTGCCCGCCATCACGGCGGCGGTCCGCGAAGCCGTGGCGCCCCATCACGACGGCACTTGCATCGCCTTGGCGGGGTCGGTCTGGATCGTCGCCGCAAACCGCCCATGACCAAGCCCGATGACCAGGAATTCGACGCCGGCAAGCTCCAGGACGACGAAGCCCTGGTGGCCCGGAGCTTCTGGGACAAGCTGCGCAAGACCCTCGGCCGTATCCCCTTCATGGAGGACGCCCTCGCGGCTTATTACTGCGCCACCGACAAGGCGACGCCGCTCTATGTGCGCGCGGTGCTGATGGGCGCCCTGGCCTATTTCATCATCCCCTCCGACGTGATCCCCGATTTCATCGTCGGCCTCGGCTTCACCGACGACGCCTCGGTCCTCGCTGCCGCCATGGCCGCCGTGCACACCGCCTTGAAGCCGGAGCATCACGAGGCCGCCAGAAATTTTCTCGACAAGGAGTCGCCGACCGCCGCCGACGAGGAAGAATAGCTAGAGCATATTCCGATCTTATAGGACCATGCTCTAATCAGCCGCCCCTTGGGGATTGGACACTGGGGGGTGGCGCTGATGGTGGAAGGCTTCGCGGTGGGCGATGTAGAGCGATGAGCCGATGATGATGGCCGCCCCGAGGCCGGTCCAGCCGTCGAGAACCTGATCGAACACCAGCCAGGCGAGCACCGCCATGAGCGGCAGGCGCATGAAATCGTAAGGCAGCACGGCGGTCGCCTCGGCGATGGAGAAGGCGCGGGTTATGCAGATATGCCCCAGGGTGCCGCAGGCGCCGATGGCCGCCAGCCAGGCGATCTGCGCAAGATCCGGGGTTTGCCACACGAACAGGGCCGGGATCAAGGACACCGGGGTGAGCATCAACACCATGGTGAAGACGATGGCCATGACCTCTTCGGTGCGCGCCAATAGCTTCACCAGACAGACCGACAGCCCCATCATCAGGGACGAAAACAGCACGATCAACGCCGCCGGCGGTATCTCGGTAAAGCCCGGTCGGAGGATCACCATGGCGCCGGCGAAGCCCGCCAGCACCGCGACCCAGCGCCGTACGCGGACGATCTCGCCGAGAATGAAAACCGCGCCGACGGTGGCGAACATGGGGGCCGTGAAGCTCAGGGCCACGGCGTCGCCCAGGTTCATCCGCGCAATCGCCGTGAACCAGCAGCTCATGGCGATCAAGCCGACCAGGGCGCGCAGGCTGTAGAGCGGCAAGCGTTGCGTCGCAAGCTTGCCCAGGCCGTGGCGCAGGAGCCAGGGCAACAGCACAACGAGGCCGAACAGATTACGGAAAAACACGATCTCAAGCGGGTCGATGGAGCCTGAGAGATAGCGTATCATGGCGGTCATGGCGGTGAAAAAAACAGTACTGGCGAGCATCCACAGGGCGCCGCCCAGGGGATCGGTACGGGCCGCCGCCACGGGCGAAGAGAGAATCGGCATAATTAGAACATAGGTCCAAGACCCTGCGCGAACCAGCGCCGAGATCGCTGGTCTGCCCTGTGCGCCGCGCGGGGTGCGGGCGCAGGGCGTCAGTCCTTAATAAGCGTTGGCCCTAATAGGCGTTGGGATCCCGGAAGCCGACAAACACCGTCTTAACCAGGATCTGCATATCAAACAGCAGGGACCAGTTTTCGGCGTAATAGGCATCGTAGCGAACCCGCGCCTCCATCTTCTCCAGGGTGTCGGTCTCACCGCGCAGGCCATTGATCTGCGCCCAGCCCGTCATCCCCGGCTTGACCTTGTGGCGGGCGAAATAGCCGCGAATCAAGGGGGCGTATTCTTCGTTATGCTCGACCGAATGGGGGCGCGGACCGACCAGCGACATGGTGCCGTTGATCACATTGAAGAGCTGCGGCAGCTCATCCAGACTGGTGCGGCGAATGAAGCCTCCGACCCTGGTTATGCGCGGGTCGTTGCGCGTCGCCTGGGGGGTTTTCTCCTCCGGCGGCCGGCCGTGATACATCGAGCGGAATTTATATATTTCAAAGACTTGGTTGTTGTAACCGAAGCGTTTCTGGCGGAACAGCACGGGCCCTTTCGAATCCAGGCGAATAGCCAGGGCGACCAGCGCCAGGACCGGCGAAAAGAGAAGCAGTAAGAGCCCGCCGAAAAGTTTGTATTCGAGGGATTTCAAGCCGATATGCCATCCCGTGAGCGGCAGCTTCACCACCTCCACCATGGGGACGCCGATGAACGGATTGGGCGAGGGCCGGTAGGAAAACCGAAAGCCGCCCAGGTTGGACTCCAGATGAATGCTCGTGGGCAGCACCCGCAGCTTGTCGATGATACTGCCCAGGCGTTCCTCGGCGCTCCACGGCATGGTGACGATGATATCGTCAACGCGATGAGAGCGGACGTATTCGATGAGATCGTCCAGATTGCCGAGAACCGGTGCTTGGCCGACTTTCGGCCCGATGCGCTCGAGTCGATCGTCGAAAATCCCGGCCACATAATTGAAGCAGGGGCGCTCCCTTGCCATCAGATCCAAAAGCTTTTCGGCCGCTTCACCGCCGCCGACAATCAGGACATTGCGGGCGAACACGCCAATTTTCGCCAGATGGCTTATGAGCAGGTAGCCGATCACCCGGGTCAGGAAGATCGCGGCAAAAGCAAGCATGCCGTAAGAAAACATCCAAGTGCGCGAATAGCCCGCCGATATTTTCAGAGAAAAGGCGATCGCCAGCAACAGCAGAAACGCGGTCCCGAATGCGACCAGCAGGCGTAATAAATTGGCCACCGGCGCCATGATGGCGGCGAATTTGTAAAGCCCTACGTAGTTGAAAATAAACAAGGAAGCCAGCCAGATGAAGAGCACGGCTGCAAGATAAAGCTCTGCCGGGGGGATCGCCCGGTCAACCAGGAAGACATAGGCCAGCAACCCGGCCACGATGAACCAGGCCCCGTCCAAAAGCACGAAAACACCAACAACCACCGACGAAGAGAGCGGGAAGCTCTTTTCGCGCGCGGTCATCAGGCTTTCAAATTCGCTGTTCGCGCCGTGGGCCATGGAGCCTGCCTTCAAGCCTGTGTTTTTCCGGCCTCTGTCTTGCCGGGTGATACCAGGCCAAGGCTAACCAACTACCGCGATCCGAACAACCTGGGATTGTCGGCGGTCTCTCAGGCTGTCAGTCCCTGAAATTCACATATTGAAGCGGGTGGCTGATTTTCAGTCCCTTGATGAAGGCGATGGCCGCCTGCAGATCGTCGCGTTTTTTGCCCGTGATGCGCAGCTCGTCGCCCTGAATAGCAACCTGAACCTTCATCTTCTCGCCCTTGATCGCCTTGGTGATTTTCTGGGCAATCTCACGCTCGATGCCCTGCTTGATGGTCACCGTTTGGCGCAGGCTGTTGCCGGCGGCCTTCTCGGGCTCGGCGAAATCGAAGGCGCGGACGTCCACCTTGCGCTTGGCCATATGGCTGCGCAACAGGTCCTCGACCTGGGATCGCTTGAACTCGTCGTCCGCTCTGATGGTGATGACCTGATCGGCGCGCTCGATGGAACAGGCGCTGCCCTTGAAATCATAGCGCGTGGCGATCTCGCGCCCGGCGCCGTTCAGGGCGTTGTCGACCTCGGCCAGATCGGTCCGCGAGACCACATCGAATGTCGGCATGAAAAACCTCTTCAATTGGGGATGCTGGAGCCTGTTCCTATAGCACCTGGGGACTTTCCGCCAGCCGTCCGATTCCGGGTGCGACAGCGCATGGCATCGACTACCATCTGCGCACGATCTTGTACCATAAGGAGTCCACAGCCATGCTCAACGACGCCGAGTCCGTCATGCGCGACCGTGATGCCGCCCATCTCGTCCACCCCCTGCACAGCACGGCCGGCCATGCCGGGGCCAAGGTGTGGGTCGGCGGCGAGGGCGAAATTCTGATCGACGCCAACGGCGGGCGCTATATCGACGGCCTGTCGGGGCTGTGGAACAACACCGCCGGCAACGGCAGGCGCGAATTGATCGAGGCGGCTCATGATCAGATGCAAATGATGGCCTTCGCCTCGGGCTACACCGGCTCCTCCAATCCGCGCGCCATCGAACTCGCCGAACGATTAGCCGGGCTGACCTACCCGAACATCAACCATTTCTATTTCACCTCCGGCGGCGGCGAATCGACGGACTCGAACATCAAGCTTGCCCGCCATTACTGGAAGCTCAGGGGCAAGCCGGACAAGACCAAGGTGATTTCGCGCCTCTGGGGCTATCACGGCACCACGTTCGCCGCCATGTGCGCAACCGGCATCTCGACTTATTGGCCGATGTTCGAGCCGCGCATCCCCGGCTTCATCCATATCCCCGCCGCCTGCTCCTATCGCTACGAGGCGCCGGAAGGCACGAGCCAGGGCATCGCCGCGGCGAATGAGTTGGAGAAGGCGATCCTCGCCGAAGGGCCGGACACGATCGCCCTGTTCATCGTCGAGCCGGTGCCGGGCGCCGGCGGGGTGCTCATACCGCCCGATGATTATTTTCCGCGCATCCGTGAAATCTGCGACCGCTACGAGGTGCTGTTGGTCTCCGACGAGGTGATCACCGGCTTCGGGCGGACCGGCAAAATGTTCGGCCTGGAACATTGGGGGGTGCAGCCGGACCTCATCCAGTTCGCCAAGGCCATCACCTCGGGCTATTTCCCCCTCGGCGGCATCGGCATGAGCGACGCCGTCGCCGATGTCCTGTTGAGCAGCGGCCAGGCCTGGATGCACGCCTATACCTATAGCGCCCATCCGGTCGGTTGCGCCGTCGCCCTGGCCATGCTCGACATCGTCGAGGGCGAGGATTTCCCCGGCCAGGCGGCGGCCAAGGGCGCGCGTCTGCTAACCGGTCTGCGCCAGGCGCTCGGCGATCATCCGAATGTCGGCGACGTTCGCGGGCTCGGGCTCATGTGCGGCATCGAATATGTCCAGGATCGCGCCACCAAGACGCCGTTCGACGCCGCCGAGGCGGTCGGCCCGAGGATCCATGCCGCGGGGGTGGAACGGGGGCTGTTCAGCCGGACGCGCGGCGATGTCTACCAGATCGCGCCGCCCATCGTGACGAGCGAGGAAAACATCGACCGTTGCGTCGAGATCATCGCCGAAGCCACCAAGGCCGTGCTCGGCTGAGTCTAGATCATCATCCGATTAGCTTGAACCAGTTTGGTTCAAGCTAATTGAATATTGCTCTACCCCGGATCGGGAAGCTCGAGGCAGATGACCGTGCCGTCGCTGTCGCTGCGCATGATGCTTATGTCGCCGCCGTGGGCCTGCATGATCTCGCGGGCGATGGGCAGACCGAGGCCGCTGCCGCCGGCGCGGGACGATCCGACGAACGGTTCAAACAGGTGGTCACGGGCGCGTTTCGCCAGGCCGGGCCCGTTGTCGGCGACCTCGATGATCGCCTTGCCGTCTTTCCGTTGCGCGCTGATGCGCACCTCGCCGCCCGCCTCATTGTCGGCATCCATGGCCATGGCGTCCAAGGCGTCTATGGCGTTCTGGCCGAGATTGAGAAAGACGCGGAAAAGCTGGTCGTAATCACCGGTCACCATGAAGTCATCGGGGACATCATTGCGCCAGGTGGTACGCCCCTGACTCGACAGCATCAAGGCCTTGCCCACGTCTTCGACCAGGACGGTCAAATCAAATCGATCGCGTTTCACGGTAAGCTCGCGGGCGCGGGAATAGCGCAGGGTCTCGACACAGAGCGTCACCGCCCGGTCGATGGCCGCCACCAGGGCGGGGGTTTGGCGGCGCACTTCGGGGTCGTCGCTGTCAGCCAGCCTCTCGGACACCAGGGCCGCCGTCGACAGGATATTTCTGAGATCATGGCTGATCTTGCTGACCGCCTCGCCGAGGGCAGCCAGATGGGCGCGTTGGCGGAGCGCTAAGCGCAATCCGCGCTGCATCTCGGCCAGTTCGCGCTGGGCGATGCCGATCTCATCGCTGCGCAGGGTCGTTTCCAAATCCTGCGAGCGATCCTCGGGGTTTTCCTTGAAGGTCGCCATGCGCGCGGTGATGCGCTGCATGGGACGCACGATGAGCAGATGCAGCGTGAGGAAAACCATGGACGCCGTCATCAACGACAGCACGATGGAGAGGATCAGGATACGCCGCGAATAATCATACATCTCATCGCGCATGGGGGCTTCGTCGAGGGTGACATCGACGATGATGCGCGGATCGATGCGCGCCGGCCCCATCACCCGCAAGACCCGGTTTTCGGTCTGAATCAGGGTGGTGAAGGCGTCGCGGATGAGCCCGTAGACGGTCTCCTGACTGAGATCGAAGGTCGCGTCGATTTTGGGCGGCTGGCCCAGCATCATGTAGGAGGCCGCCGGCAGGCGCAGGGCAATCGAGCGCAGCCGGGCATGGAGCAGCAATTGCCGTTCGAGATCGGCCGATACCATGCCGTCCGGCGAGGCATCGAGGGCAAGGGTCGCCTCATGGGCCGCCGCCAGGCGCGCCTGCAGATAGGTCAAGCGGTAGCGCGAGACCGACGGCACATAGATCAGCACTTCGCCGATCATCACGAAGCTGATGGTCAGCAACAGCAGTCGCGCCGACAGGCCCCGCGTCAGGGACGGCATTTTTAGTTTCCGGAGTTTATCGCTCATGACTCAGCCGAACCAGGAGAGAAATTTGACCAGCTTCTTGACGCCCTCGCCGGTCAATTTCGGCGTGAAGAAGGCGCCCGCCGCGCGTTTGTTGACCTCGCCCAGGGTCGGGTAGGCGACGGTCATCCCCGCCAGGGCGCCGATCTTGAGGCCCGCGCCGATCGCCAACGCCCAGGGCTGGATCAACTCGCCCGCCGCGCGCCCGACGATGCCGGCGCCGAGGATTGCGCCGCGCGGCGTGACGATGGCCTTGATTAGACCCTCGGTGGCGCGCTCGGCCTGGGCCCGGTCGTTCTCGGCGAACGGCCAGCGCAGCACGCGGAATGCGCGGCCCGCGGCGCGCGCCGCCGCCTCGTTCATGCCGACCTGGGCGAGTTCCGGATCGCTATAGGTGACCCAGGGCATGGCGTTGGTATCGAGCTTGGCCGGCAAGCGGAATAGAGCATTGCGGATAACGATCCCGGCCTGGAGATTGGCCGCATGGGTCAGCATGGGCGGCCCGGTAACGTCGCCGACGGCGTAGACCCGGCGGTTGCTGGTGCGCATGCGGGCATCGACCGCGATGCCCTTGGCGGAATGCTCGATGCGGCCCGCGTCGAGGCCGAGATCGTCGACGTTGGGCGCGCGGCCGGCGGCAACCAGAAGATGTGAACCCTCGATAATCCGTGAACCGGCGGTGACGACGATCCTGTTGCCCTGGCGCTCGACCCCGGATATGGACAGCCCCTCGTGGATTTCAACGCCTTCGGCGCGCAGGCGGTTGCGCACCACGTCGACCAGTTCGGGGTCGTCATTGCCAAGCAGGCTGAACATTTCGAGCAGGGTGACTTCCGATCCGAGACGGCGGTGGGCCTGGGCGAGTTCGACGCCGATCGGGCCGCCGCCGATGATGATGAGATGCTCGGGCGCCGTGGTCTGGTCGAACAGGGTCTCGTTGGTCATAAAAGGCGTCTCGTCGAGCCCCGGTATCGGCGGCACGGCGGCGCGGCTGCCGGTGGCGACGACGAAGCGCCGCGCTCTGATCACTTGGCCGCCGGCTTCCACCCGGTTCGGCGCGGTAAAGCGCCCATGAGCCTCAATCACCCGAACCCCGAGGCCCTCGAAGCGTTCCACGGAATCGTTCGGCGCGATGGCCGCGATCACGTCATGGACATGACTATGCACCTTGGTGAAATCGATCCCGGGCACGGCGCCGTTGACGCCGAAGCGCGCGCTCTCGCGCATGGCCTGGGCGGCATGACCGGCGGCGAGGAGCGATTTCGAGGGAACGCAGCCGTAATTCAGGCAATCGCCGCCCATCTTGCCGGCCTCGATAAGCACCGTGGGCGCGCCCATCCTACTCGCCCCGGCCGCCACCGCCCGGCCGCCCGAACCGGCCCCGATGCCGCGGATCTCGGCTTCGGGTTCAACCATCCCGGACGGCCCGGACTCTCGTGCACGCCACGCGAACGCAGCCGCGGGCCGCGCGGCCGGCCC
>ERZ813253.392-NODE-392-length-15813-cov-4.625908_pt1 | contig 15813 bp, 15 predicted proteins | sample MGYA00520893_ERZ813253 | MGnify/ENA primary metagenome ERZ813253 (study PRJEB31669, sample SAMD00080414) | marine metagenome | biome: oceanic hadal pelagic zone biome; feature: marine hadalpelagic zone; material: sea water | place: Pacific Ocean:Izu-Bonin Trench...
ATATCCTGCAAAAAACGGACAACAAGCAATTGAAGAAACAGCAAATAGAACTCCAAATCTAAATCAAGAAATCATAAAAGAAATAGCGGAAAAATAAGATTTAATATTTACAAATGAGAAAGAAACTGAGGGAAACACCTTTGCACCTATTGACATTTTAGATTATATCTATGCGATTTTACATTCACCGACTTATCGAGCTAAATACAAAGTGTTTCTAAAAATAGATTTTCCAAAAATTCCATATCCAAAAGATAAGAACACCTTTTGGCAATTGGTAAAATTAGGTGGAGAAATAAGACAAATACACTTATTGGAATCTCCAATAGTGGAAGATTACATTACAACTTATCCAAAAGATGGAAGCAATGTCATCACAACAAAAGTTGCCAAAAAAGATTGGGAATTATTTGATAACGAAAAGCAATTGGGCAGAATATGGATAAATGAACAGCAGTATTTTGATAACATCCCTTTAATTGCTTGGGAATTTTATATTGGAGGTTATCAACCTGCTCAAAAATGGTTGAAAGACCGAAAAGGAAGAGAACTTTCTTATGAAGATATTTTACATTATCAAAAAATCATTGTAGCACTTATTGAAACGGATAGACTAATGAAAGAAATTGATAAAATTGAAATTGAGTAAATAAACAACAATTACCATGACCCTTGACCATTTCAGAGAATATTGCCTTTCGCTTAAAGGAACAACAGAAGAAATGCCTTTTGATGAAAACACTTTAGTATTTAAAGTGTTTGGAAAGATGTTTGCGTTAACTAATTTAGAAAATTTTGAGTACACTAATTTGAAATGTGATCCTGAAAAATCCATAACCTTAAGAGAAGAGTATATGGAAGTTACTCCCGCTTGGCACATGAACAAAAAACACTGGAATTCTGTAAGTTTTGAAGGTGATTTAAGCGACCAACAAATTGAAAGTTGGGTTGCCGATTCCTATAACTTGGTGGTAAAAAATATGCCTAAAAAATTAAAAATAGAATTAGAAAAATTTTAACTCCTTCCTTTCATTATTTGCTCGTAAGCCTCTTTCACTTTCAGAAATTTTTCTTCCGCTAATTTCTTAATATCCTCACTTACTCCCTGTAATTTATCAGGATGATATTTTACAGCCATTTTTCGATAAGCCTTTTTCACCTCAGTATCTGTTGCCTGTTTTGTAATCCCTAAAACGGTATAATGTTGTTCAGAACTAACACCACCCTTTGCCAAAAACATGGATTTAATAGATTCAAAATCGTAAGGATTGATATTCATATAAGTAGCAATCCTCTTTATTGTATCTACTTCTTTAGGATGAATTTCATTGTCGGAAGCTGACACCCCAAACAGAAAATGAATAATCTCCAAACGAGAAGAATGATTGATATGGGAATTTAATTGCAAACAGACCTGCCTTAGTTTAGCCGTGAAATCCTGCTTATTCAAACTATTAAACATCTTGAAATACTCGTTTGACTTTGCTGCTCCAAAAGTATTAGTAAAGAATTTTTTCACATAATCCATCTCTGATTTCAGTACTTTTCCATCAGCCTTTATCACTACTGAGGAAAGGATAAGCAATGAGATTTCAAATGCTTTTTTATTATCCACTTTTGAACTAAAAAAGTTTTTCCCTACATAATACCCAATTATTCCTCCAATTGGTCCTCCAAAGAACCACCCAGCAGCAGCTCCAATCCATTTTACGTTTGACATTTTCTAGAATTTTTATTTTCGCAAAATTATTATAAAATAATTTATGAAACGGTTTAAATAGGAAAATCATTATCCCTGTGAAAATTTGTACATTAGCCTCTTAAAATTAATCCAAAAAACAATTATGAGTTGGTTTGCACATTGGTTCGATTCCCCTTACTACCATACCCTCTATAAAAATAGAGATGAAAAAGAAGCGCAAGCATTTATTGATAATTTAGTACAACATTTACAAATCCCCACAGGAAGCAAACTCATTGATATTGCTTGCGGAAAAGGAAGGCACGCTACATATTTCAACTCCTTAGGATTGAATGTGGTTGGGGTAGATTTATCCCCCAACAGCATAGCATCAGCCAAAAAAAACGAAAATGAAACTTTGCAATTTTCTGTACATGATATGCGAGAAATTTATCAGAAAAATTACTTTGATGTGGTCACCAATTTGTTTACCTCTTTTGGCTATTTTGATAATGAGAAGGACGAGCAAAGAGCCCTCAATGCTATGGCGACTAATCTAAAATCAGAAGGAGTATTGATAATTGATTTTATGAATGCAGAAAAGGTAATTACTAATTTGGTAGCCAATGAACAAAAAATAATTGATGGTATAACTTTTAACATCACAAGAAAAAAGGAAAGCAATCATATTATTAAAGATATAGAGATTCTTGACAAAGTAATAAAACAACATTTTCAAGAAAAAGTAAAGGCGCTAACTTTAGACGATTTTTCTAACTTTATCAGCAAGGCAGGGCTAAAAATAATTGATATCTTTGGCAATTATATGTTGGAAGGGTTTGACTCTATAATTTCTGATCGTTTAATACTAATTTGCAAGAAATGAATACGTTAACTTTAATCTTACTTTTTTCATCCGTAATTGCGGGGGTTATTTTTGTAGAAATATTCAAACCCAGAAAAGGGAGAAACATTCAGTTGCTACTCACCTTTAGTGGCGCCTATTTGTTGGCAATATGTTTGTTGCATTTATTGCCAGAGCTTTTCGCAAACAATCCGAATGAAAAAATCGGCATATTTATATTGTGTGGATTTTTAATTCAAATCTTGTTGGAATATTTTTCGCAAGGGATAGAACACGGGCATTTTCATAAAAGCAATATCATTCCTTTTTCAGTGCTTATGAGTTTATGTTTGCATGCATTACTAGAAGGCGTACCTCTTGGAGGAGATTTACAAGAGCACACTCATAATGCACTACTTTACGGAATTGTGCTTCACAAAATGCCAGTTGCCATTGTACTAATGACTTTCTTTTTACAATCCAATATGAGAAAATCAAGGGCTTATTTTTTATTATTTTTATTTGCTCTTATGGCACCACTTGGCGTATATGCTGGAAGTGTTTTTGGGGCCCTTTCTGCTTTTCAGGATGAAATAATGGCAATAGTGATTGGGATATTATTGCATATTTCCACTACTATTTTATTCGAGAGTACAGATGGACACAGATTTAGTTTTACAAAAATTATAACCATTATTATCGGAACATTACTTGCCATTTTTAGTTTGTAATGGAAAAGAAAATTGTTATCACAGGAGCACCAGGAACAGGTAAAACTACTATTATCAATCAGCTAAAAAAATTAGGACATTCCTGTAGTATGGAAATATCAAGAGAGATTATTACCCAGCAAATTGCATCTGGTGGTGAGGTTTTGCCCTGGAAAAATTTGGAAGCATTTTCTTTGAGTGTATTTTCTCTTAGAAAAGCACAATACATTAATGCCTCAACCGATTCTTTACATTTTTTTGATAGAGGACTTTTGGATGTAATCGCTTATATGAAATTGGAGGGCTTAGCAGTAAGTGATAATTATAAAGAGGATTGCGAAAAATACAAATACAATACTACTGTTTTTTATACCCCAATTTGGAAAGAAATTTACAAAAATGATACACAAAGAAAAGAGGATATGGAAAGCGCAATTGCTATTGAAAAAGCATTAATTACTACTTACAAATCCTTTGGATATTCCATAATTCCAATACCTCAATTACCCACAGCCGAAAGGGTAGATTTTATTCTCTCCAAAATATAATATTTGTTCGTAATTTATGCTAATTTTGCCAGCAATTTAATAACTAAAAAACACATATAAAATGGCTAACATCACATTAAAAAATAATCCGATTACAACCTCAGGAGATTTACCAAACATAGGCGAACAAGCAAAAAACTTCTCCCTTATTGGAAAAGATTTAAAAGAAGTAACATTAAATGATTTTAAGGGGCAAAGAATTGTAATGAATATATTCCCTTCTGTTGACACAGGAGTTTGTGCTATTTCAGTAAAAACTTTCAATGAAAAAGCAGCAAATCTTTCTAATACTAAAGTGCTTTGTATTTCAAGAGATTTACCTTTTGCACAAAACAGATTTTGTGGGGCAGAAAATATTGAAAATGTATTGACATTATCCGATTTTGCAAATGGCAGTTTCGGAAAAGATTATGGGCTAACTATAATGGATGGTGCATTGGCTAACCTACATTCCAGATGTATTGTTGTACTAGATGAATTGCAAAAAATTATTCATACAGAGCAAGTTGATGAAATTACATCAGAGCCAAATTACGAAAGTGCTTTAGCTGTTTTAAGCTAGGGATTTAGTCTGTAGTTAGTTTATACACATAAGCAGCCAATATTGCTCCAACTATTGGACCTACAAGATAGTACCATAAATTAGATAAGGTATTACCATTTCCCATTATTGCATCAACTAATATTGGACCGGTTCCTACAGCTGGATTATAAGCTCCTCCTGAAATTCCTCCACCAGCAAATGCCCCTGCCATAACGGTAAATCCAATGGCTAAACCATAGTAGGAATTTCCCTCTGTTTTTGGGTTGGTTGCAACATTTAATATAACTAAAACAAGTGCAAAGGTAAAGATGGCTTCCACTGCAAGAATTTGTAATACAGATGCTGTACCATTTGGTGCTATTTGCATAACCGCACCTCCTACCCACTGCACAAAAATGGCGGCCAAAAAAGCCCCTGCCAGTTGAGAGAGAATATAATTAATGGCTTCTTTTACAGAGAGCAGTCCTCTAAATATCATGGCTATACTTACAGCAGGATTATAGTGAGCCCCTGATATGTGGCCTCCCATATAAACCATTACCATTAACATTACTCCTATTGCAAGCGGATTTCCTGTTAGCCCAATTGCAAGCACTAAAAAAAATGTGCCTATAAATTCTATGATGTAATTTTTCATTTTTATTTTAGTTTTTAATTTCGTGTAAAAGTATAATAATAATTAATTTGAAAAGAAAATTTGTAGCAATTAATTATTTTTGCAGTATGCAAATACCAAAATATGCTATCCAATTTGTGCTGAATATTTTTCCTCCACTTCTTTTTAATAGAATCGTACTGAAAGAAATTTCTGATGATTTTATGCAGATGAGAGTAGTTATTAGACGGGCACTATTCAACATCAACTTTCACAAAACAATATTTGGAGGAACTATTTTTTCAGCTTGCGACCCCTATTTCCCAACCATGTATTACCATATTTTTGCAAAGAAGAATCGTAAACTTATTATTTGGTTGAAGTCAGCTGAAATACAGTATTTACGCCCTGCCGACACCTCCTTAAAACTACATTTCAAAATTACAGAAAAGGAAATTCAGCTTGCTGAAAAAACATTAGATGAAAAAGGAAAATTCGAAATTTGGCATGATGTTGAAGCCATCAGCAAAAAAGGAATAGTATGTGCTAAGGCAAAAATGTTAGTCTATTTAAGAGATGATAAGCAAAAAGAAAAATTGGGATTTTAAATCTTATTAATCAGCACATTAGCATAAGCGGAAACACCTTCTTCTCTACCAACAAAACCTAAGGTTTCAGTAGTAGTAGCTTTTATAGAAACTAAATCAATGTCCACTCCCATACAGTCTGCTAATACTTTTTGCATTTCAGGAATATGTTTTCCAATTTTTGGGGTTTGCAAACAGATTGTAGAATCGATATTGCCAATTTCATAGCCTTTTGCACGGATTAATTTCATTACATCTTTTAATAAAATTTTACTGTCAATGCCTTTATATTTAGGATCTGTGTCGGGAAAATGTTTACCAATATCACCCAAATTGGCAGCACCCAAAAGCGCATCACAAATACTGTGAATTAAAACATCCGCATCTGAATGACCTAGCCCTCCTTTTGTGTGTGGAACTTTAATACCCCCAAGCCAAAAGTCAAGCCCATCTTTCAACCTGTGAACATCAAATCCGAAACCGACTCTAAAATTCATGATTAATTTGCAACCTCTCCAAGATTCCAAATCATAGAAAAGCGGATTGTATTTGCTAGTGGATTAGTACCAACAGTACTACTCACATCAATTAAATAGGAAAAATCTAGTGTAAAAACATTGTATTTAACTCCTGCACCCATAGTAAAATATTGCCTGTCTCCTTTTGTAGGATGCTCATAAAAATAACCAGCTCTAATAGCAAATTGCTCAGCATACCAATATTCCAAACCAGTAGAATAATTTAATTCTCTAAATTCTTCTTTTGTGCCTCCTGGTGCATCCCAAAAAGATTGAAATACTCCACTTACTACCGACACATCCGGATCCATTCCTGCAACTCTTTCTCCATCAACATATTCTGGAGGTGTCGGTACCAACAATTTATTTACATCAAATTCTATACTCATTCTGTTATAATCATCAAAATTGGTGCCAATGGAAGTTCCAAAACGCATATTAATTGGAATAAAATCTCTTACTGCTGTTTTTGTATAGGAGATTTTATTTCCCAAATTGGAAATATTTAGCCCCATTGCCCAATCAAAATCTTTTTTTGCTATTCTAATTTCTTTCTGAAAATAAGAAGAAATATCGGCTGCTATGGATTGCCCCGCATGTGTTCCTAAACCTCCTTGAAGTGTTTGTCCGCCAGTAAGATCTGAACGAATATATCTTGTTGCAACAGCAATGGAAAAATAATCAGAAAGCTTACGGGCATAAGCCCCAGAAATTGCAAATTCATTAGGCCTATATTGTCCTATCACATCTGCATTATTATTTGTAAATGTAATATCTCCTAATGAAAAATATCTAAGAGACATACCTATTACCTCATTATCATTTCTTCTAATATAGCCCGAAAGATAGGAAAGGGAAATATCAGGAACCAAAGCCCTAAGCCATGGTACATAATTCATAGCAATTCCCATATCATCCTTAACAAAAGCATATTTCGCAGGATTCCAATGCATTGAATTTGCATCAGGTGTAGAAGCCACACCAACATCTCCCATACCCCCACTTCTGGAATCAGGACCAATGATAAGAAACGGAACGGAAGTAGTAATAGTGTTTAACCTATCAGCACCTGTTAAATCACCAGTTTCTATTTGTGCATTAGTTTGTGCACAAAATACAAAGGTGAATACTATCAAAAATATCTTTCTCATTCTTAAATTTTTTTTAGGTTGGCAAATATATATCTTTTTATTGAGGGCTATAACGCTTTTATTATCTTAATATTATTAGTTTTTCGGCTTTAGATTGCAAAGTCCCATCTTCACTTTTAACATGGAAGCGATAAACATAAATTCCGGCACCTAATTTCTCCCCAGAATTTGTAGTTCCATTCCAATTGATTGGTCCTATTCTATAGCCATCATCATAAATCTTATCCTTTATAGTAGCGACTATTCTACCAGATAAATCAAAAATCTGCAACTCTATATCCAGAAGTTCTCCAGCTCTGTTGTGCTGAAAATAAAACTTTGTGTTGTCTTTAAAAGGATTGGGATAATTAAACAAATCGGAAAGGGTAAAATCTTCAGCATCCGTTACATAAAAGTCGATTGTTTTCTCTGACGAATTATTAAAAACATCCCAAACTTTCAAGCGTAGGGTATGGTGGCCTTTTTCCAAATCGTAAAAAGGATAGGAAACAGATCCACTTTTATAACTATCGGTATCGGCAGAATAATAATCGTTTAGCTCTATCGATTGGTTTGTTTGCTCATCTAATACTACTACTATATCATGTCCTATTCCATTGCCGACTGTATTTATGCCGCTAAAATCGTTTAGTAGTGCAAAAAGCAAAGGATCTTCATTTGTCATTCCACCAGAAATAAATTGCTCGTTGTTGATAAAAAGTTCAATTTCTGGCCCATCAAAATCAGCCGTAATATTGGTAGAAGTGCCTCCAATGGTAAAGCTCTCATCATAACCACTTGCATCTATTAAACTATCATTCGAAACGGCATAATAAGAAATTCTTCCACTACCAAAATTATAGGCAATATCCTTTGGCACTACAAAGGAGAAGCTAAAAATTCCATTTGTCACTGATGCTTTTCCTTTATATAGTATGTTGTTTTGAGTTCTATAAGGCATTGGCGTGCTCGACTCTTGCCCCAAAGTTATTAGTATCTCCTGTTTATCATAAACTGTTGGGAAAACAAAACCATTAAAATTGGCTGCTAATGTCCCATTTTCATTTTCTATTTGCCCTGAAATTGTTACTTCCCCCAAAGCAGAAATTGTATCAGAAATTGCTGTTGTACTTACATTCAAATCTGGATAAGCCAAGCAAAGTGCAGGATCGCCCAAAAGCGTAAAGTTTCTATTGTTAAGTGCCGTTCCGCTATTTACTTTTGTTTGTCGAAATAAATCGCCTAATCTTGGTAATTCTCCATTTTCTTTTTCAAAAAGCACTTTAATAAATTGTTTGTTAAGTAAATAATTAGGACTGGCATAAACCAATCGTGTGGTGGAAAGTAGGGCAATGGCACCTCCATTTTTATTGAGAAAAGCATATTCTCCTGCAGAAGTTCTTGCTGGGTCATCAAAACGAGAAAACTCGCAAGTTGCTGTAACAAATAAAGGTAAATTATTTTCATTTTCCCATTTGTTGATTTGCCCAACTTCCAAAATTCTCTCTTTTGTCCAGCCCAATTCCCCTCCGTGCCCAGAATAATTGATAAGTAAACTCCCTTTTTCTACACTTTCAGTGATGGCTTTTTGTGCATCTGGCGATCTTGGTCCGCCAGGGGTTGATTCTTGACTAAAAGCATCTAAATAGATTTTTTTAATGTTGATATTTTTGTAATTGTCATCAATTATATTTGCCAAGCTATCGGCTTGCCACATGTGCGTATTGCCATCATCTTTATCCCCATCATCTGCAATAAAAGTGACTTTGTTTCGCCAATCTCCAAAAGCCATTTTTCCATTGTAATTTTTCACCTTATCTACCATATCATTGGCCTCTGTTAGGGTTTGGACAGGAAATCTTCCAATTCCAATATCTACTAAGTCGTTTGTAAAATTACCTTCCGAATCATCCAAAAGTCCAAAATAATCATCCGTTACATAGCTTTGCGTTGGAGAAACAGAATTGTTGGATTGAAAAGAGGGAATAAAATTGGTATTGTTTGTTATTCTATTTAAAGGATCGTAAGATGCATCACCAAATAAAAGAAGGTATTTGAGTTTGCTTGCAGGTTTTTTGTAGAACATCCTCATAAAATCTCGAATGGCGGTAATATCTTGTGCCCCAGAAGAAAATTCATTGTAAATTTCCTCAGGGGTAACTACAATAGTTTTTATCCCATCTTTTTGCTCATGGTATTGGGCTAAATCATTAGCTGCTGACAGAAAATTTGGATGTGAAACAATTACAAACTCCATATCAACCTCAGAGCCGTGCAAATTCTGGTTGTTAATTTTACCAATTAACTCAGGAGAATAATAGGAGTTTCCATTAAAAGCAATATATTCTTTTAAGGAATCGGCAGATGCAATAAAACTCATTTGATTGGAAGAAAATGAAGAACCTCTCTCCTTTACATTAATTGAATTCGAAACATCCCAAACCAAAATATTGGAAGTAGCATTACTTATTATATATTTAGCATTTGTGCTGTCAGCTACCGACTGATTATCTCTAAAAAGCATCTGATTTCCGTTCATTTTTAGTTGCCTTCTAGCATTTAGCTCTATATAGTTTAGCCAGCCCACTGATGTGTTTTGGGAAGGATTATAAGAAACTGCAAGGTTTATATTAGAAGAACTCGAATTAAAAGTGGTAAAATTAGAAGAAAGTTTAGCGTAATCTGCCGTATAGTAAGGATCAACTTGTGCTACCGAAATAGATTGAATATTAGTAGAATTTGCTTTCACTGAAAAAGAAGAAGCCGAAAAAGAACGAGCCGCAACTGCTGTTTTAATATAAACCGAACTATTTTGCACTAAATTTGGAAAACTGAAACTAAAATTATAAGAATTAGTCAAATCGAATTTTTCTCCATACCACTGAGCCCCAGACTTTATAAAATTTTCCAAATCCTGCTCATGAAAAACATAATCATCAAATTCAGTAACACTTACATCAAAGTTTTGGGTGTTTTGGATTGAAATTCTTTTCCCTCCACTTCCCAAGTCGGTAGTAATAAAATAATAAGTTTTTCGGCTAAATATATTCTTCTGATGATGGTATCGCCCATCTGTTTCATTGTAGTTCCATCTGTCAGGCGATTGCCCATAAAAAAGAATGTAGTCTCCACTTTCAAAAATGCCATTGCTATTATTGTCAACCACTTTTATTGCATTCTCTTGGAGTCCATCATGCCTAAAATCACTGTTTAATTTGGGCAACATTCCGCCTCCATTACCAAAAATACGAATTTTACCACAAGGTAAATTGCTAGTGTTTATGCCCAAATCAGATAAATTGGTGTGGGTAATCTTGTAAACTCCATCTTGCTGCACCGCTACTTTGTACCAATTTCCACTAACTAAAACAGAATTGGTATTTTCTTCTGATTTACTAGATATAGAAAAACAAAAAAGAAGTGTGAATAAAAGAAGTTTTTTCATGATGGCAAAGTTAGTATTAAATAAAATCTATTTGTAATTTTTCTAAAATAACTAACTTATTAACGAGTATTTGTTCTTATTTATTACATCAATTTTTTAGTGTTTAAATACGATAACAAATAAAATTTATATCTTTGTAAAATTGAAATTTGGAACGATTGAATAAAAACAAAGGAAAATGATGAAAGAAATTATGAAAATATTAGCTGTATTCAGCTTTTTATTGGTATTCTCAACTACTGCAAATGCACAAGATCCTGCATTTAGTCAATTTTATGCAAACCCGCTTTATTTAAATCCAGCTTTTGCAGGTGCTTTCAATGGTGGTTGCCCACAAACAACTTTAAATTACAGAGACCAATGGCCAGGAATTGGAAGGACTTATGTTACTACTGCTGCATCATACGATCAGCATTTCAATTCATTAGGTGGAGGTATTGGCATCTTAGTTATGAACGATCGTAGCGGTGATGGAAATATTATGACTAATGCGGTTTCTTTAATGTATTCATATCATTTAGAAGTAAATAGAAAATTTTCTTTAAAAGCCGGATTTGAAGCTTCATATAGAATGCTTAATCTAGATTGGTCAGAATTGACTTTTGGAGATATGATTGATCCAAAATATGGTTTTATTTACCCAACTCAAGAGGATATTGTAAATAATCCTAATAAGGTTTCTTATCCAGATTTCTCTGCTGGCTTTATCGGTTATTCTGAGAATTTATTCTTTGGTTTTGCGGCCCATCACCTTACCCAACCCAACCAGGGTTTTATAAGTGAAAGCCAATTACCAACAAAACTTACAGCTCATATTGGGGCAAACATTCCACTTAGCAGATACCGTAATTCAGTAACCACTATTTCTCCTAATTTCCTATACCAAAAACAACAAGATTTTCAACAATTTAATTATGGAGTATATGTAAACAGAGGACCTATTGTTGGGGGGCTTTGGGCAAGACACAGTGTAAAGAATATAGATTCTTTCATCTTGATGGTTGGACTTATCCAAGATGCTTTCAAATTTGGTTACAGTTATGACATCACTTTAAGCAATTTAAAAAATAGTAACACATTGGGTGCACATGAGTTATCATTTACTTTATTTATGCCTTGTAGGAGTAGAAGTAAATCCTTTAACACAATAAGTTGCCCATCCTTTTAGTTATTAATATCATCTTAAAAAAACAAATACAATGATGAAATCAAGCAATATAATATTAGCAGTAAGTTGTCTGTTTATTCTAGGATCATGTTCTAGTACTAGTAACAGATCTTCAAACTCAAAAAATTCGTCTACTACCGGTTGGGATTACAACAATTCAAAAAATGGTGGTTTTGAAACCAATTCAAAATATAAGGAACAAGCAACTGGCCCTGGACTTATGTTTGTGGAAGGCGGATCATTTACAATGGGAAGAACCCAGCAAGATGTTTTTTCCGATTGGAACAATGTACCTAAAACTGTAACTGTATCTTCCTTTTATTTGGATGAAACAGAAGTAAGAAATGTAGACTATTTAGAATACCTGTATTGGATTAATAGAGTCTATGGACAAAGCTACCCAGAAGTGTATAAAAAAGCATTACCTGATACTTTAGTTTGGAGAGATAAATTAGGATATAACGAGCCTTTTGTAGAGTCCTATTTACGACATCCTGCTTACAGAAATTATCCAGTTGTAGGTGTTAGCTGGTCACAAGCAAATGATTTTTGTGTTTGGAGAACCGACAGGGTAAATGAAAGAATCTTGATTGATGAAGGTATCCTAAAAGAAGATAATGAGCAAATTGATGAAAACTCCTTTAATACAGATGCTTACCTTTCAGGACAATATGAGGGAATTGTAAAAAGAAACTTGAAAAACCTTAACCCATCACTTGGAGAAGAAACAAGATTAGTAAGAATGGAGGATGGTATTTTATTACCAAGATATCGGCTACCAACAGAAGCGGAATGGGAATTTGCTGCACTAGGATATGTAGGCAATACCAATATGGAAAACACAGATGAGAGAAAGTTATATCCTTGGAATGGCCCATCTGTAAGAAATGGAGACAAAAAAAATCAAGGTGAAATAATGGCAAACTTCAAAAAAGGAAGAGGAGATAATATGGGTGTTGCTGGAAACCTGAACGATAATGCAGATATTACTGCTCCTGTTCGATCTTATTGGCCAAATGATTATGGCTTGTATAATATGGCAGGAAATGTATCTGAGTGGGTAATGGATGTTTACCGACCAGTAATTGAGCAAACCACAACAACCGACCACCGCCCTTTCAGAGGTAGTGTGTTCAAAACTCAAAAAAGAGATGAGGATGGATTTATTGAAGAAAAAGATAGTTTAGGAAGAATCACTATGGTTGATGTAAATGTAGAAGATAATGTGTACAGAAGAAATTATAAAAAGTCGGATAACATCAATTATAATGATGGAGATATAGAATCTCAAATGGGAATTGATTGGAACAATTTCTTAAAGGAGCAATCTGAAGTAGATACTGCAAGTGTTAGAATTGATAAGTGGAATCAAGATGCTAAAAAGTACAAAGATAATAGAACAGGAAACAGCAGCGAAATGTACGATTACGGAAACACTACATTAATTACTGATAGGACTAGAGTTTACAAAGGCGGTTCTTGGAAAGATAGAGCGTATTGGTTAGTTCCAGGAACAAGAAGATTCTTAGACCAGGACCAATCAACAGATGCTATTGGTTTTAGATGTGCTATGGACAGAATGGGAGCTCCATCAAGTGATTTGAGGGAAAACCAGAGAAGAGGAACAGATTATAGCCAAAAGAAAATGGGAAGTAATAGAAGGTAAAACAGATTTTAGTATTAAGATAATAGACAATTAGATTAAAAGCCGAGCAATTGCTCGGCTTTTTTTATCTTTACAATTTCAAATAAAAATGCAAATTCAAAAATTATATACTCTCTTTCAGAAACATCCCGAAATCTGTACAGATACAAGAAAAATTGTAAACGGAAGTATCTTCTTTGCTTTAAAAGGAGAAAATTTTAATGGAAATATCTTTGCAGAAAAAGCAATAGCTGATGGATGTGCTTTTGCAATAATTAACGAAAAGCAATTTGCTATAAATGATAAATTTATTCTGGTAGAGGATGTTTTACAATGCCTACAAGAACTTGCTAAATACCATAGAGAACAACTAAGAATTCCAGTAATAGCGATAACCGGCACAAACGGAAAAACAACATCAAAAGAGTTGATTAGTGCAGTATTAAGTAAAGAACTAAATGTAGCTGCAACTAAGGGAAATTTAAACAATCATATTGGTGTTCCTTTAACATTGCTCAGTATAAAACAAGAGGATGAAATAGCCATTATTGAAATGGGGGCAAATCATGAAGGAGAGATTGCTTTTCTGTGCGATATTGCACAACCAAATTTTGGAGTAATCACCAATATAGGAAAAGCACATCTGGAGGGTTTTGGTAGTTTTGAAGGTGCGATAAAAGCAAAATCAGAATTGTATAATTATATCCAAAAAAATGTCGGCAAATTATTTGTAAATAGTGAAGCGGAACTACTTTTAGAATTAGCAAATAATATTAGAAAAATAACTTATGGTAAAAGTGGGGATTATATTGGATCAATATCTGAAAGCATGCCTTTTATTAGTGTGGCATTTCAGGATGAAGAAATTAAAAGTAAACTCATTGGCGACTATCAGTTTTACAACATTATGCTTGCTATTTGCATTGGGAAACACTTTGGAGTTAGCATAATTAATATTAAAACAGCAATTGAAAATTATACTCCAACAAATAATCGTTCTCAGATTATAAAGACTAAAAATAACACTTTGATTTTGGATGCCTACAATGCAAATCCTTCAAGTATGAGTGCAATGTTATATTCTTTTTCAAAGCAAAATTACCAGAACAAACTTTGTATTTTGGGTGATATGCTCGAAATGGGAAAATCCTCTTTAGAAGAACATCAAGCAATTATCAATTTGGCTGAGGAACTAAAATTAGAATGCATTTTTATTGGTAAAGAATTTTCTAATGTTAATACAACTTCCTACAATAGGATAGATGATTTTGCCGAATTCTTAAATGAAAATCCTATTAATAATAAAACGATTCTTTTGAAAGGTTCCAGAGGTATTGCGCTTGAAAAGTTAGTGGATTTTCTTTAGTCAACCAAAGCTTCTTTTATTAGTAAGCGTAATGCCTCAGCACAGAGAGCAGGATCCAAATCATTACTTGAAATAGTTTTTGTCCAATTATCATCCGATACATCTGCAGGATCAGAAACATACCACTTTTTAATACCCTCAATTTGGGAGATCAAAACAAATTGGACAATATCTCCTGAACAAAATATATCAGAAATCTCAAATTTTCCATCTTCATTTCCATCATAAGCGGTAACTACAGAGTTCTGATTAGTAAAATAAATATATACAGAAGAATTGCCACCATTTCGTCCACTAGGTAAATTAATTGTAAGAAGATTTGTTATACATGGAGGGCCAGGTATATCCATGTTAACTCCTCCAGAAAGATTATTAACACTACTACTAGGCACAGGAACATTTTGATATTCAGAATTAGGTGATTGAGTAGGTGGAATTGGTGGTTGACCTTGATCTACCCACACGAATTCTCCATTTGCATTTACACTTGCACTATATACATTCATGTCACTAGAATTAGTGGTATTAGGGATATTTACAGTAGGTGGTGCTGATGGATTAATTGATAATAAATCTCCATTATCATCATATCGCCACCCCATCCATTCTTCAGCATCATTTTCATTCGATCGATTTAGTTGATTATTATTATCGAATATATATGGGAATAGATTTGTATAAACAGTATCTGATTCTATTGGTTCATCTTCATCATATTGGTCTTCCCAATCCCATATATAATATTCTTTCCCCGCATAATTAATAATTTCGCTAATAGATGTAACGTTAGTGTCGATTTCATAATTTTCGTACGAGAAAGTCAAAGTGTCTCCATAATAGTCTGTAGTAATAATAGCGCTAAAATATGTCCATGTATTCCCAATATGTAGGGGCATAATATTCCCTGAAGTAGTACTGGTATCTAAAACACTGATATTCAACTGAATATCACTGTTACCATTTTTTGTGATGGAAAGTTGCTGTGTTGTATCTGTTTCCCCTACATCTAAATTAGCAGAAAAGGAATCTGGG
>ERZ813253.393-NODE-393-length-15797-cov-7.208679_pt1 | contig 15797 bp, 14 predicted proteins | sample MGYA00520893_ERZ813253 | MGnify/ENA primary metagenome ERZ813253 (study PRJEB31669, sample SAMD00080414) | marine metagenome | biome: oceanic hadal pelagic zone biome; feature: marine hadalpelagic zone; material: sea water | place: Pacific Ocean:Izu-Bonin Trench...
GGGCGGAGCCGATCCCCAAGGCGCCGCCCGCCGCCCTATAGGCAACCGGCGGGAACGGCCCATCGCCAAGATTGGCCTCGGTGGTCGGGCACAGCCCCGCGACGGCGCCCGAACGGGCCAGGGCCAGGGTCTCCTCGCCGGTCATATGGGTGGCGTGGACCAGGCACCAGCGCCGCGACAGGGGCGCGTGATCGAGCAGCCATTCGACCGGGCGCGCGCCGCTCCAGGCGAGGCAGTCGTCGACCTCAAGCTGTTGCTCGGCGATATGAATATGGATCGGCGCCGCGCCGTCGCGGGCATCGAGCGCCGCCATCGTTTCGTTGAGCAGGTCGGGGGTTACGGCTCGCAGGCTGTGCAGCGCCATGCCGATGCGGACCTCCGGATCATGACGGTAGCGGGCGAGCAGGCCGTCGAGCAGGGCCGTGAAATCATCGGGCCCATGGAGGAAGCGGCGCTGGCCGGGGCTCGCATCGGCGGCTCCGAACCCGCCATGGGCATAGAGCACGGGCAGATGGGTGATGCCGATGCCCGCCGCCTTGGCCGCCGCGATGACCCGATGGGACATTTCCCCCGGGTCGTCGTAGGGCGACCCATCCGGGCCGTGATGCAGGTAATGGAACTCACCGACCGCCGTATAGCCGGCTTTCAGCATTTCCACGTAAAGCTGGGCGGCGATGGCTTCCACATGGTCGGGGGAGAGCCGGCCGACGAAGCCGTACATGACTTGGCGCCAGGTCCAGAAACTGTCATCAGAGGGACCGGCGCGCTCGGCGAGACCGGCCATGGCGCGCTGAAAGGCGTGGCTATGCAGGTTGGCCATGCCGGGGATGACCGGGCCTGACAGGCGCGCGGCATCGCCCGCCTTGGCATCCTGCGTCACCGCGCCGATGGCGCCGTCTGAACCGACATCGATTAGAACGTTGGCGGCCCAACCGCTCGGCAGGAGGGCGCTCTCGGCGAAATAGGCTGTCATGGGGCAGCATTAAGCCGCGCTCGCGCCTTGCCCGCAAGTCGTTTAGCCTAGGCGAATGGATCTATCTTGGGACAGCCTGTGGACCAACGCGCGACTGGCGACCATGACCGCGCACGGCGCGGCCTACGGCGCCATCGAGCAGGGCGCGATAGCGGTCAAGGACGGGCGCATCGCCTGGGCCGGGCCCATGGCCGAGCTGCAGGGTGTCTCGGCGGACGAGGTCCATGACGCGGGCGGCCGCTGGATCACGCCGGGGCTGATCGATTGCCATAGCCATATCGTCTATGGCGGGGACCGGGCGGCCGAGTTCGAGCTTCGCCTGCAAGGCGCCAGCTACGCGGAAATCGCCCGCGCCGGCGGCGGCATCGTCGCGACCGTGGCGGCGACCCGCGCGGCCGATGAGGATGCGCTGTACGCCAGCGCCGCCCAGCGCATCGCCGCCCTCATGGCGGAAGGCGTGACGACCCTGGAAATAAAGTCGGGCTACGGCCTCGACCTCGATACCGAGGCCCGGATGCTGCGCGTCGCCCGCAGGCTTGGCGGCGCCCTGCCGATCACGGTTCGCACCAGCTTCCTCGGCGCCCATGCCGTGGCCCCCGAATACCAGGAGCGCAGCGCCGATTACATCGACTTCGTCTGCCATGAGGTCTTGCCGGCGATCCATGGCGAGGGTCTGGCCGACGCGGTCGATTGCTTTTGCGAGACCATCGGCTTCAGCCTCGAGGAAACCGAGCGGCTGTTCGACGCCGCCCGCGCGCTCGGCCTGCCGGTCAAGCTTCATGCCGAACAGCTCTCCGATCAGGGCGGCGCCGCTCTCGCCGCGCGCCATGGGGCGTTGAGCGCCGATCATCTGGAGTATTTGTCCGATGCCGGTGTCGCCGCCCTGGCCGAGGCGGGCACGGTGGCGGTGCTGTTGCCCGGCGCTTTTTATTATCTCGGCGAGACCAAGCTGCCGCCGCTCGACGCCTTGCGCGCCGCCCGAGTCCCCCTGGCCATCGCCACGGATTGTAATCCGGGCTCGTCGCCGGTCACCTCAATCCTCCTGATGCTCAACATGGCCTGCACCCTGTTCGGCATGACGCCCGAGGAGGCGCTTTGCGGGGTCACCCGCAACGCCGCCCGCGCCTTGGGTCTGGCCGAGAGCCACGGCACCCTGGAGGCCGGCAAGCACGCCGATTTCGTGCTCTGGGATATTGAGCGCCCGGCCGAACTTTCTTATCGCATTGGCGCCAATCCGATCCATATGGTTATACAGAGGGGGTGTATCGTCGGCCAATAGAGATCGAGTAGGCCGTGAGGAGGGCAAAAGGCGCGATGTATCACTTGTATTACACCATGGAATCCGCGGCCATGGGCTGTCACGCGGCACTTGAGGAAATCGGCGCGGAATTTGTACTACACCATGTCAATGTATCCCGGAAGCGGACGCGCGATTACCTGACGCTCAATCCGCTGGGTAAAGTACCGTCCCTGGTCGATGAGCGGGATGACGGTGAACGCCTGGTTCTGTATCAGTCGGGGGCGATCCTGCTTTACCTCGCCGACCGCCATCCCGAGGCCAAGCTGGCGCCGGCCCCGGGAAGCGCCGAACGCGGCCAGTGTTATCAGTGGCTCAGCTTCATGGGCGAGATGCTTCAGGCGTCCTATATGATGAGCTGTTACCCCGAGCGTTTCACCACCGACACGGAGGGTCGCGAGGCGGTGGTCGCCCGGGGCGCCAAATGGGTGATGGAATATTTGAGCCTAGTGGAAAGCGCGCTGATTCCCGGGCCCTATTTCCTCGGCGAGACCTTCAGCGTCTGCGATCTCTTTCTTCACACCATGTCGCGGTGGAACCCGCCCGATTATCCCCGCTTCGCCGATTTCCCCAGCCTGGCGCGCAACGCCGCCCTGGTGGAAGCGCGCCCGGCGGTGCGGCGCATGCTGGAGGTGCAGGGCGAGGCGGCGTAATCAGGCTCTAGCAAATCCCGGCGCTTTTTCGAACAGCAGGGTTTCGGCGTCGCGGCTGATCCGGGCGAGGATGTCGGCGGCGGCGGGGATATCCGTGATCAGCCCGGCGGCCTCGCCGACCAGGACGCCGACGATGGTCGGATCGCCGCTTTTCGCCGCCGCGCTGTACCGGGCGGCTTCCTGCTCGGCGACTTCCAACAGGGCGTCTTCGCGGCCATGCCATCGGTCGGTGAATTCGTTGCGCAGGCTCCGCACCGTGAAGCTTGCCGGCCAATCGAGCTTGCGGACGATGTCGGGCACCCGGGTGCGCAGGGTGGCGTCGCCGTCGGCGGCCAGGGCGGCCTGTTGGAAGCTGTCATGGACCAGGGCCTCCTCACTCGCCCAGAACCGCGAGCCCATGAGCACCCCGTCGGCGCCCAGCATGAGCGCCGCCGCCAGGCCGCGGCCGTCGGCGATACCCCCGGCGGCGAGCAACAGGGTCTCGGGCGCGCGGGCAGCGAGCAGGTCGGCGACTTCCGGGACCAGGGTGACAGTGGCGCGGTCGCCGCCGTGGCCGCCGGCTTCCGTGCCCTGGGCGACGATGACCGTCGCCCCCGCATCGATCGCCTCGCGCCCATGGTCGAGGGTCTGGATCTGGCAGAACAGCGCCGCGCCGGCGTCGTGGATGGCCGGTGCGAAGGGCAGGGGATCGCCGAACGACAGCATCAACGCCAGGGGTTTGCGTGCCAGGGCCATGGCCAGCAGATCGGGCTGTTTGGCGAGCGACCAGGTGATGAAACCGCAGCCGACAGGGCGGTTGCCCGCCGCCGCGAATTCCGTCTCCAGCCAGGCCTCGTCGCCGTAGCCGCCGCCGATGAAGCCGAGCCCGCCGGCGTCCGAGACCGCCCCGGCGAGCCGCCCGCCCGAGGCCATGGCCATGGGTGCCAGGGCGATGGCGTGATCCAGGGCGAAGCGTTCCGTGAAGCGGGTTTTAATCATCGGAGGTGTCTTCAAGCTCGAGGCCGAGCAGATTGACCCGCGCGTTGTAGTCCTCGAACAGGGCGGCGATCATGACGATTTCGAGGATTTGCCGGTCCGACCAGCCGCGCTTGCGTAAAGTGTCCACATGGTCCTGGCTCGCCCGGTCGGGCCGCTCCATGGTGGCGAATTCGACCATGGCGCGGTGCTTGGAATCGATCGCCGCTGTCGTGTAATCGTCGCGGATAGCCTGGGCGAGAGAGGCTTCGATCCCGGCGTTGATCATCGATGCCATATGATGGGTATAGCAGTAAACACAACGGTTTTTCGCCGACACGGCGGTGGCGATCATCTCCTTCTGGGCGCGGCTCAACTCGCTCTCGTTGAGCATCAAAACCTGATAGCGCCGCGCCTCGACCACCAGGGCCTCGGGCCAGGGGCTGAGCATGCGCGTCGTCTCATAGACATGGCCGTACATCTCGCGGGAGGCATCGTAGGCGCTCTTGACCAGGCCCTCGGCCGCATCATCGCTCACTGTTTGTATGAAGGTCATGACTGATCCACCATGGGCAGGTTGAGGTTATGGTCGCGGGCGCAGGCGATGGCGTCCTCATAGCCGGCGTCGGCGTGGCGCATGACGCCGCTCGCCGGGTCGTTGGTCAGCACCCGCTCAATGCGCCGCGCGGCATCGTCGGTGCCGTCGCAGACGATCACCATGCCGGCGTGCTGGGAGAAACCCATGCCGACGCCCCCGCCGTGATGGATCGACACCCAGGTGGCGCCCGAGGCGGTGTTGAGCAGGGCGTTGAGCAGCGGCCAGTCGGACACCGCGTCGCTGCCGTCGCGCATGGCCTCGGTCTCGCGGTTGGGGCTCGCCACCGAGCCCGAATCGAGATGATCGCGGCCGATCACCACCGGCGCCGACAGCTCGCCCGAGGCGACCATTTCATTGAAGGCGAGGCCGAGGCGGGCGCGCTCCCCCAGGCCGACCCAGCAGATGCGCGCCGGCAGCCCCTGGAATGGGATGCGCTCGCGGGCCAGGTCGAGCCAGCGGTGGAGCGAGGGATTGTCGGGGATCAGTTGCTTGACCTTGGCGTCGGTCTTGTAGATGTCTTCCGCCTCGCCCGACAGCGCCACCCAGCGGAACGGCCCGATGCCCCGGCAGAACAGCGGCCGGATATAGGCCGGCACGAAGCCCGGATAGGCGAAGGCGTCGGCGACGCCCTCATCAAGGGCGACCTGGCGGATATTGTTGCCGTAATCGACGGTGATCACGCCGGCCTTGTGCATCTGCACCATGGCGCGCACATGGTCCGCCATGGACGCGCAGGCGGCCTTGGCGACGCCCGCGGGGTCGCTTTTTTGGCGAGCCTCCCATTCTTCCAGGGTCCAGCCCGCCGGAAGATAGCCGTTGATTGGATCGTGGGCGCTGGTCTGGTCGGTCAGCATGTCGGGGCGGATGCCGCGCCGCGCCACCTCGGGCACCACCTCGGCAGCGTTGCCGAGCAGGCCGACCGAGACCGCCTTGCCGGCCTTGCGGGCCTCGTCGATGATCGCCAGGGCGTCGTCCAGGCTGTCGGCGCGGCGGTCGATATAGCCGGTCTCCAGGCGCCGGTCGATGTGGCTCGGGCGGCATTCGATGGCGATCATCGAGGCCCCGGCCATGGTTGCCGCCAGGGGCTGGGCGCCGCCCATGCCGCCGAGACCGGCGGTGAGTATCCAGCGGCCCGTAAGGTCGCCGCCGAAATGCTGGCGCCCGGCCTCGACGAAGGTCTCATAGGTGCCCTGGATGATGCCCTGGCTGCCGATATAGATCCACGAACCGGCGGTCATCTGGCCGTACATCATCAGGCCCTTGGCGTCGAGTTCGTTGAAATGCTCCCAGGTCGCCCAATGAGGCACCAGATTGGAATTGGCGATCAGCACCCGGGGGGCGTCGGCGTGGGTCTTGAAGACGCCGACCGGCTTGCCCGATTGCACCAGCAGGGTCTCGTCGGCCTCAAGCTCGCGCAAGGCTTCGACAATGCGGTCGAAACAGGCCCAGTCGCGCGCCGCCCGGCCGATGCCGCCATAGACCACCAGGTCTTCGGGGCGTTCGGCGACCTCGGCGTCGAGGTTGTTCATGAGCATCCTGAGCGGCGCCTCGGTAAGCCAGCTTTTGGCCGAGATTTCAGGCCCTCGCGGGGCGCGAACCGAACGGGTATTTCCGGCCATGGATGTGGTTCCTTGCTGCTGTATCGCTGCCGCCAGTATGGCGCGACCCATGGCGAAAGGAAACCGCGCACATGGCCGAAAACCCAAGCTTTCAGCTTGCCGAACGGTTTCACAATGTCGCGAGCATCGTCCTCAAGCCTTTCACGGCAGGGCATTTCTGAGTAGATTCGCGGATCGAGGGGTAGCGAAGACGAGCATTAACAGCGTTCAACGAACGGTGATCGGGAAGGCGTTGCCGATTGTCGTAAAGGAGAGGTGCTATGACGGCTTCGATTCTTCACAAAATACTGACCGTTGCCGGCATTGCCGGATTTTCCATGGCCGCTACCTTGCCGACGGCTATACAGGCTCAATGCACGGCGGCGGCGACGGCCTGCAACCCCTGTGTCGCGGCGAACAACCCCTGCGCGACGGCTGCCTGCAGCCCCTGCGCGGTCGCTGCTTGTAACCCGTGCGCCGCCGTGGCGTGTAATCCCTGTGCGGTGGCCTCGGCCTGTAATCCCTGCAATCCTTGCGCCGCGTCGGACGGCTACAACCCCTGCAAAACGCGCTGGGCGTCGCCGTAGATTTCAGCCCTTTCCGGGCGTCGACGATCGGAACATTCCGGTGGTCGACGCGTTACGGGAGTGCGACCGAAAACATGCGGAAAACCATCGCTCTATGACTATCACAGGGCATCACAATGTTGCGAGAATGGCCATGGCGGGCTTTAACTGGCGAAGGTTAGTGCGTAGGTTCGCAATACAAGGGGTCGCCTGGACGAGATGAAATAGCGCTCGTCCGGCGATGAGGAGGGTTCCCCATTCTAGATTTTAGGAGAGGTTTTATGGCTGCTAACATTTTACACAAGATCCTGGCTGCTGCGGGTATTGCCGGCTTTGCGATGGCCGCTACCCTGCCGACGGCCGTTCAGGCACAATGTACGGCCGCGACGACGGCCTGCAATCCCTGTGCGGCGGCGTGCAATCCTTGCGCAGCGGCGGCGTGCAATCCTTGTGCCGCGGCGGCGTGCAATCCTTGCGCAGCAGCGGCTTGCAATCCATGCGCCGCGGCGGCTTGCAACCCGTGCAATCCTTGCGCGACTAAAAATCCGTGTGCAGCAACGAATTAGACAACAGTCTGATTTCGTTGCTCGGAGACGCTGTTTTCGTTGGTCCCCCCACGCGTAAGCGGCGTTCTTCCGAATTAGACGGGGTGCGGCGTCGGCTAGCTTAGAGCCGCCCGCACCCCGGCGATTTGTTTATCGACTGAAATCGCCACCGTTGACGTGATCTCGAGATCACGGTCTTCATACACATCGCGATCCGGATATTTGCGTTGCCAATCGGCGATGGTGACGTCGCGTTTGCGCACCAGATCGATGATCTGGTGGTGGAACAGGCGTAGCATCGCCGTGACCCAGCGGTTGGCCGGCCAGGACGGGCTCGCGTGATCGATGTCGAAAAGATCGAGCATGGAGATTATGTCGTCGGCCGCATACCAGGTCTCTCCGGTGACCCAGCGGTTGACCGAGAACAGGCCGATAGGAATTCCTTTCGGGTTCATGGAGATGCCGATCAGATGGCCGAGGGCGTCGTCGCCCTTGGGCCACTCGGCCTCGCCGTCATAGGCGATGGGCGTCACCCCGGCCGGCATGCCCTTGGCGCGCAGGAAGCAGTGGAAATGCCCGTGCTCGCCTTTGCGCTGACCCTTGACATGAGCGTGGTAGAAATACTGGCTATGGGTGGCGTGATCGTAAATATCGCCCTTCGGATAATGGTTCCATTCGTAAAATGTGCCCTGGTTGCGCAGCAGTTCGCCGACGATATTGTCGCCGGTTTTGGTCAGCACGCGATAGCATTCCTCAATCTCCTCGCCGGCGGCGAGCATGGCTTGCAGGGACGCTTGCGGAAGCTCTTTGATCTTTTTCATGGCCGTCAATATACCCCAGCGCGATACGCCGATATGACATAAGTCATGACGGCTCTCCGCCTTCGACGACGAGGCGGAAACCGATGAGGATATGTTTGATGTCTTTTGGCCGGCTGTGCCGCGCCGCCGGCCGGCAAACCCCACAGCCCTTGTCGTCCCAGGAGCCGCCCTTGACCAGATAGCGCCCTTCGCCCTTGGGCGTCGATGTCCATTCGAAGACCTGCCCGGCCCCGTCGAGCAGCCCGAAGGGGCTGGCGCCCGCCGGGTACGATCCCACCGGCTGGGTTGTGAAGGGACCGGCGTCATGGCTGTTGAGCCGAGCGGCATCGTATTCGTTACCCCAGGGAAAATAAGCACCGTCCACGCCGCGCGCCGCTTTTTCCCACTCTAGTTCGCTCGGCAGTCGCCAGAATTGCTTGGTTTTCGCACTCAGCCAGGCGGCGTAGGCGACGGCGTCGCCATGGCTGACCAGGACCACCGGATGCGCCTCGCGGCCGCTCGGGGGCGCGGCCCCGTCCCAGGCAAAGGGCCGGCTGCGCGAATAGGGATGGATCAGGCGATAGCCCTTCCAGGTGGCCTTATCCACATCGGGGGCCGGATACCCGGTGGCGGCGATGAAGGCGGCGTATTGGGCGTTGGTGATCGCGGTTTTGGTGATGCGGTAGGCGGGTGTGCGCAAGCTCTGTCGCGGGCGTTCGCTGTCATACCAGCGATTCTTGCGGGTGACGCTGTGGCCATAGGCGGCCTCATCGAGCCGATAGGCGGCTTCGCGCTCGGCGGCGTCGGACCCGGCGATGAACGCGCCTTCGGGTATGGCGATGAGGATCGGCAGGCTGCCGTCTTCGCCGCCGGCGGCGGCCGGCGACAGCGAAGCGAGAGACAGTAAAAACACAGCGGTTAATAAATTAATCATGTTGACTATGAAGTATCGGACAGGCCCGACGTCAAGAGTATGAATCATGAAGAGCATAAATTCCATGATCGCGGGCCATGATCGCGGGAATTCACAATGTAGTGAGAAGACGACAAAGCAGTTGGTTGAATTGTTCGGCATCCCATATGGTTGCGCTCTGTTGTTACGAATAACCAAAGAACAATTATTCATCAGGTGAGGAAACCGATCATGTCGTTTAGATATAAGCTCCTGTCGACCACGTTCATTCCGCTGGTGCTGGGTGTGGGCGTTGGTGTTGTTGTGGTGGGAAGCGTTGCTCAGTCGGCCTCCCTCTCATCATTCCAAGTCGCCGCCGCTGACAACCCCTGCGCGGCAGCCAACCCTTGCGCGGCGGCCTGCAATCCATGCAATCCCTGTGCGGCTTCGGCCTGTAATCCGTGCAATCCTTGTGCGGTGGCGTCGGCATGTAACCCCTGCAACCCCTGTGCGGCTTCGGCTTGCAATCCCTGTAACCCCTGTGCGGCCTCGGCTTGCAACCCGTGCAATCCTTGCGCGGCGGCGTGCAATCCATGCAATCCTTGTGCGGCGGCGTGCGGCGCTTGTAATCCCTGCGCGGCGGTCTGTGTCGTACCGCGGCTCAAGACCGCCGCAGCCTGCAATCCCTGCGCGGCGGCTTGCAACCCCTGCAATCCCTGCAATCCATGTGCAGCCTCGGCGTGCAATCCCTGCGCGGCTTCGGCTTGCAACCCGTGTAATCCGTGCAACCCCTGCGCCGCGGCCAATCCTTGCAACCCCTGTGGGGCCTGCAATCCTTGCGGCGCCGGCGCGCCGGTCGAGTTGACCACCGCCGAGGCTCGGGCGGCGTATAAATGTGTCAAGGACGGCATGCTGGCGGGCTATGCAAAGTCGAAGCTGATGTCCGATACGGGCCTGTCGATTGCCGGGCAATATCAGGGCTGGGCGCTCTACAACACGCAGCCCTATGTCTCGGACACCCACGGCGGGCGCATCGTCAACAACTACGGCAACCGGAGCGCCAAGGCCTACGGCAAGTTCGAGCAGTCCGGCGCCATGCCGGCCGGCGCGGTGCTCGCCAAGGACAGCTTTGCGGTGAAACACGGCAAGGTCGTCGCCGGTCCGTTGTTCGTCATGGAGAAAATGCCTGCCGGCTTCAACGCCGATAGCAACAACTGGCGCTATACGCTGGTCATGCCCGGCGGCAAGGTGATCGGCACCACCAACGGTAAGGGCTCGGGCAATGTGGGGTTCTGCATCGGCTGTCACATGGCGGCCAGTGACAACGATTCCATGTTTTTCCTGCCGAATGAGTATCGGGTAAGTAACTGAACCCGATTGCCGTACTGAGAGGCGCGCGTCGCGGACCAATGACGGCTAGCCGGGGAATAAGCGGCGGTATTCTGCTGCTCCTGGCGGTCGGCTGGCTGGCGATCGCGCCTCGCGCTTCGGCCGGTCAGGATGGCGCGGCATTCCGCATCGAGGCGCCGGCGGCGTCGGCCCTGATCGGCGCCGGCGAGCTCGTTTTGGTCGATGTGCGTGGCGCCAGCGAATGGGCGAAGAGCGGCGTTCCCAGAGGCGCCGAGGAGATCAGCCTGTTCCCCAGTCCGGGAATCACCAATGAAAACTTCATCGATCAGGTGTTGGCCGCCGTCGGCGGCGACAAGTCGACGCCGATTGCGGCTATCTGCGCCACCGGCATGCGGTCGTCGCTCGCCCTCAAAATCCTCAAACAAAACGGCTTTACGGCGGTCTACAGTGTAGCCGAGGGAATGTTGGGGTCGAAATTCGGCCCCGGTTGGTTGCGCCGTGGCCTGCCGGTTGAGCCCTGCCAAACCTGTTGACGACTCCGGTTGCGCGAGATGCGCGACTGGGGGTACATTCCGCTCACAGTTTGAATGAAACACCTTCGGGAGAATTGAATGAACAAGTTAAGAGCGCTCAGCCTCGCCACGGCGATGGTAATCGGGATGACCGGCGCGGCCATGGCCGGGTCCCACGGCGACGCGGATAAGGGCGCCAAGGTTTTTAAGAAATGCAAGGCCTGTCACACCCTTGATGAGGGTGGCAAGAACAAGGTCGGTCCCAATCTCTTCGGTGTCTTCGGCCGTACGGCCGGCACCTTAGAGGGCTATAAATTCTCCAAGGCCTTTAAGGCCTCCGACGTTGTCTGGGATGAGGCCACCCTCGATGAATTCTTCACCAAGCCGAAGAAATTCATTAAGAAGACCAAGATGGGTTTCCCCGGATTGAAGAAGGAAGGCCAGCGCGCCGACCTGATCGCCTATCTCATGAAGATGACCCAGTAGGGTCCATCGCCGGTTTCGGATTAAAGCCGCGGGTCCTCCGCGGCTTTTTTTCTAGAGCAATATCCAATCAAATTGAACCGATAGGGTTTAATTTTATTGGGTAAAATTGCTCTAACTTTTAAGAAGATAGAGCATCTTTATCCGTCCGTTGAGTCGCTGAAAGCGTCTCAACGTGATCGGATGATGCTCTATTCCCGTATGACCAGGACCGAGCGTTTGAAATGGCGCACCACCCGCGCCGCGTTGGGGCCGAGCAGATAATCCTTCAACGACGGCCGGTGCGCGGCGACGATGACCAGATCGGCGGATATTTCATCGCCGATTTTGATGATCTCCTCATAGATCGTGCCATGGGCCACCGAGAGGGTTTTCTTGACGCCGTCGGGGAGATGCTCGCTGGCGAAGACGCCGAGCTTGGTTCGCGTTTCCGCCAGGGCAGTCTCGGCATAATCCTTGGGAAAATGCTGCGAGACGATGCTCATCCCGAAGTCGGGGATGACGGTCAGCAGCGTCAAGTGGGCGCCGCTCGTCTGACAGAGCCCGACGGCGGTCGGGACGGTCTTTACCCAGGACGCTTCGTCGGAGAGGTCGATGGCCGTGAGTATGTTTTTGAACATGGTTTCCTCTATGCCGACGCGGCCTCGGCGGTGGTTTCTCGACGGCCGCGTTGCAGCATGATGATGAGTCCGAGCACCAACAACGCCGGTGCGTAGAACCACTGCTTTGCCGGTCGGTCCGTTTCCACCTCGACGCTGACGACTTCGAAGTCGAAATCGATCTTCTGACGCTCGGCGGTGCTGCCGAAGACGACGTTGTCGACGAAGGTTTTATCGCCCTCGACGATCAGTTCGAGACCGGCCTCGTACAGCCGGTCCTCGCCGCTGCCCGAGGCGCCAAGAGGCAGCATGACCGTCTTGTCGATCTGGCGTCCTTCGATGCTCTCGCCCACGATACGAATGCGGATTTGGGAATCCACCGGCATCATCCCTGCGATCTCGAAAATCTCGCTGGCCGGCTTGGACTCCAACGGCGGATAAATCTGATCCATCCAGTATCCCGGCCGGAAAAGCGTGAAGGTGATGAGAAGCAGGGCGAGAATTTCCCACTTCCGGCATCTGACGATGAAATACCCTTGTGTGGCGGCGGCGAACAGCATCATCGCCGTAATCGCGGTGACCACCGTGACCAATAGGTGAAACCAGGAGTCGACGCCGATCATGAGCAACTCGGTATTGTAGATGAACATGAACGGCAGGATCGCCGTGCGGATGTCGTACATGAATCCCTGAATGCCGGTTTTTATGGGATCGCCCTTCGAGATGGCGGCGGCGGCGAAGGCGGCGAGGGCCACGGGCGGCGTGTCGTCGGCCAGGATGCCGAAGTAGAAGACGAACATATGAACCGCGATCAACGGCACGATCAGTCCGTTTTGCGCCCCCACTGTGACGATCACCGGGGCCAACAGGGCCGACACCACGATGTAGTTGGCGGTGGTCGGCAGCCCCATGCCGAGGATCAGGCTGAGCACGGCGGTGAGCAACAGCATGATGAGTACATTGCCGCCCGAGAGGAACTCGACGAATTCGGATAACACGAAGCCGATGCCGGTCAGGGAAATGGTGCCGATGATGATGCCGGCGGCGGCGGTGGCGACACCGATGCCGATCATGTTGCGCGACCCGGAGATGAGCCCCTCGAGGACGTCCGAGAAGCCCTGCTTGAGGCAGCCGGCAACGTCCTCGCCGCTCTTGCGTATGATCGCCTTGAGCGGACGCTGGGTGAGCAGGACGAAGAGCATGAACAGGGTGGCGTAGTAGGCCGACAGGCCCGGCGACAACCGCTCCACCGTCAGGCACCAGACCAACACCACCACGGGCAGCAGATAGTAAAGCCCGGCCTTAATGGTCGGCGCCGTGTCGGGTAGCTCAGTGATCTCCAGATTGGTGTCGAGCTCGGGGAATCTGCAAGCGTAGCAGACCAGGGCGACATAGGCGATTATCAGCAATATCGTGGCGACGTAGAGAGTCGCCTCGCCGAAGGTGCCCTTCATCCAGCCGAGGCCGAAATAGACGATGGCGGTGAGCACCACCAGGCCGAGGAAGGTCAGCAGGAAACTCATCAGGGAACGCACGAAATTCGGCGGATTACGCCGCGGCAATCCCTTCATGTCGGCCTTCAAGGCCTCGAGATGAACGATGTAGACCAGCGCAATGTAGGAAATAAACGCCGGCAGGGCGGCGTGCTTGATGACTTCCACATAGGAGATGCCGACATATTCGATCATCAGGAAGGCGACCGCACCCATGATCGGCGGGGTGAGCTGGCCGTTGGTCGACGCCGCCACCTCCACCGCCCCGGCCTTTTCGGCCGAGAAGCCGACCCTGCGCATGAGGGGAATGGTGAAGGTGCCGGTGGTCACCACATTGGCGATGGCGGAGCCTGAGATCATCCCGGTCATGGCCGACGACACGACGGCTGCCTTGGCCGGCCCGCCCACCATATGGCCCATCAGGGCGAAGGCGACGCGGATGAAATAGTTGCCCGCCCCGGCTTTCTCCATGAGCGAACCGAACAGCACGAAGAGGAACACCATGCTGGTTGAAACCCCAAGCGCGATGCCGTAGACCCCTTCCGTGGTCAGGTAGTAATGCGACATCGCCTTATTCAGCGACGCACCCTTCCAGGCGATGATATCGGGCGCCAGATGGCCGAAGAAGGTATAGCCCATGAACACCGCCGCCACGATCATCAACGGCGGCCCGAGGGCGCGCCGGGTGCCTTCGAGGATGAGCGCCAGACCGATCACGGAGACCACGATATCCATTTGCGTCGGCAGTCCGGGGCGCTCGGATAACTCAATAAAGAAGAGATATTGATAGCCGGCGGCCAAGGCGGCGACGATAGCGATGACCCAGTCCTGAATGGGGATGTAGCTGCGCGGCGAACTCTTGAGCGCGGGAAAGGCCAGGAAGCCAAGAAAAATAGCGAAGGCGAGATGGATAGAGCGGGCTTCGGTGCTGTTAAAGATACCCCACCGCAGCATGAACGGCAGAGGCGAGGCCAGCCAAAGCTGGAAGGTCGCCCAGGCCAAGGGCACATACCACAGGATCTTCTTTGGGATGCCGGTGGGTGATCGCGCGCCGGTATCGGCTTCGGCGACAATGTCCAGGGCGGCCTGTCCGCCGTTATCCCCTGTCGTAGCGTTGGTTTGATCGCTCATGGACAACCTACCCCCGGAATTTCTGCTAACCGCCGCGTCCTGTGGAGTCTGGCGGTCAGTGCCGCTCGATGTTCGTTGAATTTACAGATCGCGCCGAACCCGGCTCAAGGCGGTTTCAGCGACCAAGCGACGGCCGATCAAGCATCGGGGTGGAGAAGCTAATCCCTGCTTCTCCACCCTCATTTCTAATGCTTCCCTATCCCCTCCCGGGGCGGGATACGGCGTGGCTACATCCAGCCGCGCTCTTTGTAGTATTTGAGCGCGCCGGCATGAAGCGGTGCTGAAAGCCCGTCGGAAATCATTTGGCTTTCCTTCAAATTGTTGAAAGCCGGATGCAGTTTCTTGAAGTCATCGAAGTTCTCGAACACCGCCTTGACCACCTGATAGACCGTGTTCTCCGGGGTCGCCGTCGAGGATACGAAGGTGGCGCCCACGCCGAAGGTCTTGATGTCGTTCGGGTTACCCTTATACATGCCGCCCGGAATCACCGCGTAGAAGTAGAAGGAATTGTCCTTCACGAGTTTATCGACGACGGGCCCCGAGACTTCGGCGAACACAGTATCGCAGGTGGTCGCCGCTTCCATATTCAGGCCGTTCGGCATGCCGACCAGCCAGAAAAAGGCGTCGATCTTGTTGTCGCACAGGGCGCCGGGGGTCTCCGCTGACTTCATCTGGGCGGCCAGCTTGAGATCGTCATTGGTATAACCCATAGCGCTCCATATGACATTCCAGGTGGCTTCCGTACCGGAACCGGGGTTGCCGATGTTGACCCGCTTGCCGACCAGATCGTCGATGTGTTTGATATTCGCATCCCGGCGGGCCACGACGGTGACCGGTTCCGGATGGATCGAGAACACCGCCCGCAGCTCCTTGAACGGTCCCTGATCCTTGAACTTAGCTGTGCCGTAATAGGCGTGATACTGCCAGTCCGACTGGGCGACGCCCATGTCGAGCTCGCCGGCGCGGATGGTGTTGATGTTGTAGACGGAGCCGCCGGTTGATTCCACCGAGCAACGCACGCCGTGATCTTTCCGGCCCTTGTTGACGAGACGGCAGATGGCGCCGCCGGTGGGATAATACACGCCGGTGATACCGCCGGTTCCGATGGTGATGAATTCTTGCTGTGCGGCGGCCTGCTGTACGGGCGAGACCACATAAGCCGTGGCTGCGATCGCCAGGACGGCGGTCGATAAAGCGATGCGTTTCATAGTGTTTTTCCTCCCAGGAACTAGGGTCCGGACCCATTAACAGGATTCCCAAATTGATTTGAACATGATTCACTGTCTCCAACCAAGGAGGTCGTGAAATGGCTGAATTATTCTGGTTTTCCGATGAGCAATGGTCCCGCATAGA
>ERZ813253.394-NODE-394-length-15757-cov-4.416315_pt1 | contig 15757 bp, 8 predicted proteins | sample MGYA00520893_ERZ813253 | MGnify/ENA primary metagenome ERZ813253 (study PRJEB31669, sample SAMD00080414) | marine metagenome | biome: oceanic hadal pelagic zone biome; feature: marine hadalpelagic zone; material: sea water | place: Pacific Ocean:Izu-Bonin Trench...
TGTTCTCGATCGAACCTCCAGACCCATTCCAATCTGCAGTCGAGGAGGATGCTGAGGTGACCGGGAGCGAGTCGCCGGAACAGGAGAAGAAGAGGGTGAGTTCCCGCCTTGGTCTGCCCGACGGAGGCCGGTTCGTCCAGGACGGTGGCATCACCACCTACGTCGACGCTGACGGAAAGCAATGGTTGAAGGATGAGGATGGCGGATTCACTCGTCTGTGAGGTCCACCTCGTCCCAGCACAGCACGTCGTTTGGTTCATGGACCGTATGGGGAGAAAGTCGGTGATGGCGTCAATCCCCGGGCCGGTACGCTATCGCTTCCGCGACATGGATGAGGATGTCGAGGTGCTGTTGGAGGGTGATTCCGAGTGGGTCGAGCGCTGGCGGCAGGAACTCGGTCTCGAGGAGGTGGGATGGCTGCAACCGCTGCAAGCGGGAGGTGCGGAACGGACTGATGCGGGAACGAGCGCTCCGCGCAAGCAGCCCCGGCGAGCGGCCAAGAAGAACGAACTGGTCGGTCCGCCCCCCGACCCTTCACGGCTTCCGGAGCGTCTACGGACGATCGGTGGTGTCGATCTCGATGAGGAGATACGCAAACTCGGATTCTTTGAACCCCGCTCACCGTCAGGAGAGGAACTGGGGGACATCCTCGACGATTACGATGAGGCTCCGAAGCCCCCAGAGGGATTCACCAGCAGCGAGCCGCTGGCCGAAGGGTGGCTGCGAGAACTGTTCCGCATCGCCGTACGTCGCTTCGGGGTGATGGGACTTCCAGCTGATGTCATCTTCGAGGCGATCGGTGACAGGAGCGATATGGAGGAGGGGCTGCTCGTGAGCTGGCTTGAGGCGCAGCATCGGCTTGGCAGACTGGTCAAGATCCACGGAGGGGAGAGACTGGGATATGGCCCCGAACCCAACTGGATGGACGCCCCCTGAGATTGTTATCTCGAATGGTCTCGGAGAACATTTCACTCACTTAATAAACGTGCCACTGCGCCGCATTCATTGACGATTCCTTCGCACACGCGCACGAAAGCAGTAATAAGTGAACCTGAGTCGGCGGCGCGTATGATGAGTCATGCGACTGAATTGAGTCTGAGTAATGTGCGCCGCCGCAGCCTGCTGCTGGTCGGCTTGATGGTGCTCTCGGTGCTGGTGGGGGCGATCGACGTCACGGCCAGCAACGCGAAGCACTATCCGGTCGCCCGTGACCCCCTCGACCTCGCCACCGGCGACTTCGATTGTGACGGCGATGAGGACATAGTCACCGCCAGTGACATGGGCAACTTCCTGTCGATATTGTGGAACGATGGCGGGACCTATCAGGAACGCTCTGACATCTGGGTCTCGAACAACGCTTCCCGACGTCAGGATTGGATGGACATGGCGGATGCGACCAATGTCGAGGTCGGTGACATCGATGGTGATGGCACCGATGACATCGTCTTCTATCAGGGCAACATCCAGGTCTATGGAACCACTGAAGTGGTTCGCGGGAACCTGACTGTGCTCACCAACCCCGAATGCAACGGAGTGTTCGTCGAGGACGCGGTGCACACCATGGGAGACCTCGTGTGGAATTTCCAAGTAGGGGACATCACGGGGGATGGTGCTGACGACATCGTGGTACTCGACCTCGAGTCGATCGCCTCGGGTCAGCAGCGCCTGCTGACCTTCATCGGTGGCTCGGACCGCAACAACGCGGCCCTCAACCACAAGGTGACCCAACTGGACAATCTGGCCAACAAGGTCTACGGGGACCTGCGGCTGGGCAACTGGGGTGAGTCCGTCGGAGCCCTTGGCGAAGTCGTTGACCTTGACGCCTGGATGCTCGTCTGGCCAGGATACAACCCGGCCACTGGGTGGTCAGCCGGTGATTGGGACAACATCACTGTACTCGAGTTCGACTCCGTCGTGAACACCTTCGCTGCGTACAACGACCCCAACAAGGCGCACAATTTCAAGGTTGGAGTTGTGTTCGGAGATTACGACATCGCGGATACCGATGCTGACGGTCTCATCGACATGGTCGCCATGACCAACGCCTCCACGGTCACCTACATCTCCTGCGCCAGCGCCCCCTGCCCCTCGCAGGCGAGTTGGACCGCTGGTCCGACCATTGACATCGGCGACTACTACGGAGCCTCGCTGAAGATCGCCGACATCAACCAGGATGGGGACATGGACTTCGTCATCCCGACCTACCTGTCCGTGACCAGCCTGACCGGTGCCAGCGGCAACACCGTCACTTCGCTGACCATCGATAACCTGGACGACCTGAATACCGTGCAGATCATACTGTCCGATGGCAGCGGCGGCTACCACAACCCGCAGTCGATGGATGTCGGGCGACGTCCGACGATGGTGCTCGTCGGCCAGTTCGTCGGTGGTCCGAGCAGCGCGCTCGACCTCGCGATAGGCAACCGAGACTACCGCTTCCAGTTCGGCAACGGCGCATGGTGGCTCGACACCAAGGGATGCTTCCCGGACAGGATCAACAGCAACCTGCAAGGGCTGGGCGGCTGTGGTTCGCTCGATGCGGTCACCATCATCCAACTTGACAACGAGGATGTGGGCATCTCATCGATGTCCGCATCACCGGCTTCGTTCAATCCGGCTACGTTCCTTCCAACGCTTGGCGAAGGCACGCGCAACGTGAACGTGACCGTGTCCAACACCGGATTGGATGTCATCAGCGGCAGCCTGACGGTCGAGGCCTCGGTGAAGGAGGTCATCGGCGGCACGGACACCGTCGTCTACTCCAACGACTACGACATCCCCGCTGTCAGCAACTGCGGCGGTGGCTGCACCTGGACCTCTGCTGACTACGACGGCGAGGGACTCTTCTGGCACCAAGAGTTGACCGGCAACCAGACGAGCAACGGTGAGGGTTACGAAGCGGGCGTGAACCCGACCTCCTACATGTGGGCGGGCACGATGTACGCCAACTCCAGCGACAACAACAGTCTGGAGAGCGGCTACCTCTCATGGCAGGACGAGGCGGTCATCCTGCACGACGTCGACCTGTCCGGGTCCGACTCCGCCAAGTTGGAGGTGGACCTGTTCTGCACCTCGGGTTACTCGACGATCAATTACGTCTACAGCAACGGCGCATTCGCGGGGATGCTCATCTACGACGACTCGTGCAACATCGACATCTACACCGACGACGGTGGCTGGGAGCCGGTCCTCTATCAGGGCGGCTACGACTCCATCCGCATCGCCGAACTGGCGGACAGCGGCTACATCGAGTACACCCGCCGCCTGATTCACGTCGGCGGCACGAACTACTCGTGGAGCAACTTCACCGATGACAGCGCACTCGACCTGACCGAGTGGGCGGGCGAGACCATCGACATTCGCTTCCGCTTCCGCTCCGGCTTCTACGGCAGCGTCGGTCTGGTCAATGAGACACGCAACACGCAGTTCGACGGAATGGCGTTCGACAACCTGACGATCACCAAGACGGTGACCCAGTACGGGCAGGAGCAGGTCGTGCAGCAGACCATCAACCTGAACAACTTCGCGCCCGGTGACGAGCAGGAGATCAGCCTGAATGCCTACTTCGTCAACAACACGACCTACATCATCAGCGGCGAGATAACCGCGACATCCGGATTCGTCAACGAGGACGACACCAACGACCTGACCCGCTTCAAGACGACCGTGCTCAACCTCTACGACCCCGCGGTGCGCGAGATCACCTCGTTCGAGAAGGGCCAGCTCTACGCCGCCGGCCAGATGGCGATCAACGTCACTGCCGAGCACGCTGGCAACACGCTGGTCGACTTCGATGTCGAAGCGACGATCTATCAGGCGCAGCCGAACCCCCTGTTCACGAATAATTGCAAGGATATCGAGGACTTCGAGCCTTCCAGCTGCCCCTACATGTTCGGTGACGACGGCGACAACTTCGGTGTTGTCATCGATGACACCGATGCCTCGATCTCAAACGCCATCGTGCCCGGAAACCGGCCTGTGTTCGGCTCCAACGCCTACTGGTTCGGCCATCCCGACGATGGCTACGGCGACGACTGGAACGAGTCGATGACGCTGCAGGAGATCGACCTGAGAAACATGGCGGGTGACTTCGCCTACCTCACCTTCGACTACTTCGCCGATACGGACTACAACCGCAACTCCAATGGCGACATAGTCACTGTCAACGAGTTCGCCGGCATGGAGATCACCTGGCGTCAGGGAGCGAACAGTTACAGCGGACTGGTGTACGGCTCGTGGAATGACTACAACGAGAACGGCATCCAGGGCAGAAATCAGACCTGTGAGGACATCGACGACGACGGAACATTCGACGAGGTAGAGTTCACCGGCGACCATGGCTGGAACGTCTGGTTCGACTCCGAGGGCGTTGTCAAGTCGGTCACGCTCGACCTGACCCACCTCGTCATCCAGAACCGCACTGGCCCATCCAACACATGGCGCACCGAGTGCACCTCGATGGAGGGGGCGCAGGTCACGCTGACCTTCCGCTTCCAGTCCAACTCCGACGGAATCAACGGTCAGAGCGGCTTCGCCGGATTCGCCATCGACAACATCACCGTCCAGGAGTACACCTTCACCTTCGAGAAGAGTTACTCCGCCAGTGTGACCAATCTGGATGCTCGTGAACAGGTCAACCTGACAGTAGGCACGCACGACTTCCTGCAGGGCATCTATCGCATCGATGTGATGAGCATCTTCGACAACGTGACCGCGGGCAACAACTGGACCAATGTAGCCGAGGTGACGCTCGGCAACAACCTGTCGCGCGTGATCTTCGAGGTGGCGTCAGTCGATGTGACGCTGTTGCGTCCGAACGTGCTCGATTGTGTCGAGGATGTCTCGATGCCTTGCGCTTATCCGATCGACAACGCCAAGACGCACCAGTTCGAACTGGAGTTGATCAATGGCGTTCTCGAAGGCGATTACAACGTCTTCATGCAGATAACCGATGTCGGCACCGGCATCGCGGAGACGCCGCAGACTTCGACCAACAGCCCGCAGACGTTGGCCCCGCACGCTCGCAGCAACGCCGCCTTCCAGCCCTACACCGGCTGGCAGGACGGCCACACCTACAACATCGAGTTCTACGCAGAACAGATCGATGGCACAGCATCTGGCAACGTGCGCAACTTCACCATCACCTTCTACGACAACATCGATGTCGCCATCCTGTCCGGCACCACCGACCAGAACCGGCTGGAGAAGGTGAAGCAGGACCTCGATGCCATGGGGATGACCTACACCCAGTACCGTCAGGGTGACTGGGACACCTACTTCGATGACGATTGGCTGTCGCACTACCAGAAGATCCTGCTGCCGTGGCAGACCGATGCCAACGTCATCGGGGGCTCCTACTACCAGGAGCTGGGCGAGACCGGCCTGCAGAACACGCTGGAGAACTTCATGCTCGCGGGCGGTACCGTCGAGATGCACGTCGGACCGAACGCTGAGTCCGACAGCGATGCGGGCAAGCTGCTCTACGAGATGGACATCCTCAACCGCGAAACGGCGGGAACGCAGATCGAGCACGACGACCTGGCGATCATCGACCCGTACCACCCGCTGCTGGCGAACGTCTCGCCGACCGCGTGGCTCGGCATGAACAACGGTGACCACGTCGCCAACGCTGCTCTGTCAACCGCGACCACCGGCCCCAACAAGTTGCCCAACGCCTGCAGTGGCGGGATGATCAACACGCAGCAGGGCCGCTTCCACAGCATCATACAGCACGCCGAGGACCCGACGATAACCCTGCTCGCAACATGTGGCATCGGTAGTGGAGGTCTGATCGTGACGACCATCGACGTGGAGAACCCATCGGTGTCCGAGGACTTCGGAAGCACCGCCGCACCGCTGCGCTCGAACCTGCTGAAGTTCATGGTGACCCCCTATCCGCTCGGCTTCGGAATCGCCGGCGCGGGCTGGGACCTGACCATCAACGAGGAGGTGCCGACAGAGGCGAACGGCAACGGTGTCTACGACTTCACATACTACATGAAGAGCAACACAGCGCTCACATTCGGATACAACTCCACCGTGTCCGGACTCGACGCCGACTGGCACATCAGCGGTGCAACCGACTGGGAGCGCAACCTGTTCACTCCGAACCAGGATTACGCCCACCGGGCTGACGAGAGCCACACCGCCACCTTCTGCCGCATCGACACCCAGGACTCCAGCGGCTGCCGTCAGGACGCTGTCTGGACGATCACGCTGTTCCTGCACGACGCGGAGGGCCACACCCGCATCACCACCATCGAACTGTCCACCAACGACATCCTCGCCGACTCCTCACCACCTGTGGCGACTGTCACCGTCGATGAGCACCCGTTCTATCCGGACAGCCTCAGCGACCACGGCACCAAGACGGTGGGAGCGGTCGACTGGCCGATCCATCTGGCCAAGCTATCCTCGTCGAACGACGTCAAGGTGAAGTTCGACGCCTGCGCCTCGCAGGACCCGGATGCGCCCGACGGCGAGACCGGAATCACGCTGTACAAGTGGAAGGTGCTGTTCGACTACCCGTGGAACGCGGTGTCCGACCAGAACCACGAGTTCGAGCGCACCTCTGCGATGGGATGCGACTGGACCTACACCTTCTGGAACCAGACCGCTGACCCGTCCGGGTTCAACGAGAACACGATCCGCATCGAGTTGGTCGTGGTCGACCGGGCCGGCCGGGAGAGCGCCAAGAACTACATGTTCTTCGTCGTCGTTCCGGAGGACTGGGGCGATGAACCCCCAGACGTGCAGATCAGCACGCCCCTCGACGGCTCGACACAGTCGGGTGACTACGTCTACGTGAACGGCTCCGTGCTCTCGGGCAGCGAGAACGGCGACATCCTCGTCGAGATATCTCTCAACCCGGACGTGCTCAACCAGACGCTGGCCGACAAGTTCCAGCAGATGAATCTGGGCAAGTACAACTCGACCAACAACCTGTGCGACACGAGCACCGCCACCTCTGAGTGCGTGTCGACGTTCAGCATGGGCCTGAAGCTCGAGGACCTCTACACCAACCAGAGCCAGGTGCAGACCATCTGGGTGAAGATCGTCGAGGGCAACGGGCAGAACTGGGTGCTGTGGAAGCGCATCGACATCAATCTGGTGCCGGTGCAGGACGAGGACCCGTGCGTCGCAGACCCGAAGGCGGAAGGATGCACTGGCGCAGAGACCCAGACGGGTGATGGAGAAGAGGGCTTTGGGGCCTTGATCATCTATGCCGGAATCGGTGCGTTGGCTCTGCTGATCATCGTGCTCGCAACCATGTTCATGCTCCGCATGCGCAAGGGAGGCAGCGCCGACGTCGAAGGCTTCGGTGGTGTCGAGGACATGGATCCGATGGAGGCATACGTCCAGCAGCTCATCGCTCAGGGATACCCCGAGGAGACAGCACGTCAATACGCGGAACAGTATGCATCGCACTTCCAACAGCAATAGCGATAGCGATTGAGATGCGGCGCAAGCCGCTCTACTACGCAGAGCGGTAGCGCTCGTCAGGCCGTAGCCCGCTCATCATGGTGAGATTCGCGGTGGAAGCGACGGGGTCAAACTCATGTACGCTGTACGCCGACGTCAGCCGAGGCGGTCGGATGGGTGTGGGAAAGAGCCACTTCATTCCGATGCCCCGACATGAGGTGAAGGAGCGGCTGTTCGCCGAGCCAGCGTTCGCTCCACTCATTCAAGAGGGCCTGGAGAGCGTCTGCAAGATGCTCGAAGCACTCGATCATCACAGTTCACTGGGCCAACTGGAGCGGCTCAAGGTACTCTACAGCGCCATGGACCCGGATTCGGAGCGGGCGCTCGACCTCGCCGAAGTGGATGCGTTCATCGCCACCTTCGAAGAGGTGCTCGTAGACGGAAACTGGGAACACATCAGCGACGAGGAATTCGAACTCGCGCTGGAGGGTGAATCGCTGTTCCCCATCAGCATGGATGTTCGGCTCGACGAATTCGTCACGATGAAACTGTACAAGCTCGGCCACGATGAGATGACCGAGAGCATGCCCAGCACGCTCGACAAACTGCTCCGCAGACCGGGCAAGGAGGTCAAGTTCGACGTGTACAATCGTGTCATCCAGATCATCCGTTTCCAGGAGTCGGAGTGGTTTGTGGAACAGGGGAAGAAGAAGTACGATCCCGGTAAGATGGGGGTGGGGCTGCACCTGCGGTTGTTCAAGAACGTCCCAGTCGCGGACCTCGAGGTCATCTTCCCCAACACCTCCCCCAAGATGCGCCCTGTGGACAAGGCGAAGATATCCCTCCCGCTGCTTGTCGGTCTGGTCATGCTGTTCCAGCAGTATCTGCTCCCGATCATGGTCGGTGGTCCGACGGTCGACCTCTCGCAGGCGTTGCTGATCGCGCTCGCAGGGGCGCTCGGCAGTTATGCGATGAAGGCGTACATGACCTATCGCAAGACGAAGGAGGATTACATGGCGGCAGTTGCCAAGGATCTCTACTTCAAGGGCCAGGCGAACAATCAGGCCGTGCTGAACATGGTCATCGACCTGGCGGAGGAACAAGAGGGCAAGGAATCGCTGCTCTGCTACACGTTCCTGCTCGCTGAGGCTGACGTGGGCCACTCCATCGCCTCGCTCGATGAGCGCATCGAAGCGTGGTTGGCTGAACAGGACGTGTACGCCGACTTCGAGATCCGCGATGCGGTCGGAGACCTGGCGGAGATCGGGCTCGTCGAACTCGCCGACGGTGTGCGCAACGACGACGGCAGTTGGAACATCGACGCTCCGCTCGGCCGCGCGGCTGTGCCCATCAAAGAGTCGCTGGCTCGCTTGGACGACATCTGGGACGGGCTCTACAACTTCGAGCACTGAACGCGATTCAGGGTGAAACGAGCCCACCCTGTGTGCTTTTGAATGGGAGGCGGGTCGGCGCGTTCGATGGATGAAGCAGAATCCTACAAGGTCGCTGACATCTCGCTCGCTGACGAAGGGTCGCGCAGGGTCGATTGGGCACGCTCGCGCATGCCCGTGCTCGCGTTGCTGAAGCAGCAGGCGGAACAGGACAAGCCGCTGGCGGGCATGACCGTGGCCGGCTGCCTGCACGTCACCAAGGAGACGGCGGTGCTCATCGAGGCGCTCGCCGCCGCCGGAGCTGATATCAGCTGGTCGGGGTGCAATCCGCTGTCCACGCAGGACGACGCCGCCGCCTGGATCGCTCGCGAAGGCTACTCGATATTCGCCTGGCACGGACAGGACACCAAGGAGTTCTACCAGTGCATCGATGCCACCATCGACGCCGCCCCCACACTCACTCTCGACGACGGTGCCGACCTCATCTTCCGCGTTCACGATGCCCGCACTGACGCCCTTGAGGGGGTCATCGGCGGAACCGAGGAGACCACCACAGGCGTACACCGCCTGCGCGCCATGGCGGAAGCCGGAGAGTTGCGCTACCCAGTCATCGCCGTCAACGACGCCGTCACCAAGTGGGACTTCGACAACGTCCACGGCACGGGCCAGAGCACCCTCGACGGCATTCTCAGGGCGACCTCCATCCTGCTGGCAGGGAAGACGTTCGTCATCGCCGGCTATGGGCACTGTGGCAGGGGACTGGCCAACAGAGCGCGCGGAATGGGGTCGAAGGTCATCATCACCGAGGTGGATGAGCTGGCTGCACTCAAGGCGCACATGGATGGATTCCCCGTCATGACGATGGACGAAGCGGCACCTCTGGGCGACCTGTTCTGCACGGCGACCGGCATGAAGGACGTGCTCGTCGAGCGCCATTTCTCAGTGATGAAGGAGGGTGCGGTCATCTGCAACACCGGCCATTACGACTGTGAGATCAACATCCCGGAACTCGAGGCGCTGGCCATCTCAGAGCGGGAGATCCGCAGCAACAACGACGAGTTCACCCTCGCCGACGGACGCCGCATCTTCCTGCTCGCCCGCGGAAGGCTCGTCAACCTCGCCGCTGCCGAGGGCCACCCTTCCGAAGTGATGGACATGTCATTCGCCAACCAGTTCCTGAGCCTCTGCCGACTCGCCCGTGAGGGTGCTTCCTACGCTAACGCAGTCTACGACATCACGCGCGAGCAGGACAGTGAACTGGCGGCGCTCAAACTGGCCGCTGAGGGGCTCACGATCGATGAGTTGACCGAGGAGCAGAAGGCGTACCACGCCGACTTCTCAGCCGGTACCTGAAGCGCCGCTCACTCCTCTTCGGAGATGATCAGGTCGACGGTGCTCAGGTCTCCGACATTCGGACGCCACTTGGCAGGCAGCTTCTCGTCCGCGTCGATGATGCGCAGCAGGCGAGTCTGCCAGGCAGGAGCCCGCAGTTTCACCAACGCCAGATAGAGTTTCATCCCTCGCCAGCCATCGGGTATGCACACCATGCCCGAGGTGACCTCGACATCCATCGCCCGCACCATGTTGTAGGCAGGCTTGTTCAGTTTCAACGTGAGCCATTTGGAGGCGCGCACGCAGAACAGGACGGTGAGCAGCACGAGCAGGAATCCCATCAGCATCGGCCAGATGACGCTCCCCCTGAAATCGATGCTGTTCCAGTAGGTGACCTCGATGAGCACCAGCGGCCCGGCGATGATCAGGAACTGCGTCGACTCCTGCGCCGGCTTGCGGTTGCGTGACCACTCAACATCCTTCCATCCCTGATGCTCTGTGTCCCACGGCTGGAAGATGTCCTTCTTCTCCCGCAATGCCGCCTTCTTGACGATCGAGTGCAGCCGAGCCGCCCGCCGCAGTTGTGAATGCATCATCGACTCCATCCCTTCCGCCCATAGTTGTGCGAGGCGCTCGGCGGCTTCGGGGTAGAGACCGATATCGGCGAGGATGGCCACCTGTTCGATCAGCGGTTCAGGGTCTGAGGGTGAGGCCTCTCTACGCCGCTGCCACCATTCGAGCGCTTCCTCCAGCATGCCGAGATCCTCCACGAGGATCTGCCCGCCTCGCCACCAGGCGTCGCGGTGGTCGATGTCGAGTTCGATGACCTGCTTGCAGGCGCGCAGGCAGCGTGACGCCTGCACCAGAGTTGGAGCGCCCTGAGCGGGGAGTTCCAGTTTGGCGAGCGCCCACCATGCGTCCACATGGGTGTCGTCGAGTTCCAGGATCCTCTTGGCCAGGCGCAGCTGCTCGTCGCGGTCGTCGCTGTCCTCGGCATCGATCAGGTCGAGCCAGAGGTCCTCAGGGTCGGGGGCCGCCATGACCCCGCCACAGGCTTCTGGTTCTCAATCATGCGGGCGTGCATCCATCGTTCAGGAGCGCGTCAACGGCGCCGCTTGAACGGGTTTCCGGGTTCCTTGCGCTTGTGTGCGTGACCAGCGCTCTTGCCTCGACGTTGACCCTGTTGCCGCTTCGGCTGTCCTCGTTGCCCCTTGCGCTGATGAGTGCCTCGCTGCTCGCGTCCGTCTGGACTACCACGGCCATTGCTTCGACCTCCACTGTCTCCGCCTCGGCCACGATGGTCTCCGCTTCGGCCTCCACTGTCTCCGCCTCGGCCACGATGGTCTCCGCTTCGGCCACCACGGTCACCGCCTTGGCCACCACGATTGTCTCCGCTTCGACCTCCACGGTCCCCGCCTTGGCCACCACGGTCACCGCCTCGGCCGCCACGATCACGATGATCTCCGCTTCGACCACCACGGTCCCCGCCTCGGCCACCACGATGATCTCCGCTTCGACCTCCACGGTCCCCGCCTCGGCCACCACGATGATCTCCGCTTCGACCTCCACGGTCTCCTCCCTGCCGTTGGGTGCGTCGAGCATGATGTCCCTGACTCCGCTCTCTGCGCTGGCGCCCGCCCCGCTCACCGCGCGGCCTGAGCTCCACCTCGGCCTGCAGCACTGATTCTGGGTCGAGGCCGTCTACGAGCGGGTGAATGTGCACGAGCGGGCGCTTGACGGATCCGAGGACGGTGTCGACCGGTCCGAGATGGATTCCGGTGGCGGTCTGCAGCGGTACCCACAGTCGAGGAGGTTCACAATCGAAACTGACGAGCAGGCCGCCCTCGTGGCTCTCCCGTAGTACCTTTCCTCGGAACGCCATCTGTCTCGCCGGTCGACCGGCGGAGCGCTTCCCCTCTAAGGGTTGGGGCGCCCGCGCGGAGCGCCTGTCAGGCCAATTGAGCGTCGTTCAATCACGTCGGCGCATGAGAAGGGATGCGCTCAGCAGGGCGAACAGTGCCCAAACGAGACCCGGCGCCGGCAGTCCACCATCATCGACTGGCATGGCGGAGATCGGGTCGTCAGCCTCTTGGAACAGGAAGGTGTTGTCCACATCCAGTGTGACGGTGGTGCATACATTCGATTCGTCGCACGCCTGCACCTCAACCGTATACACACCTTCGTCTGGCGGAGGGAAGAGCAGGTCCATCGGGATGTCACCGGTTCGCCAGGTGTTGTCGACCACACTCACTTGGCCCATCTCGACTCCATCGACGCGCAGCGTGAAGGTCACATCCTCTCCATCGGCGTCGTGGAAGTTGCCGCTGAGGATGAACGCCCCTTCGACCCACTCCTCGCCGGTGATCGTCACCGTCGGTGGGATGCTCGGCTTCGCCAGTCCGAGGTCATAGGTGTGTGACATGTCCGCCATTCCAGCACCTGATGCGAGCACCCTGACGAGTATCGGTCCCGGAGAGAGCGCCCCCACGTCGAGCGTGACGGTTCCGCTTGTTCCAGAGTTGAGAGTGACCGACGACGACACCACGGAGTCGCCTTGCAGGAGGGCGACGTCGACGAGCATCCCGTCCGGGGCCTCCGCACTGGAAATGACGGTGAGAACCGCGGAACTGGCGACCTCGGTCGCTGCCGCGGAGATGTCGAGAGCAACGGCGACGACGAACGTCCGCGGTCCGCTGACCTGGCCGCTGAGGTCGGTCGCCTCACAGGTCACGCTGGTCGGCCCGCTGGTCTGCTGCTTGACCGTCCAGGAGTTCGCTGCTCCGCCGGTCAGCGCCCATCCGTCAGCGCCGGAGCAGCCGACGCTGAGCATTCCCGGGTCCAGCTCGTCGCTGAACCATTCCCGGATGGCCTCCTCGTTGACGATCTGCTGGGGTGTGTCAACATCAGCGACAGGCAACAGGTCCCCATCACTGGGCGCAGCGGCTGTCCACTGGGGTGGGTCATCCACGGGTGGAGGTTCGGTGGTGAAGTCGATGAACAGGTCCTGGCCGAGCGGCCAGACGCCGTGGTCGTAGGTAGCCAGCACGGTCACCTGCAGGTGGTTGGAATCCACCATGCGGCTCACCACAGAGGTGCTCCCGTCGCTGCTGCATTCCCCTGGAATCGTGGCTCCTCCTCCGGTCTGCGCCATCGAGGAGTCGCGGCCGTCGCACTCCTCTGCAAGTTTCACCCGCATGCCGGTGAGGTCGCCGGCGTCCACCGTGGTGAGCGGCAGCGTGATGTCGAGTTCGACGCTGCTCATGTTGGTCATGTTCATGGCGAAGGTGAAGTTGTTCGGGTCGCTCGCCTCGTCGAACTCCACAGTTCCGTTGAGCCAGACGATCAGGTCACACGACGTCGATCCACAGTCGTCCTCGGTCGATGGATAGACCGGGACCTCCCAGCAGTCCGGGCTCCGGCCTGGATGCCTGCAGTCGCGTTTGTCCGGGCTGTCAGGTGGCAGCATGTTGAACTCGGAGATCTCCATCCCTTCGCGCACCCAGGTGGCGTTGTTCCAGTCGACTCCCTGTCCTCCGCGGTGAGCAGGTCCTGCGCGGAAACCCGCGCGAGTGTAGGTCTGCACCACGCAGTCCATCCCGACCGCCTCGAGCCCGTCCCGCTCGTCGCTGGAGAGGTAGGAATTGTTGCCGCCGGGCAGTCCGTCGAACAACTCATCGACATCCGCTCGGAGGTCACCTGCCATCGACCCGTTCACGTAGGCCACCAGATTGAACTGAGCGCCATCCCAGGTGTCATAGACATCGATGTCGAAGTGTACGTAACTGTAGTTGAAGATGTCCTCGAAGGTCAAACCATCACAATCCGCTTCCACCTGTCTCGCCGAGGTGGCCGCCTCCGCTCCGTCCAATGCTGGGTCAATTCCCTGCTGTCCGGTCTGTCCGATCATGCCCGCGGAAAGGCTCGCCAGCAGCAGTGCCAGCAGGAGCCAGAGCGCCGGGACGGTATTCCCGTGTCCACTCGCCATGTCGTCCCGACCCCACCGCCATTGAAAGAGCGTTGCGGATGGCTGCACCTGGTGTATTTTCACACACCGGACCTTCTCAGGGCCGAATGCTGCGGAACCGGGCGGTGAACAGCAGCGCGGGAATCAGTGTCCAGAGGGCGGCTGCCAACCAGATGAATCGGGATTCGAGGTGTGGTGTGGCATCTCCCGTCAACCGGTCCTCCAACAGCAGTTGATAGACTCCATTCGGGCTGAAGAGGTCGATTATCTCCGAAAAGCGGTTGAACCGTTGATTCTCAAGGTCGGTCATGTCCACGCCGATGATGCTGGCGAGCACCGCCGTGACCAGCAGCCAGACGAATGTGAACAGCATCCACGAACCGACGCCCAGCGTGACCGCGGAGCCGAGGTCACGCGCCAGGCTCGACGCGAGCAGTTGGATGGAGGAGTACCAGAACAGGACGAGCGCCGTGGCACCGAGGAAGTAGGCCAGTTCTGCGAGGGTGGGCCAGGCGTCCATCTGGCTGTGCACCATCGTCACGCCCACGAGTGTGGCGGCCATCGTGGGAAGGAACGCAGCTGTCCACAGCCCGAGCAGGTGTGCCAAGGCGAGGTCGGAACGGCTGATCGGCTGGGACAGTTCGATGGCGAGTTCCTTGGTCAGGCGGCGACGGCTGATGGCATCGAAACCGAGCAGCACCACGCCGAGCGTGGCTGAGAGCAGCACGAACAGCGAGACGAGGAACAGCACCTCGTAGGGGGTGTCGGTAGCGATCCCGGGAGTCAGTCTGCTGTTGGGGTCCGACAGCCCGTAACTCCCTCCCACGATGAACAGGAACAACAGGCTGGCGAGGGCGAACATCCTGTGGCTCTTGAGGTGCTGGCGCGCCTCGAAGCGAGCGAGCGTGAGCACGGTCGCCACCCGGCCACGCGGCGAGATATGCTCACTCATCCTCGTCCACCTCCAAAGTCCGGAGGGGGATGAGTTCGTCGCCTTCGAGTTCCAGACCGACCTTCTCCGGGTCCTGGCCGGTCACTGCGCCGAGCAGGTCCTCCAACGCCGCCGGGAGCGGATGGATCAGCTGAACGACCCCTCCTGCTTCCTCGACCGCCGCGGTGAGCAGTCCGCAGTCGCCCGGCTCCCAGCGTCCCGCCCTGCGAATCAATCGATAACGCCAGTCTTCCTCCACGGAGCGCGTCTCCTGCTCCTCGATGATGACACCCTCACTGGTCAGCAGGGTGAGGTCCGGCTTCGGTCCGGAGCCGGCGAGCAGCAGCCGTTGTTCGAGCGCCAGCATGCGCTCGACTTCGGCCATCGGTCCTGACGCGACCAGCTGGCCGTGATTCATGATCGCCACCCGGTCGACCACCCGCTCCATCTCGTTCAGGTTGTGGCTGCTGACGATGATCCCACAGCCGCGGTCAGAGAGTTGTTGCAACAGTCCGCGGAACGCCGCCTGCGCCACAGGGTCCAACCCGTTCATCGGCTCGTCCAGCAGCAGGATGGTCGGCTCACCGAGCAGCGCGGTGGCCAGCGTCAATCGCTGCTCCATCCCCTGGCTCAGGCTGTCCAGCGGAGAATCCGCTCGGCTGCGCAGACCGACCAGCCTGAGCATCTTGATGGCGTCATCATCACCGCCGTGCATCG
>ERZ813253.395-NODE-395-length-15756-cov-3.483588_pt1 | contig 15756 bp, 11 predicted proteins | sample MGYA00520893_ERZ813253 | MGnify/ENA primary metagenome ERZ813253 (study PRJEB31669, sample SAMD00080414) | marine metagenome | biome: oceanic hadal pelagic zone biome; feature: marine hadalpelagic zone; material: sea water | place: Pacific Ocean:Izu-Bonin Trench...
AAATGCATGTAAGATATTGTTTGTTAGAGAACACAGCGAACAACGAGATCTACAATCCTTCCCTACACGACGATCTTCCGAGCTGTCAATTTCAAACGAGCCCTTCAATGCATTTCACGAGTCTTGGAAGGATGAAACACAAGTACATGTTGAGGGCCCACTTTCTGGTATTACAGTCGCAGTTAAAGACAACATCGTTACAAAGGTAGGTACGACAACTTGTGGTTCCAAAATGCTTGAAGGGTACCGCAGCCCATTCAATGCAACTGTGATTGAACGTTTGATTGCAAGCGGCGCTACACTTGTGGGTAAAACAAATTGTGATGAATTTGCGATGGGTTCATCAAATGAACATTGCGCTTGGGGTGTTGTAAAGAATCCGTGGGATACTCAGCGAGTTCCAGGAGGGTCGTCCGGCGGCAGTGCTGCTGCAGTTGCTGCAGGATTATGTCACGCTGCGCTTGGATCTGATACTGGAGGTTCAGTTCGTCAGCCTGCAGCTTTTTGCGGCATTGTTGGGTATAAGCCAACATATGGAATGGTGAGTAGATACGGACTCGTTGCATTTGCATCTAGCCTAGATCAAATTGGCGTGTTCACAAGAAGTGTCGAAGATGCAGCAATTCTTACTGAAGTCATTTCTGGTTTTGATCCATTAGACTCGACTTCAATGGAGCTATCTTCTCCAGACGTATCAGCTTTTTTGAATGAGCCATTGGGCTCTATAAACATAGGTGTGCCTCAAGATTTTCTTAACGAGCGGAACAATCCAGAAATCAACGAAGCAATCATGAATGCGATCAAAGTGTATGAAGATCTCGGAGCAACAATCGTTGATATATCACTTCCACTTACAGATATTGGCATCTCAACCTATTACGTACTTGCCCCAGCTGAGGCATCAAGCAATCTTGCACGATACGACGGCATTCGGTATGGACATCGAACAGACAAAGTCGACTTACACCTCTTCGATTTATATGCGTACTCACGCGCTGAAGGATTTGGTGATGAAGTAAAAAGACGGATCATGATAGGTACGTATGTATTGAGTTCAGGTTATTACGACGCGTACTACAACAACGCTTTGAAAATACGCAGGCTCATTAGTGAAGAATATACAAAAGCCTTTGAACAATGCGATGTCATTCTTGGTCCAACAACGCCAACTCCAGCCTTCAAGATTGGTGCAAAGACCGACCCTATTTCTATGTATCTTTGTGATCTTTATACAACGAACACAAACATTGCAGGCATTTGCGGCATTTCAATTCCATGTGGTTTTGCAACTGAATCGGATAAGCCACTACCTATTGGCATGCATCTTCAAGGCCAAGCCTTTGCAGATGCCAAATTGTTACAAGTTGCGAATGCTTTTGAACAAGCGACAGACTTTCATCTGCAACATCCAAGGTTAGAGCAATGATTGGCGTAGATATAGGCGGAACAAACTTACTCGTTGGGAAGATCGATGATGGGAAAGTAGTGCAACGTCTCCATGTTGATATTATTGAAGGCTGCAATTTCGATGCTGTTGTAGAACAAGTCTGCGACCTTATCCTCAAAATTTCAGACACAGACATTGAACGAGTAGGAATCGCGGTAGCCGGTGGCGTTGATTGCAAAACTGGCATCGTACTACGTGCCCAAAATCTCGATTGGGACAATGTTGCACTAGGCCCAAAAGTATCAGAAAAACTAGGATGCAATGTAGTCATTGAAAATGATGTAACCGCAGCTGCGTGGGGTGAATTTTGTTTTGGTGCAGGCAAAGATGTAAATTCCATGTTTGCAGTCTGGGTTGGAACAGGTGTTGGGGGTGGCATTGTTTTAGATGGCAACATTTGGAGAGGACCCTTAGGCACAGCTGGCGAGTTTGGCATGTCAATCAGTTCACCTGAATTAAGTGCTGATCCAAGACGCCTTGAAGCTATTGCAGGACGAAGTGGGATGCAACGCATCCTTTCTATGCCCAACCTCACAACGAAACAGTTAGCGCAGGGATACCACAAAGACATTCAAATTACTGCTGCAATCGAAGCAAGTGCAAGAAGAATTGGAACAGGCATTGCAAATGTGATCACCCTGCTTTCACTCAACTGCGTCGTCCTCGGTGGGGGCCTTGTTGAATCACTTGGCGAGCCTTATGTTGAAGCAATCAGAAGTCAATTCACCGATGATGTATTTCCAGATCATTGCAAAGAGTGTGAAATCCGTACAACAAAACTCGGCCCCGACGCTGGACTACTTGGTGCGTCCAACTTGCCCTTCAACTAAGTATGCCACACGTACATACATGTAATTGACTGTCAGTGAATGAAATGCTTGTTTAATTGGAGTCTACGAGCAGTCGTAGCGAGGTGTGCTAAGGAGACAATGTGTGTGGTGGGGTCGATACAGCACAACGAAGCCACATAGTGTTATAGCATGCAAAGAGAAAGGGCTCCTGCCGGCCAGGAGCCCAATACTTTGGAAAATCGGAGTTGTAACAGCAACGGGATGTGGAAGCATTTATCCGTTGCACAACCTCTTTCTCAGGTCAGTTACATTCCCTTTACTATTGCACAGAGATAACGTATCTCCGCTCTTATCAGTGTCGAATCCGACACAACATGTCCGTCCCTTGACACGCCTTCGAATTCGACACACGCTATCTAGTAAATAAATAGCATGTGATCTGTCCAACGACGGGTGTCTCTCATAAGCACAACACCCTACGTGGTAAATAACCGGCGGACGGAACATATGTAGAGTGCCCTAGTATCAAACCAGTGTCAAGCAAAAATGTCTATTTTTATCAATAATTAGGTATATTTTAGTTGGCTGTGCTGAAAAATTGCTTTTTTGAGGCTTCCACAGCCTGTATGAGGCGGTCAATATCATCCAATTGGGTATACAGTTGAGCACTAATACGAACGACAGTTCGGTCTTGCCATGGGATAATTAGTGCTTCAATTTGACATTGATCATACATCCACGTTCGCATTGCATCGGCAGTTTTTTCGACTAAAGGAAATCCTATTGGCAATTGAACGGTAGCCATAGAACCAATCATCGAACCATCTATTGGCGAAAGTGATTCGCTTTTCCACGCATCAATTAGTTTGCTTTGCATAGAAACTGCGAGGGAATGATTGTGATTTCTTATGTGTTTCCAGCCAAATTTTTCGCCCCATTGCACTGCAATTGCAGCACAAAGAATTGAAGTAATGTCTCGTGTTCCTTGCCAATCAAATTCTTTGATGAAGCCTTGTTTATAAAAATGACTTATCGTCATTGGATGTATGTTCTCAAGATGCGCATCGTTTACCCAGAGAAAACCTGCTCCAGGAGGACCGCAAACCCACTTGTGGAAGTTGCCTAGATACCAATCTGGAGAAAGTAGGTTAATGTTAAGATCTAGCATGCCCGGCACATGCGCACCATCAACTAAGATCGGAATACCTCTTTCTTTGCATGCAAGAACGAGTTCTTTCACAGGAAAAACTATTCCTGTAATTGATGCCACGTGATCAATCACAAGCAATTTCGTTTTATCTGAAATACCATCAATAACGGTATCGATGATTTGTTGTGGACTATGAATAGGAGTTCGAACTTCTATTTCCCGATATGTCCAATTATTTCGATCGCAAGCAGCTCTGAGTAATTGCCGAACACCATTGTAGACGTGGTTTGTAGCAACAAGTTCAGAGCCAACTGGCAAATTCAGTGATTGGATTACGCACCCTACTCCAGTTGTCGCATTTTCAATAAACCCAAGATTCTTTTCAGAACATCCTAAAAATCGAGAAATGATTATTCGAGCACGTTGAACCCGCTCTTTACCTTCACGGTCGAGAAATTGGACTGGTGATCGCTCGAACTCTTTTTTTAAGGCTATTTGAGCCTCAAATACCTCTTTGGGGCGGGCTCCAAAACTTCCATGGTTTAGGTACGTGATACCATCATCAAGCATCCATGAGAGGTTACGGAGTGTTTCTGGTGAGAACATACGCTTAGTACCTTATCAGTTTATTTAATCATTTGACATTAAGTTAATATTAGCCTAACATATACCTTACATATATGCCGATAGTTTTTTGAGAAGGAACAAAAGGAACCCAAATGATTCAAGAACAAGAAATACCACTCATACACATAGGACCAAATAATGCATATGGAACGGCCTATTATGGTCACATATCACACAGCATTGGTAAGAAACAAGCACGATTGATTGCAGTTGTTGGTGGATCATTACTTGATGTTCCACCTAAACATTACGTTGCTAAACCCCGAACATTTTTAGATAGGTTATTTGGCATTGATCGAATCTCCTTCACCCCTGCTGCTGCTGCTGCAAATACGTGGGACTTTTCACAAAAAGTCAAAAAGAACCTTCTACCACACCAAACACCAATTCAAATGATCTCGATGTATCTCAAGTATATGACCAAATTTGGTAAGCGATATGTTACCCAACTCCCACTCTTTTCTAGAAAGAATTTTATACAGGAACAAGTCTATGAATTTAACACCCAAACAACTCGAAGTTCTCGAATTAATCAAGAAACATCGCGACGAATTAGGCTATTCCCCAACAATGAAGGAACTCTCCATCGAACTCGGTGTGAGCAAAGTAACCGTTTTCGAACGCGTCGAGGCACTCATTCGCAAGGGCGCGCTCCATCGGGAACCAAACAAAGCTCGCTCTTTATCAATTGCTGATGGCGTAGATTTCCCAAATTCACGTGTAGTGCGTTTTCCACTGGTGGGGCGCATTGCAGCTGGGATGCCTATCGAACACTTTCAAGATCAAGACTCCCTTGATCTTGAAGAGATGTTCGGCCCTCGAGTTGGACAAAAAAATCAAACATTCGCACTGAGAGTAACAGGTGAATCTATGAAAGACGAAGGAATTCTTGATGGAGATTACGTCCTCGTGCAACAACAAACGACAGCCAAAAATGGTGATCGAGTGGTTGCACTTTTGCCAGATGGAGAGACAACCTTGAAGACATTCTTTAGAGAGAATGATGGACGAATTAGGTTGCAACCTGCGAATTCAAAGTTTGCTTCAATTATTGTGGATGATTGCCAAATTCAAGGAGTGATTACTGGCGTACTTCGCAGTTACTCTTAACAAGTCTCTCGTATGCAATTTTGCATTCCTGTATCACAACCCTCGGATCAAGTGCAAGTTGCACCCATCCCTCATCTAACACTCGCAGGCAACCTGCAGAAGTAATATCTCCAATTCTTCCTGGTATCACAAATGCTTCACGACCATGTTCTTCTACAGCGATTCTTGCAGTAATTAAAGCACCGCTACGATTTGCTGCTTCAATAACGAGTACGGCTGAAGATAAACCCGCAACGATTCGATTCCTTCGAGGGAAATTTGCAGGTTTTGGCGCAGTGTCACATGGGAACTCGCTGATCACCACACCACCCTCTTCAATCACTTGATCAAATAAGGATCGATGTTCTGGAGGGTATGGAATTCTCAAACCAGAACCCAGCACAACGACGTTTCCACCACCTGCGCGTAATGCCGCTCTGTGAGCCACACTATCAATCCCACGTGCACCTCCAGAAAAAGTTGTTAATCCAGCATGTGCGATCTTATTTGTAAAAGAAACAGTTTGGTTACGTCCATATTCAGTACATCTTCGTGAACCTACTATTCCAACCCCTGCCGATGTAGCCATATTAACATTTCCTGAGTACCAAAGAATGGCAGGACATGCAGGCAGTGGTCTGAGCAATGTAGGAAAATCACTATCAACTGCAGTAGTGATTTTTGCATGAGCCGCATCACTTGACATTCGCAATGCACTGGGATTGATCATACGCATCCGTTTCCTCAGTAAGGATCCGGCACCATTTGGTAAGAGTTCATCAAGTTCATGATGCAATAGAGCATCTGCCATTTGATGAATTCCACCAGAACAATTGATAAGTTTTGCAAGCGTACTACCGCCAAGACCATCAATTGCTAAAAGTGACAGCGTTTGATCAGATAAATCGTGTAAGTTCCATGTCATATGGGAACCTTACGCGTCATTTTTACAAATTCTAAAAGTAGTGCCTTTTTTCTTCTTGCCGCCAAAAGGCATCAATTAATGATCTTGTCTGTACCCCTGCACCAAACCAATAAAGACAATAAGTCCGCCAAAGCCCGCAACCCAAAGGCGCTGATCACCTGCTGTTAGATTCTCTAGTATGGAATGTTGATCAGGAGATTTCACCACGGTAGGCATCCGAGCTGTACGTCTTTCAAGCCATTGGAGTGGAGTTTTAGCAGCATTTGGATCGAACACTACGAAATCTCCTTTTGAATCTCCATTGGTTTGCATTCGAATAATTCTATGCATCAGCTCGGGATCACGATTAGCAATTAAGTCAAAGAACGTTTGGTATTGATCGATACGTTTTGAAATATGTTCTTGATCAAGTTGAATAATTTTTAATCTGTCTTGCAAATGAGCAAGTTCTTGATTGGCAGGTAGAACGATAGCAGCCCAGAGTAGAGCAGATCCAGCGAGTAGAAAGAGCCAACCCGAATCAAATTGCAAGTTATGAAGTCTCATCTGTTTGTTTATCGGTCATTGTTACCTAGATTGTCTAAACCTAGTATAATTCCGATCCCCTATTGCGGGGTAGAGCAGTCTGGTAGCTCGTCAGGCTCATAACCTGAAGGTCGCAGGTTCGAATCCTGTCCCCGCTATTAAATAAAGCCCCCTTTAAGGGGGCTTTAATAATAAGGACAGGACTTATTTTTGCCACGCGGATGCGTAGCAGACTCAAGTTGCAGGTTCGACAATGTTGTTTCGCATAGCGAAGCAAAATTGATACTTGTTCGCTTTAGCGAATAAAAGAACACCCTCTCCTCGTCTTAGTCAATGAAATTAAACTCATCGAGGACGAGTTTACTTATTCCTGCTTTGCCTCTAGTTCCGCCCAACGATCGTAGAGGGTTCGGACTTTTTCGTGAGCACTTGCAACATCTTCACATGCTTTGGTGTGTTTATGATGATCAGCCATGACTTGTTCATCACTTGCAATTACCTCGGCTCGTTCTACTTCTACTTCAGCAGCAGCAATTGTTTGCTCCATGCAATCAAATTCACGCTGAAGGTTGTAACTCAACTTCAGTGACCCACTTTTGGTTCGAGATTTAACTGATCCAGAGTTAATTAATTTTTTTAGCGAGATGGATTTTTGATTCAGCCATTCCTGCCACATTTCAAAACTAGCAAACTCCTTAGCATGACCCATTCCATCAAGTGCCAAATATTCAGTTGCTATACGATCAAGCATAAATCGGTCGTGTGTAATTAACAAAATAGCACCTGGAAAATCCAAGAGTGCCTTTTCAAGGACTTCTAATGTTGGGATATCCAAGTCATTGGTTGGTTCATCAAGTAACAAGATATCAGCGGGCTGTAACATCAACGAAGCAATTTGAATACGTGCTTGTTCACCTGCGGAAAGGGATCCGACAAGTGTACCAAGTTGTTCTCGAGTAAACAAAAAACGATCAGCCCATGCAGAAACATGAATATCTCTTCCCATATAGTTGACCATCTCTCCAATAGGGCAAAGAGTGTCTTGCAAAGTTATACTTGGATCAAGATTTAAACGATGCTGACTTGAAGTCACAATTCTAAGATTTTCAGCACGCTTAATCGTCCCCGCATCAGGTTCAAGTTCGCCATTAATTAATCGCAGAAGAGTTGTCTTACCAGAAGCATTTGGACCAACTAGACCGATTCTTCTTGCGGGGGTCAATTCTAAATCCAAATCTTCAAATAATAAATGATCACCCATCGACTTTTCAACTGAATGCAACACAAGTAATTTATTTGTTTTGCGACCCACAGCATCAAAATTTATTCCTGCACGTTTACTTGGTGCAAGATTGCGATGGCTTACTGATTTCAGTTCTGCTCGTCTTGATGCAGCATCTCTTACTTGTGTTTTATTGCGAGTTTGCCTTCCCTGTATTCCTTGCCTGAGCCACGATGTATCACGTCTAACTTTATTTGCAAGTGCTGCCTCTTGAGCTTCCTGTGACATTAAAAATGCTTCCTTACGACGAACAAATTCGGTGTAATTACCGACAACTTCAAATGTACCATCAGGGTATGAAGGCGCCAATTCTAAAATCCTTGAAGCACAATTTTCTAAGAATCGACGATCATGGGTAACAAATAACATGGACATATTTGCTGTTAACACAAAATTTTCTAACCATTCAACTGCTTCTAAATCCAGATGGTTCGTTGGCTCGTCAAGTAGCATCACTTCAGGGTCGTGTACAAGACCACAAGCCATTGCAACTCTTTTTTGATAACCACCAGAGAGTTCGCCAAATGGTTGATCAAATCTATCAAAACCAAGTTTAGAGAGAGAAATTGAGGCAGTAACTTCCGCTTCTATGAGATCTCCTCCAAGAGATTGAACAACGGCTTCAAGTGGGGTCACTTCTTTTGGAAAAATGGATTCTTGCGGCACATACCAAAGTCGAAGCATGCGTTTTTTAATCAGTTCACCTTTATCGGGTGTTTCTAATCCCGCCAAAATTTTCAAGAGCGTAGATTTTCCTGCGCCGTTTGGGCCAATAATACCAAGACGTTCATTTTGAGCAAGATGCAGGGTCACACCGTGGAATAAATCTCTTGTCGAATACGATTTTGAAATTGTTTTTGCTGATAACAAATTTGCCATAAGAGTTCATTCTACTTGTATCCTGCTTATATATGGCTAAACCCACTGGTGAACAACTTATTAAAAAAGCAGGCAAGTTCCATACAACTGGCAAATTCGCTCAAGCTGAAAAAATATACCGTCAACTTCTAAAGGCAAATCCAAACGATCTTACACTGCTTCGAATACTTGGCATGGTAGAACGCGACCGAAAAAATTTACGTGCAGCTATCGATTGGTTTATGATTGCTAAACAAGTTTCAGGTGATGATCCTACCATCCTTGCTGAACTTGCCCTCACCCTTGAACAAGGCGGGAAAGCCGAAAAAGCAATGCAAATCGCAAATGAGGCACATCATGCAAAACCAAATGACATCGACATAGCAATTTTTTATGCAAGGATGTGCTTATCCAGAGGATTATCATCAAAAGCAGGCAACGTTATTAATAAGGCAATCGATTCAGATCCTGATAATCACGAAGCGTGGTACATATTATCAATGGCAGCGAACAGTTCTGGAACTCTACCAGTACCATTGAAATTTGCAACAAAATATGTAGAGTTGCAACCAGAAGAGGCGAAAGCATATGCGACACTTGCAACAGCGCAAAGACTAAATGGTAATTTAGACGAATCACTTGCTTCCTATGAACGTGCACTTTCTATTGAATCTACACACGACGAAGCAATCGCGGGTAAAGCAGAAATACTAGAATCTCAGGGTCGTACAGAAGATGCGGACCAACTTCTACAAACAGTGCCTCGATCAAATTCAATTCTTATTACACTTGCGAAGGTGCGTATCGCGAGGAAATTAAATAAGTTTGACGTTGCCCTTCAAACAATTGATCAATCAATGGATCAATCTCTTTCTCCATCTCAACGATCAAATCTATTCATGCACCGTGGACGCGTGCTTGAAGAATTGAAACGATATGATGAGGCATGGCATGCTTGGGGAGAAGCAAACAAATTACATGCTGGACAATTCAACCTAAAAGCACATGTCGAAATTGTTGATGACATTATCAATACAAAAATCCCAAGTTCTGGACTTTCCGACAACAAACAACCCATTTTTATTGTTGGAATGTTTAGAAGTGGCACAACGTTGCTCGAACAAATTCTTGGTGCACATCCAGAAATTGACGCTGCTGGCGAAGTGAATCAATTATTACATTTTGTGAAGGAAAAACCATATCCTGATTGCGTTGATAATTCTAAACAAGAATGGACTCAAGAATACCTCCAAAGATTACATAGCAAAAATACGTATTGCACAGATAAATTTCCAATGAATTATTTACATATTGGTCTTATTCATACTCTTTTTCCAAACGCTACAATTCTACATACAACTCGTAACCCACTTGACACCTGTGTTTCTTGTTATGCAAATTCATTCGCTGCTACGCATGCCTATACCTCTAATCTGAGTGACCTTGCAGGTGTATACAAACAATATCTGCGGGTTATGACACATTGGGATGAAGTACTTCCAAACCGTATACACGAAGTCAACTACGAATCGCTTGTCGACAATCTTGAAGGAACTATAAAGAACGTACTTGCACACATCGGTGTCAGTTTTGATCCTGCTTGCCTTGAGTTTTACAACATTCACAGAATCGCATTAACACCCAGCGCTGACCAAGTCCGTAAACCGATTTATACTTCTTCGATACATAGGCACAAACATTTTGCATCACAGTTAGGCGAACTCAATTCCCTGAAATAATTGTTCTCACGATAACTGCGTTATCCGCCCCACAACAGAGCATCTCGCCAAGTGTTTCAGGCGTTGCACCTGAAAGTTGGGAATGCTCAATATCAACAACAGTAAAGTCGGCAAGTTTGCCAATAGAGATCTCTCCTGCAGGAAGTCCGAGACACCTCGCGCCATTTTTGGTTGCAGCATTGAGAAGATAGTTTGCCATAGAGCCAAAGTTATCTACACAAACACCACGTTCTTCACGTGTAAGTCTCTGGGCATATTCCATCCATCTCATTTCTTCAAGCATTGAAATGCGTGCATTAGAATCCGATCCCAAAGAAACACAACCACCTTGCTTTACGATACGGTGCATGTTGGACACGCCATCTGCCAAGTTTGCCTCAGTGAGCGGACAGAGACATACATTTCCGCCTAACGCGAGCCATTGCTCCATATCTGCTGCTGCCGTATGCGTGCAATGTACCGCCGTTACCATTGGAGAAACTTCAATTGCATCATTCAACAACGCCATTGGCGTTACTCCATGGGCTTGGATACACGCTTCAATTTCTTGTCGTTGTTCTTCCAAGTGAATGTGCATTGGCATTCCACGTTGCAACGAGCCAATTGCAATGTCTCTAATTGTTTCTATATCAACTGCGCGAACAGAATGCGCAACTGTCCCAACACGCTGCATGCTCCCATCGACTTCAACGGAAAGTTGATCAATGTGTTTCCACCACGTTTCCAAGTTCTGAGTACTAAATCGTAATTGCCCACCACCAAGTTGTTTTCCAAACCCCCCATGCTTGTAAAAGGCATGCAATAAGACAATGCGGATACCAACTTCACTCGCTGCATCTAGGACAGCCCTATCCATTGCAAAGTCCGTTGGCTTGTCATGATGAAAATAATGAAATTCGCCAACTGTTGTAATACCTGATTGACGCATTTCAGAAAAACATTGCACGCACAACCCACGGAATTGATCAATTGAGAGTTTATCAACCAACTTGTACATCTCTTCTCGCCAACCCCAGAAACTATCTCCACCGTTTGCAAAGTGTTCGCCTCTACCGCGAAGCCCTCTTTGAAAGGCATGACTGTGTGCATTGACAAAACCCGGAAGAAAAGCGCCTTTGTCTGAACCATCGCCTTGGCCAATGTTCGTGATGATTCCATCTTCTACTGTGATACTCTTTTCGGAGGCAAATGCGCCATCAATCCAAGTAAGTTCTGGATTAAAAGTGGTCATGGGTTACCGCCACAAAAATGTTGGACTGCTGCATCAATTGTTTTAACACATGTTTCCATTTCACTGATTGGCACATATTCATCAGGCTTATGCGCGACTCCAATATCGCCTGCGCCGTACAAAACACATTCGTATCCACCGCGAGACAAATATCCGCCATCGGTTCCAAATGAAACACCAATACTATCTTTTTGACCAATGTACTGAGAAAGCCAAAGATTGATTGGAGAACTACTGGGCGTGAGCATAGTGGGGTTGTCGCCAAGTTCTTCAAGTTTCCATGGCAAATCGCAAACACCACTGATTGCTTCTTTAATTTCTGCAATCACTTCATCCTTGTTCTGATCAGGAAGTAATCGTAATCCAACTCCAATAATGCACGAATCAGGTACGACATTGATTGCGCTTCCACTCTTCATGGTGGATGTTGTAAGCACTGGGAATTTTGCGACCTTTGGAAAATACGAACTGGTTTCTGTACGGATAGTTTCGTATTGTTTTGAAAGATTAGCAAGTGCACAAATCACTTTTCCACCTGCAATGAGTGCATTCTTTCCAAGATGCGGCGAGCCAGTATGTGCACAGACGCCTTCAATCGAAACCCGTATGCTGATGTGCCCTTTGTGTAACCGAACAACTTGAAGAGAGGTAGGCTCCCCAATAATGACCTGCTTTGGTATTGAAACTGGTAAGCCGTTTTCAAGAATATGCTTTGCTCCGAATGAACCGAGTTCTTCATCGCAAACCAATAAAAGCGACAAGCACCCCGTTGTTACTTCTGCTCGCTCGATCGCCCCAAGTGCAATCGCAACAAAACCCTTCATGTCACAGGAACCGCGTGCGTACCAGTTGCCGTCTCTTTCAGTTAGTGTCCAAGGATTGCTTTGCCAACGTTGCGTAGATGCTGGGACAGTATCCATATGTCCGCAGAGTGTCAGCCCTTCTTCACTTTGCTCACCGTTGGTCAACAACAGATTAAATTTTCCTTCTTCATGGGCAGGTAAGCGTTTGCATTGCACATCACTGCCATCAAAATAACGCTCGATATATGCAACGATGGGTTCATTGCTCAACGAACTCGTTGAGTCAATAGCAATTAATTCAGTTAGAAGTTGTTTTAGTTCCATCTATGTATGTAGAGTAAACGATACCATACATTTTATGGCTAAAAAGAAACTCATTACTCCAGAAGAACTCGACAATCTCGTATCTGTCGGTAACCCGCAAATCTCACCTGATGGTTCGCATATTTTATACACTCGTAAGTGCGTAAAAGATGGTGTGAACCACACATCGATCTGGATTGCACAAACCAAGGGCTCTAAAAAACCCAGGGCACTCACGGCTGAAGGTAAAGACAGCACTCCACGCTGGTCGCCAGATGGTAACCAAGTTGCATTTATTCGTGGTGATGAAGGAGGCAATCAAATTTATATGATTGACATGGATGGCGGCGAAGCTCAACAGCTCACAAACTTACCAGAAGGGGTCATATCTCAGATGCAGTGGTGTCCTAAAGGATGCCAACTCGCTATTTCCTACAGAAAAACTGAAAAACCCTACACGCACTCCGCTGCAGAAAAACGTAAAGAAAACAAAGAGAGCGACCCGCCAATCATCACCGAAGATGCGTGGTACCGCCTTGATGGAGATGGATACTTTGGACACGAACGTTTTCAACTGTACTTAGTCGATACAACAACAGGAAAGTTCAACAATATCTGGTCGAAAGATACCATTGGATCTTTTTCCTATTGCTGGTCGCCAAAAGGCGACAAAATTGCAATTTCAACCAACACAAGCACGAAAGCGTATTTAGATGCACGACCTACAAAGGTTATGATGTACGATGTTGAAGCAAACAAATACGCAATCCTTCCAAATTGTCCAAAGGGACCCAAAGATGCAGTCATTTGGTCTCCAAACGGCAAATGGATCGCGTGGGCTGGACGCGAAGGTGATGAATACTCCTATTCAACAGAAAATTTAGAACTCTATGTTGCAAGTGTAACGAAAGGCAACGCCAAAAGTATTACATCAAATATTGACAGTTGTCTCATGGCTGTTACTTTGTCTGACACAGGTGAAATAGGTTTTGGAGCTCAGATTGCGTGGGCATCTGACAGCAATACATTACTTGTACGAATTGGCCAACGAGGTGAAGAACAAATTTGTTCCATTAAACGTACTGGTGGCAAACTCAAACCAATGACTTCAGGAAATGCTATTCATGCAATCGGCAATTTTACTAAAGACAGCAAAACATGCGCTATGGTGATTGGCTCTTCTACTTCTCCACCCGAAATATATATTGCCAAAGTTGGTGCAACAAAAATAACAACGAAACAAGTGTCATTCGAAAACACCCAATGGTGCGAAGAGCACACAATCGTAACTCCCAAAGAGAAGTGGATTACAAGTAAAGATAAAACAAAAATCCACTGTTGGATCATGCGACCACCAAAAGAAGCAAAGCAAAGGAAAAGTAAACCTGCAATTCTTCAAATTCATGGCGGACCGCATTGTCAATACGGTTGGACATTCTTTCACGAATTCCAATGCCTTGTTTCTGCTGGCTATACCGTTGTTTATGCCAATCCGCGAGGCTCTAAGGGGTATGGACAACTCCACTGCGAAGCAATTCGTAACGACTGGGGTGGCGCGGACTGGGTCGATATGCAAGCGGTTATTACAATGATGCAAAAAGAAAAGAATATTAATTCCAAAAATATGGGTGTCATGGGTGGCAGTTATGGTGGCTACATGACAAATTGGATCGTTGGACATACGAATGAATTCCGCGGAGCAATCACTGATCGCTGTGTTTCGAATTTGGTATCAATGGGCGGTAATAGTGACTATCTCGATAAGGAAGACGGCTACTTTGGCGGGAATTTTTGGAGTCGCCCCGAAGATCGTTGGAGGCAGTCCCCTATCCGCCATTTCGGCAATGCTGAAACACCCATGCTCATCATTCATAGTGAAGGCGATTTGCGTTGCAACATTGAACAAGCTGATCAGGTATTTGCTGCTCTCAAACTGCGTGGTATCGAAGCACGCTTTGTTCGCTACCCAAAGTCAACAAGCCACGGTTTCAGCCGCGGAGGAGCTCCTGACATGCGTAAACACCGCCTAAACGAGATCCTCTCATGGTGGAAACGACAACTAAAATAAACTATCCGCGGGTCAGTTTATTTCTTAGTATTCACTAGTAGTTATGAAGAGAATCTGCGATAATAGTAGGGCTATGTCTATAACACAAGAAACAAAACCTACAGTCACAGACGAACAAGCAATGGAGCACGTAAAAGGGCTCCTAGAATTCATTGGCGAAGATATCAATCGCGAAGGACTTATCAAAACCCCCCGCCGCGTGATCGACGCAATGCGTGATCATTTCGCTGGCTATAACCAAGACCCACGAAAGTTTTTAGAGCAAACATTTTCGGAAGTCGAGGGCTACAACGAGCTTGTGGTTGTCTCGGACATTGAATTACATAGCCACTGTGAGCACCACATGGTGCCATTTGTCGGCAAAGCGCATGTTGCATATATTCCAGATGGTCGCGTATTGGGTCTTTCCAAAATTGCAAGAGTCGTCGACGCATATGCAAAACGATTGCAAGTGCAAGAAAAACTCACTGCACAAATTGCTGATGCCATACAAGACGCATTACAACCCCAAGGTGTTGCTGTAATATTAAAATGCAAACACTTTTGCATGTGTTATCGTGGTGTAAAAAAACCTGAAAGTTGGACAACAACAAGTAAACTCCACGGTCTCTTTCTGGAGAATCCTGCGACTCGCATGGAACTCTTTACCTTGCTTGGGATGGGCGCCACATCAAATGGCTGATTTTCGGTCGATCATAAACAAATCAAATGCCCTCATCGGCATGGTGCACCTCCAAGCACTACCCGGCACACCCAAAAGTTCTAAGACTCCCCAACAAATAGTAGACATCGCAGTTGATGAAGCTACAAAACTTGTCCAATACGGTTTTGATGCAGTACTTATTGCAAACATGCACGACGACCCTTCTTTCCTTCGATTAGTTGTCCCATCAATTTCTGTCCCTACAATCTTGTGCC
>ERZ813253.396-NODE-396-length-15747-cov-4.823688_pt1 | contig 15747 bp, 15 predicted proteins | sample MGYA00520893_ERZ813253 | MGnify/ENA primary metagenome ERZ813253 (study PRJEB31669, sample SAMD00080414) | marine metagenome | biome: oceanic hadal pelagic zone biome; feature: marine hadalpelagic zone; material: sea water | place: Pacific Ocean:Izu-Bonin Trench...
TGGCGGCTCACCCGCTAACTTTCTTGATGTCGGTGGCGCTGCAACAGCGGATCGTGTTGCCAAGGCATTTGAAATCATTCAAAGCGGTGCTGACGTAAAAGCTATATTGGTTAATATTTTTGGTGGCATTGTCCGCTGTGATCTTATTGCAGAGGGTATTCTTCAAGCTATCGAAAAGATTGGCCTTACACTGCCTATTGTTATCAGACTGGAAGGCACCAATGCCACTGAAGGCTTGGAAATTTTGAACAATAGTGACTTTAATATTGTGACCGAGGCTGATTTAACTCAGGCAGCAAAACAAGTAGTGGAGATGGCGAAATGAGCGTACTGATTAACAAAGACACCAAAGTAATCTGCCAAGGCTTTACCGGCAAGCAGGGTACATTTCATTCAGAGCAATCGATTGCCTATGGCACTCAATTTGTTGGCGGCGTTACGCCGGGCAAAGGTGGGCAAACACACTTGGATCGCCCCGTCTTTAATACAGTCAAGGATGCAATGGCTGAGACTGGTGCAAATGCCTCTATGATTTATGTACCGCCAAAGTTTGCATTTGCCTCCATTAAGGAAGCGATTGAAGCTGAAATGCCAATTATTACTTGCATTACTGAGGGCATTCCAGTTCTTGATATGGTCAAAATAAAAGCCATGTTGAAAGACTCTAAGTCGAGACTGATTGGCCCAAACTGTCCGGGTGTTATCACTCCTGGAGAGTGCAAACTTGGCATCATGCCGGGTAATATTCACCAGAGTGGTACTGTCGGTATTGTTTCTCGCTCAGGCACGCTTACTTATGAAGCCGTTCACCAAACAACTCTCGCAGGCCTCGGTCAAACAACTTGTATTGGCATTGGTGGCGACCCAGTAAACGGCACTAATTTTATTGATTGCCTTAAACTTTTTGAAGCCGACGAGAATACTAAATCAATCATTATGGTGGGTGAGATTGGTGGCAGTGCCGAAGAAGAGGCTGCCGAGTATATTTCATCCAATATTTCCAAGCCTGTTGTTTCCTACATTGCTGGTTTGACAGCACCAAAAGGCAAACGCATGGGGCATGCTGGTGCTGTTATTAGTGGTGGTGGTAGTGGGAGCGCACAAGATAAAATTGCCACACTGCAGCGCTGCGGTGTCAGTGTTGCACCAACCCCGGCAATGATGGGGAAAACCTTGCTTGAGGTTTTGCGAAACTAGCGAAAGCCTTCAAAATATCATAGCCAGCCTCAAGACAAAGCGATGATAACCGACTTATTTCAACAATCAAACCACAACAAACAAAAGCAACAAGGGTGGTTTGATTGTTGGGGCGTATTCCCCTTTGTGACAATTTGTCACCCAACATAACACTGCACCAACTACAACGGTTTAACTGAAATCTGCCTAACAGTGAGTAAAACAAAGTCAAAACAGAAAAATCATTAATAAATTAATATAAAAACACTGTTATATTAATTTTTTCCTTGTAACAAACTGGGAATTTTATAACATAATGACAATGATACGAAATAGATATATTGCAGTTGCATCTATGTTTGTCCTCAATGGCGCCGTATTTGGTATTTGGGCTTCTCGTATTCCTGCTATTTCAGACAAGCACAATCTAAGCCCGGCTGCATTAGGTCTATTGCTGCTTTTGATGGCTTTAGGTGCTGTTGTTGCATTTTCATTATCTGGTCGAGCTTCTGATCATTATGGCGCAGCAATGGTGACCAAGCGTATTGCCATATTTAATTCAGTCATACTTATCCTGATTGCCTTTGCGCCATCAATATGGATGCTGTCAATGTCTATGATTATATTCGGCGCCATCAGTGGTGGCATGGATGTAGCTATGAATGCCTGGGCTGCTGAAGTTGAACGCAAAGCTCAACGACCTTTGATGTCATCTTTTCATGCTATGTGGAGTTTTGGCGCCGGTATTGGCGCAGGCTCCAGTTTCTTATCAGCGACATATGATGTAAACATGCCGACACAATTTACATTCAGTGCTTTTGTCGTTTTAATAATTACACTCTTTATCACCTCCACATCTGGTAAATCCAAGCAAAACAAAAAACACAATAATGCTCCAATTTACGTACTTCCCGAAAGCTCTTTACTTGGCGTTGCCATTGTCGCATTTTGTGCGTCTCTTAGTGAGGGTGTGATAGCAGATTGGGGCGCAATTTTCCTTATAGCTGTCGCGCATGTGAGCGACGGGGATGCGGCATTGGGTTATGCGGTTTTTTCTATTGCTATGATGACAATGAGATTGATTGGTGGCCAAATTGTACACCAATTTGGCGCAACCAAAACCGCTCGTCTTGCCGCATTAATTACCATGATTGGATCGTCAATTGTACTCACCTTTACATCGTTTGCATACATCTTGGCTGGCTTTGGGCTAATAGGCCTTGGCTTGTCTGTCATTATACCGCTGGCCTTTTCCAGAGCCGCAAATGACAATAATATATCTCAAGGAGCGGCTATCGCTAGTGTTGCTACTCTTGGCTATGGTGGCTTCTTACTGGGCCCACCACTTATTGGCTTGATTGCTGATATTTCGTCAATCAGAACGAGTTTCTTGATTCTTCCAGTACTGGCAGTGTTAATTTTTGCTTTTTCGAGATACCTGTCAACCAAATAATTATAATTTTTTTTCTAACAACATCGCATCACCATAACTGAAAAAGCGATACTTGTGTTTGATTGCATGACGGTAGATATCAAACATTCTTTCTCGACCGATAAAGGCACTGACCAGCATCAAGAGGGAAGATTTAGGCAGGTGAAAATTGGTAATCATTGCGTCAACTAACTGAAATTCAAATCCTGGATAAATAAAAATATCGGTATCACCATGAGTTGGACCCAATTCTTCACCCCTCAACGCCATGGACTCAAGTGTGCGCACTGCGGTTGTTCCCACTGCAACAATCCTGCCACCCTGAGCGCGAGTTCGCCTAATTTTTTCAACCGCTGCTATACCCACATGATAATACTCACTGTGCATTTGGTGATCTTTGATATTATCCACCTTGACCGGCTGAAAGGTGCCGGCGCCCACGTGGAGAGTAACAAACGTATGATCAATACCTTGTTTTTCAAGCCTGCTGAGTAACACTTGATCAAAATGCAAGCCTGCGGTGGGCGCTGCAACAGCGCCATCGTTGTGCGCATAAACTGTTTGATAGCGGCTCAAATCTTGTTCTTTGTCGCTGCGCTCAATATAGGGCGGCAAGGGCACATGGCCTACTTCGTTGAGCAAATCTAGAATGGTTGTACCAATGAATGACAATGTATAGAGCCCTGAAGACTTATTGACAACCTTGGCCCGCTGTCCATTTTCCAAAACAACAAAACTGCCAATTTGTGGGGCCTTACTGGCCTTAATCATTGCCAGTGCCTGGGTGTCACTGAGCAGTCGTTCAATCAAAATTTCGACCTTTCCACCTGATTCTTTTTTTCCAAAAAGCTTTGCAGGAATAACCCTGGTGTCATTGAGAACCAGCAAATCATCGGGCTGCAGAAAATTTCCTAACGCGGAAAAAGTTGTATCAACGATACCCTCATACGCAACCAATAATTTTGAATCGGTGCGCTTCTCACTGGGGAATTGGGCAATTAACGATTTTGGTAGATTGAAATCAAAATTACTTAATCTCATGTTCGTCAAAATATTCTAATATTTGATAAGCGGCACTGATAACGGCGCGCGGAGTGATAGTTGCACCTGTAAATTGATCAAAACTACCACCGTCACGTTTTACTTTCCACAGAGATTGCTCTAAGTTTTTGAAGGATAGGCCGGTAAAACCCTTAATCCAGTCAGATTTACGCGTCTCGATTTTATCGCCCAAACCGGGCGTTTCTTTGTGCCCAATCACACGTACACCCAGCAACTCACCCTGAACATCAATACCGGTTAATAATCGGATATTGCCGTTATAGCCGTTTGGGTAGGTGTGCTCAATCAGGTGAGCAAATACTTCGCCATTTTTCTTGGCAGGGAAAAATTTAATGGTTTGTTCAATGCCGTGCAGCTTAATGGTTTGTTCAAACTGGTCGCTGATAATATCGTTGTCATAATTGGTAACGATCTCATTCAGTCTTTTGATCAGTAGCTGTTCTTCATTAAAAGCAATTTTTTCCTTAGTGGTTTGTTCAGCTAGGCTGACAAAAAATACGCAAATCAAGGTGAAAACAAGCATCAAAGCGCCTGACTTTAGGATGGTGGAATTCTTCATTTTCCAAACACCTTTGGTTGCGTGTAATAATCAATCAGCGGCACAGTGATGTTCATCAACAATACTGCAAAAGCGACAGCATCCGGATAACCACCAAACACACGAATAATAATAATAATCACACCAATTGCAAAACCATAAATTAAACGTCCTAATGGTGTTGTGCTGGCAGAAACCGGATCAGTAGCGATAAAAAATGCAGCCAACATTGTTGCGCCATTAATCAAGTGAAAAGTTGGTGAAGAGTAGCTACTCGGGTCAATTAAATACAAAAATCCTGACATTACAACCAAGCCAGCAATCAAAGAAAGTGGAATATGCCAAAAAATCACTCGGCGTAATAATAGATAGATCCCACCCAGCAAAAAGCCAAGATTAATCCACGTTTGACTAACACTTTTAAATGTTAATGCACCAATACTTTGACCCAACATCAATTGGGTTTTAGCGTAATCTAAGTTTGTTGCTCCGGTTAAAATATCAATTCCAGAAATCTCAAAAATCCCCAATACACTCTGAAACTCAGACGGCCACTGAGTCATTTGCAATGGGTATGAAATCAACAAGAAGGCGTATCCAAGCATAGCAGGGTTAAACGGATTGTTGCCCAGTCCGCCAAATAACTGTTTGCCAAAAACAATGGCAAATAAAACACCTAAAACAATAATCCACCAAGGGGCAATACTAGGGATAGCAATCGCCAAAAGAATGGCGGTAAGAGCTGCAGAGCCATCACTGAGTGATGGTGTAACTCTCATGCCTCGAAGTCGCAAAACCAAAGCCTCTGCAGCCAACGCGGTTGCAATTGCTATTGCAATTTGCACCAACACCGAAAAACCAAAGAAATACACTTGCACACCAACACCTAAGACCAGTGCATAAATCACTTGACGCATCACTTGATTGGTGCTCAGTATCTTAGCCTGCATCTTAAGACTCCCTTGCCTTCTGTGCTGCTTCAACACGCTCTTGAGCGGCCGCAATTGCTTCTTTTTGGACTTTGTCTTTTGCCATTTTTTCCTTTAAAGATTTTTTCTTGGCCTCCATCATTTCGCCACGCTCTTTCTTATTCCTCTCTAGGCGGAATTCACGGAACTCAAAGCGCTCTCTGGCGTTATCTGTTTGCTCTTTTTCCTTTTCCTGTTGTATATTCAACGCCTTCGCAAATTGATAATAATCAACCAGCGGTATTTTGCTCGGACAAACATACGAACAACAGCCACATTCTATACAATCAAGCAAGTTATAGTCCAGCGCTTTTTCAATATTAGAACTCTTAGAATACCAATACAATTGTTGAGGCAGCAATTCGACCGGACAAACCGTATTACACATGCCACAACGAATACACTCTTGTGCAGACGCTTTCTTTTCAGGTTTGTTGACAAAGATACAATTGGTATTCTTACTAATAGAATAATTAGAGCTTTTTAGATCAACGCCCATCATCATCCCGGCCATACGAATATTGTTCTCACCTTCATCAATATCGGCAAAACCTAGGACATAATCGTAACTTGCACCCAGTCTTACTTGATAATTTTGTGGCTCTTTGACAGCGCTGCCAGTGACTGTCACCACACGAGAAATAAGCGGCCTGTTTTCAACCACAGCATCAAATATAGCCACCAATGTACCAACGTTTTGACAAAGCACACCGACATCAGAAGCATAACCGCCCGATGGGATCTCGATACCGAGCAAAGATTTAACCAATATTTTTTCAGCGCCAGAGGTGTATTTTGTTGGTATCACCTCAATAGTAATTCGCTCGTTCTTACAAAATTTTCGCAAAAGATCGATGGATTCTTGTTTGTCGTCCTCAATAGCAATAATTGCTCTTTCAGCGCCACAAATATGTAACAACACCTCAACACCGCGAATAACTTTTATTGGATAAGCCTGTATCAAGGCATCATCGCACATAATGCCAGGCTCACACTCGGTGGCATTCGCGATCAAGGTGTGACAGCCTTTAGCTAAACGTACTTTAGTGTGTGTTGGGAATCCTGCACCACCCATGCCGACAATACCCGACGCCCGGATTTTGTTATAGATGGTATCGGGTGTACAGAAATCGTAATTCTCTGTACAGGCAACAGAATTATCCATCCACTCATCTTCACCGTCAGATTCGATAGTCACGCAAAGCGCCTCAAGACCTGACTGGTGGGCCATTACTTGGTTATCAATTGCCACAACCGTACCAGAGATGGAGGCGTGTACAGGTGCACAACGATTGTCATCAATGGTTGCTATTACCTGTCCAGTCAAAACATGATCGCCAATACTAACACAAGGTTTAGCCTGCTCTCCAATTCTCTGCTGCATCGGCAATACCACCCTATCAGGCAATGGAATGCGAATAAGATCAATCTCCTTGGCAGGAAATGGATTCTCAAGTACAAGGCCACCTTTAAATGTCAACTTAGACACGCGCTAACTCCGCCATATCGGGCACAAACGTATTAATTGTCTGTTTAATTTCAATCATATCGATACAATCAACTGGACAAACTGGCAGACATAAGTCACAACCCGTGCATTCAGAAGCAATCACTTGAGTCATTACCTTGGAGGCGCCCACAAAGGCGTCAACAGGGCATGCCTGGATACAAAGCGTACAACCGATGCAAACCTCCTCGTCAACTACCGCAATACGTTTTGGCTTTGTTTCACCGTGTTCTGCATTGAGCGGCAAAGTTTCCACATCCAACAACTCCGCCAAAGCATCAACACCCTCTTGCCCACCCGGGGGGCACTGGTTAATCTGCGCTTCGCCTTTAGCAATCGCCTCAGCATAAGGGCGACAGCCAGGAAAATCGCACTGACCACACTGTGTTTGCGGCAAAATTTCGTCAATTTGGTCAACCAAGGGGTTACCCTCAACCCTAAATCTAATCGCGGCATAGCCGAGTACTAGTCCTAAGAAAAGTGCCAGAATAGAAAGTGTTAAGACCGCATCTAACATCAAACTAAACCAATAAAACCCATGAAAGCCATTGACATCAATCCTGCAGTAATCAAGGCAATCGGCACACCTTTGAATATTTCAGGAACATTAGCAGACTCGATTCGCTCTCGAATGCCCGAAAATAACACAAGTACAAACGAAAACCCGATCGCCGCACCAAAACCATAAACGCCGGATTGCAAGAAACTATTGCTTTCACTCACGTTAAGCAAGGCAACGCCGAGTACCGCACAGTTGGTTGTAATCAACGGCAAGAATACACCCAACGATTGATGGAGTACCGGTGATGCTTTGTTTACAACCAGCTCTGTAAAGCCTACAACTGCTGCAATAGTTACAATGAATGCAATGGTTCTAAGATATTCAAGATCGAGTGGCGTTAATAGATAGGCATTAATCAAATAACTGCTGATACTGGCCAAGGTAAGTACAAAGGTGGTGGCAAATCCCATGCCAATCGCAGTATCCATTTTATTGGAAACACCCATAAAAGGGCACAGCCCCAAGAATTTGACCAGTACAAAATTGTTGACCAATATGGTACTAACTAGAATTAATACGTACTCATTCATGTGGCAAATTTTAAACTAAATAACCTTTCCAATGCCCCTCTAGATCAACCCTTTCCAAAAGAGATTCTGTTCCAGGCGCGCTCGTGAAAATAGTAAAGAAAAATCTTGGTAACAACTTCCACAATACCTATGGCAGCTGCAAACGCTAGACTGTGGGTAATTAAGTAGGAAATAATCACTGTATCCAGTGTGGTGGTGACTCACCAAGACACTGTTTTCCAAACTGATATAGAAGCCTTATCTTTCATAACATTAGCTCGTTGAGTGTTGTTAAGTTAAAACTTTTGTTTCATGCCAGCATTGTCTGCCGCTGCTTGATAGCAGATACTAAAACCGTTGGTATAGTCATGCTCATCAGAGCCTTGGTATTGCTCCTGTAATTCATAAGTATTAACCCCTGATCGAAGCATAAATTGCAACTGATCAAGGTGAGCATTAATACCTCGTATTTCACCACTATAACCCCATCTTTTGCGTATTAAAGCAGCCTGAGAGTATCCACGACCCTCATCAAAACCAACAAAATCAAGGGCAATAAATACAATCTTTTCCAGGCTGTCTCGTAACAGCTCAACATCATCGGCGGGCTTGATTAAAACACCTTTGCCCAAATCTGTAAGATTATCAATATCCTCAATCCACTGTTCAACACTCACTAATTCAACGGTGTTTCCTTGGCTATCGATAACAGTAATGATTTCGCTATCTTCAACCATAAACCTTCTCCTTAAATGGTACGATCCCTATACGCTTAAAGACGTCAACAAAGCTTTCTTCTTCTTCACGGTTGTCTAAATAAATATTAACAATGTCTTCAATAGCATCAACAACCTCTGCACCGGCTATAGAGCGACCCAATTTTCTACCGATTGCTGTTTCGTACAGTGTTTCACCAGCCAATGTAATTTGATAAAACTCTTTTTCGTTCTTTTTTAAGCCAAGAAGTCCGATGTCGGAAATGTGGTGGTGGGCACAAGAATTCTCACAACCCGAAATATTGATATTGATTGGACCAATATCAAATAATTTATCCATATCATCGAAACGCTGTTGAACCTGTTGAGCGATTGGAATCGAGACTGCTTTCGCTAGATCGCAATAATCCCCTCCTGGGCAAGCGACCACATGCGCCAATGTACCCTGGTGAGGGCTGGCCAAACTGTTCTTCTCTAATGCTTGCCATAAATCAAATACCTGATCTTGTCGCACATATGGGAAAACTAAATTTTGTCGTTTGGTTGTTCTTAACTCCGAATTAGAGTATTTGTCTGCCAAATCTGCCAACATTCTCATTTGCTCAGAAGTCGCATCGCCTGGCGCCGTACCAAGCTGTGTTAGGGAAATATTAACAATACTGTAGCCGGCTAATTTATGCGCTCGCACGTTGTTGTTCTTCCAAATACTATAATTAAAATCAACGGTATCTGTAAAGTCTTCCAACTCAAGCGGCTCTATCGGCAGGGTAAAATCCTGTTTAAGCTTTGCCAACTCTTGCATATTGAACTTCAACTGAGGGTCATCTTTGGTTTGTTGCCAATCCTCATCAACCATTCTTGCAAATTCACCGGCGCCGTGTTCACGCACCAAAAACTTAATACGCAAGCGCTTGAGGTTATCTCTACGGCCTTGGAGGTTATAAACTCTAAATACCGACTCCAAATAACTAATAATATCTTCAATTGCAACAAAAGGGTTGATTTCTGGAGCCACCATCGGAGCTGCGCCCAAACCACCGCCAACGTACACTGTAAAACCCAGTTCGCCGGCCTCATTGTGCACGATGTTTAATCCAAGATCGTGAATTTGCAACGCTGTTTCATCCAGTTTGGCGCCATTAATAGCTATTTTAAACTTGCCGGGAAGCCAAGAAAATTCAGGATGAATATTGAACCAGCGGCGAATAAGTTCACAATAAGGTCTTGCATCTTCCACTTCATCTTTGGTAAGACCAGAAAAAGGGTCGGCCGTAATATTACGCAACGCCTTGCCACTGGTTTGGATAGCATGTAGGCCCACCACCGAAAGATCACGAAGCAAATTGGCAATTTCTGGCAGTTCAATCCAGTTGTATTGAATATTTTGTCTAGTAGTAAAATGGCCAAAACCTCGATCGTATTTGTCAGCCACATCAGCTAAGGCTCTGAGCTGTTCAGTATTGAGAATGCCATAAGGGATTGCCACACGCAACATGTGGGCGTGCAACTCCATGTAGAGGCCATTTCTTAAACGTAGACTTCTGAATTTGACCGCGTCTAAATCGCCCGCCAAGTGGCGATTTAACTGCTTTTCAAACTGGTCAACGCGCTCAACTAAGAATGCCGTGTCGTCTGCATTGTATTGGTACATTAAAATCACTCCAATAAGACATACCAACGATTATAGTATCATATTCTACATATTACTCATTTATAGAAAAAATAATACTTATATACTGATATAATCATAAATTATAGAAAAAAGTTTCACTTTTTCACTTTTTTTCGGAATAGAATATGGACGTAATCGATAGAAAGCTGCTGAATTTATTGCAAAAAAATGCCGATATGACTGTACAAGAGTTGTCAAAGGAAGTTCACTTGTCAACCACGCCCTGCTGGAAACGAATCAATCAACTTAAAAAATTGGGCTTTATTGACAAAACCGTTTCTTTAATTAATCGTAAACAAGTCGGGCTCAATGTGACAGCAATCGTGTTTATTACCATCAGTACCCACAATCAAGAGAAAATAAAAATTTTCTCGGAAATGATTAAAGATTTTCCAGAAGTTCTTGAATGCTACCGCATGAGTGGTGAAATCGACTATCTACTCAAAGTGATTGTCGGCGATATTGCCAGTTATGATGGCTTTTATAAGCGCTTAATCGAAAAAGCGCCGTTTCTCAAGGTTACTTCGAACTTCGCCATCGAAGAGATCAAGTTCACCACTGAACTCCCTCTAGAAACAACTTAGCTTAACCAGCAAATAGCCTGATTATCCCGATTGCGCAAATAATAATGAGAACACCTCCCATCCAGCGTTTAAAACCTTGGTCATTTTCCAAAATCTTATCGTGCGCCTTAAGGCCAAAATAATGCCCCACCCATGCTGCTGGTAAAAACATCAGCGCATATTGCCAATCAATATGTTGCCCAACCACTACAAAAGCACCCATTTTTATCGTGACTAGGAAAAACCACAAAACAAACAAAGTGTTTCTCAGTTGCTCTTTGACAACGTTGTGCATATATACCGCGACAATGAGTGGCGCACCCGTCAGCGAAGTGCCAGAAATATAACCACCAAGTGTTAACAACAAATTATCAAGCCAACGCTTATTTGAAGTAATACTGTAGTTAAACAGCCAAGTAAGGGCATAAAAAGCGGTAATCGAATAGACGATTACACTCATCACGTCGCCCGGCAGTCTCAAAAGACCAATAACGCCCACTATTTTAGCGGGCAAAATCCAAACCAGTGACTTCTTAAAAAAAGCCCAATCAACTTGTTTCAACGCTCGAGAGAGTGACAAACCCGAAAAAAATAACAAATGTAGTCCAATAATTGGCAGCCAATCAACTGGTGATCCGGCCACTAATAACATAAAAGGTAGTCCTAAAGCTGCCCCACCAAAACCTAAGCCCGTGCGCACAAAGCCCGTCCAGCAAAAGATTAATAAAACAAGTGTTAACTGCAGTGTTGAGAATTCCACCTCGCCCCCAAAGTGTCGTAATCACGAAAAATCGTCATTATACCGAGTAGAGCAAGTTTTACTTAATGCTATGAATACAGTTTATACTCAAATCTAGGGCATAGTCAAACGAGCATTGTATGAGTGACAACAACATCATTAACTCTCTCGATAATCACTCCAAGCTCGAATCACTCTACCAGGAAGATCAAACAGCGTTTGCAGTGATGCTGAGTGAGGCCATGAAGTTCAAGCCAGAGTCTGAAACCCTAAAAACTTGGCAAGCAAGGCTGATGGGTGAGGCTAATGACAAACTAAGTCGCTCAGAAAACAAATTACCCCTTGTGATCGTAGCTGCACTTCTGGCGGGTGTTTTTACAAAATTTCCAATCCTATTTGCCATTGCTGAGGATTGGTTTTATCCAAGATTCATACCGATTATTCTCATCACGCCAATTATTCTTTATTTTGTTAACTTTAAATCAAGTGGCATGATTAAGTATTACTTATTGACTGGCGTTGCGCTGTGTATTTTAACTTCAGGACTGATGCCATACCAAAACACATCCGATTCCATTGCAATGTCACAAATTCATATGCCATTGCTAATGCTTTCACTGCTGGGGCTGAGTTTTGCTGGTGATAGCTGGCGCCAAATACAAAAGAGGATTGAGTACATTGGCTATCTTGGTGAGGTGTTTATTTTAACCGTGTTGATTTTATTGGGTGGGGGTGTATTAACAGCTATCAGTATTGGGTTGTTTGACCTAATTGATATTGATGTTTCGCGGTTTTATGAGAACTACGTCATTATTTTTGGCTTAGTGGCTGCACCTACTGTGAGCACTTATGTTTATGACTATATGCTCAAAAGGGCAAGCAATTTTGCCAATACTTTAGCTAGCATTTTTATCCCGCTTTTCTTTATCACAATCGTTGCCTACCTCGTTGCAACAATCTATCAAGGAAGAACGCCGTATCACGACCGTGAATTCCTCATCATCTTTAATGGCTTATTGCTTGTAACTTGGGCAATGTCGGTCTTTTATATCACAGATAAAAATCCTCTAAAAACCTCAAAGTTAATGAATATTATTCATATCGGCTTGCTCGGCTCAGCCCTTGTGGTTAACACTATTGCGCTGAGTGCCATACTCTATCGTTGGTCTGAATTTGGTACAACACCCAACCGAGTGGCTGTCACCGGTGCTAATGTTCTTTTATTTATTCACTTAATACAAATAACATACAGCTGCGTGCAAAATAACTTTTTGAAAAACAAACAGAAGTCAATAGAAAGCGCTATTGCAAACTTCCTACCAATCTACTCGTTGTGGTCTGTTGTGGTCGTAGTACTTCTACCAATGGCTTTTAACTTTAGATAGCGTGTTATTAAAGTGAGGCCGCTAGTTTTTTAGCACCACTCTCAGCCATACTCATATCACTCGCCTCAACCATCACGCGAATCAAAGGCTCGGTACCCGAAGCTCGAATAAGCACGCGACCCTCTTCGCCCAACTCTGACTCAACAGCCTTTATGGTTTTATTCAACTCGGTATGGCTTTCTAAATCAATCTTACCCGCAGTTTTGACATTAATTAACACTTGTGGATACTTGATCATTTCATTTTTAAGATCACACAGTGTCTTGTCAGACTTACAAACAACTTCCAACACCTGCAATGCAGAAATGATACCGTCACCAGAAGAACTCTTATCGAGACAAATAATATGCCCTGAACCTTCACCACCTAAAGCGGCGTTGTGTAACTTCATTTTCTCCATGACAAAGCGATCACCCACTTTTGCCTCAATAAATTGAATGCCCAAACTACTAAGCGCTTGACGCATGCCCAAATTAGACATTTGCGTACCGACTACCGTATCGGATTTTAGGTCACTGATTGAGTGCCAAGCTTTGGCAATAATAAAGACCAACTCATCACCATCAACCAATTCGCCTTGATGGTCAACCATTACCATACGGTCGCCATCACCATCAAAGGCAATGCCAAGATCCGCTTCGTGTTTAAGCACTTCTCGTTGCAAGTGCTTGGTGTCTGTTGCGCCACAGTTTAGGTTAATGTTGTAACCATCCGGCTTATTATTAATCATAATGACTTCAGCACCCAATTCGGTAAACACACTTTGGGCAATATGATAGGTTGCGCCGTTGGCACAATCAACTACCATTGTCACCCCCAAAAGGTCAATCGAGCGGTCAAAGGTTGATTTGCAAAATTCTATATATCGCCCTATCGCTTGGTCGTGCCTGATTGCTTTGCCGATATTTTTTGTATCAACACTAACCATTGGCTCTTCTAGTTTTTTCTCGATGGCCTTGTGATCTTTGTCACTTAACTTTAAGCCACTCTTGGAAAAGAATTTAACACCATTGTCTTCAAAGTGATTGTGTGAGGCACTAATCACGACACCAGCCGTTGCGGCGTAAGCCTTAGTTAAGTAAGCAATACCTGGTGTTGGCATTGGCCCTAGCAGACCAACATTAACGCCCGCAGATAAAAAACCCGCCTCTAGGGCGGATTCAAATAAATAACCAGAAACGCGCGTGTCTTTGCCAATAACAACACTGGCTTGGCCTTTTTCCGACAACACAGAACCAACAGCCCATCCCAGTTTTAATAGGAAGTCTGCCGTAATTGGCGCGATGCCAACTCGCCCTCTAATCCCATCAGTACCAAAATATTTATTCAAAATTACTCCCTAAAGTGTTTAATTTTTTGCCACACCATCAACGCGTCTTTTGTTTCAGAAACGTCATGTGCACGAATAATATTCGCACCATTTTCCACGGCAACCAAGGCCGCAGTCACACTACCAATCATTCTCTCGCTGACATCTTTATCGCCCAATAAATCACCAATCATCGACTTGCGTGACAAGCCTGCCAAAATCAAAACACCGAATTTGTGAAACTCCGATAGATTTTTTAACAAAGCAATATTATGACCTAAATTCTTGCCAAAACCAAAGCCAGGGTCTAGTGTGATTACCTCCTCTTTAATACCAACGGCTACGCAGGCAGCAATACGCTCTTTAAAGAAAGTCTTTACATCTTCAACCACATCATCGTAAGTAGGATTTTGCTGCATTGTCCGTGGCTTGCCTTGCATGTGCATCAAACAAACGGTTGCGCCAAGAGATGCAGCCATTTCAAGTGCGCCATCCGCTTGCAGTGCATAAACATCATTAATAATACTTGCGCCAGCCTCAACAGCTCTTTGCATAACAATGGGTTTTGAGGTGTCGATAGATATAGGCACATCAATCTTACCGCTTAGCGCTTCAATCACCGGTAGAACACGCCCCAACTCATCTTCGGCGCTCACTGACGGCGCACCAGGGCGAGTAGACTCACCACCAATATCAATAATATCAGCACCTTGCTCAACCATTAATTGAGCTTGAGAAATGGCACTCTCGGCATCGAAAAAAAGACCACCATCAGAAAAAGAATCTGGCGTGGTGTTTAACACGCCCATAATCATTACCTGATGCTCGCTCACAACCAACCCTGTTTAAGCAAATTGCTCTTCTGGTGCCTCACCAGTCACCGGCCCATCTTTAGCAGACTTAGGTTCTGGCACGCTCTCACCAGTACCAAGCTCAGAAGATACTTCGTCAGAGTCCATTACAGTGGCTGGTTTGCGCATTGGCTTTCTCGCCATTAAGTCATCAATTTGACCAACGTCGATGGTCTCAACCTCAACCAAAGCCTCGGCCATTGCATCCAAAATATCTCGGTTATCTGCAAGGATTTTGTAAGCAATACTATAATTAGTATCAATGATTTTACGAATTTCGACATCAACCTTATCAAAGGTTGCTTCAGAAATCTGCTTGTGTTTAGTGACTTGACGCCCCAAGAATATCTCGCCTTCCTCTTCGCCGTAGGCCATCGGGCCCATCACATCCGACATGCCCCAAAGTTTGACCATTTTATGTGCTATTTCTGTTGCACGCTCGATGTCATTACTGGCGCCAGTTGTCACAGCATCTTCACCGTAAACGATTTCCTCCGCAATTCGGCCACCATATAAAGAGGCGATTTGAGAATTAAGCTTACGCTTGGAAATACTGTAACTGTCTTTTTCAGGCAAGAACATCGTTACACCCAGCACCCTTCCTCTTGGAATAATGCTCACCTTGTAAACTGGATCGTGTTCCGGCACCAAGCGACCAACGATCGCGTAGCCCGCTTCATGATAAGCAGTCATTTCTTTTTCAGTCTCATCCATAACCATGCCTTTGCGCTCTGCGCCCATCATAATTTTGTCTTTGG
>ERZ813253.397-NODE-397-length-15747-cov-3.228809_pt1 | contig 15747 bp, 15 predicted proteins | sample MGYA00520893_ERZ813253 | MGnify/ENA primary metagenome ERZ813253 (study PRJEB31669, sample SAMD00080414) | marine metagenome | biome: oceanic hadal pelagic zone biome; feature: marine hadalpelagic zone; material: sea water | place: Pacific Ocean:Izu-Bonin Trench...
CACAGGGGCGAGTCAGCCCGGGGCTCAGCACATCCCGGAGGCTACGAGGGACCCGTCGAACAACCTATTCACGAAAATCCAACTCGCACCTGGCGAGGATGGCTTATGCGCATCCTTCGACGGGGCTCAGGACGAACGGGGGTAGCGGTGCGGCGTTACCAAGTCATTTCGGACGTAGCCCATACAAGAAGAAAACCCACCCGCATCTACCCCTTCAGCATCTTCATCAGGGCCATGGGGTTGCGGGACTTGGCCATCTGCTTCATCATTTTCTGAGTCTGTTTGAACTGGTTCAGCAGTTGGTTCACGTCCTGGGGAGTGGTCCCGCTGCCCCGGGAGATGCGGCGGCGGCGGCTTCCGTTCAGGATCTCCGGTCTCTGGCGTTCCTGCGGGGTCATGGCTCGGATGATGGCCTCGATGCGCTCGATGCGGCCGTCGTCTAAGTCGCCCATGGGCATCTTCTTGCTCAGTTGGCTCATCCCTGGGATCATCTCCATGATTGAGGAAAGCGACCCCATCTTCTTCACGCTCTGGATCTGGGTCAAGAAATCTTCCAGGTCGAAATTGGCCTGGCGGAATTTCTTTTCCATCTCCTCGGCCTGCTTCTCATCCACCACATCCTGGGCCTTCTCGATAAGGGTCAGGATGTCACCCATGGCCAGTATTCGGGAGGCCAGGCGGTCGGGGTGAAAGGCTTCCAGGCCATCGGGACGCTCGCCCACGCCCATGAACTTGATGGGCACGCCGGTTACGCGGGTGATTGACAGCGCGGCGCCGCCCCGGGCATCGCCGTCCATCTTGGACATGATCAGGCCGGTTAGAGAGACCTGCGCGTGAAACCCTTCGGCGGCGTTCACCGCTTCCTGGCCGGTCATGGCGTCCACGACGAGCAGCACTTCATGGGGGTTGACCGCTTTCTTGACGTCGCCCAGTTCCTTCATCAACTCTTCGTCGATCTGGAGGCGGCCTCCTGTGTCGATGATGGCCCAGTTGACGCCCAGTTGGCGGGCCTTTTCCACGCCGTTCTTGGCCACCTGCACCACGGTGGAGGACTTGGGATCTTCGGAATAGACGGGAATGTCCAGTTGCTTGCCCAGCGTCTCCAGTTGCAGGATGGCGGCCGGGCGGCGCAGGTCGGCGGCGATGAGCAGCGACTTGTGGCTCTCGCGGCGGAGATGCAGCGCCAATTTAGCGGCGGTGGTCGTCTTGCCCGAGCCCTGCAGCCCCACCAGCATGATGATCGTCACCGGCTGGCTGGAGAGGGTCAGGGAGTTGTCGCCGCCGCTCAGGAGATTGGTCAACTCTTCCTGCACGATCTTGACCACCTGCTGGCCGGGGGAGAGGCTTTCCAGAACGTCCGAGCCGGTGGCCCGTTCTTTCACGGCGGCCACGAAATCCCTGGCGACCCGGAAATTAACGTCGGCTTCCAGCAACGAGCGCCGGACCAGGCTAAGGGCCTCGTCGACGTCGGCTTCGGTCAAGCGGCCTTTGCTGGTCAGCTTGTTCAGGATGCCGGTCAACCGCTCGGTTAGGTTCTCAAACATATCTGTTGTAGTTGCCTTTATCGGGAAGTATCTGCATTGAATTGTAGGCTGGCGCGAGATTCAGGGTCAAGGTGGTGGTGGGCGCATCACTCCCAGCGGAACAGCCGCACTGCGATGAAGAAGGTTACCGCCAGCCAGACGGTCAGTCCGAGCACATTCTCCCATTGGGACCACAACGTTGCGCCGTCGACGGCCACGTTGCGCAGGGCGTCGGCCAGATAGCTCAAGGGTAGGAAGTCGGCCACGGCCCGGAGCGGCTCGGGCATGGCGTCTCTGGGGAAGAACACCCCGGACAGGAACATCATCGGGAGGGCTATGGCGTTGGCCACCGGGGCGGCCACGTCTTCAGTGCCCGCCCATCCTGAAACGGCGAATCCCATGCTGACGAACACACCGCCTCCCAGCAGGGCCAGCAATAGCATGAAACCTAGGTTGCCCTCCAGGTGAACGTCGAAGGCCAGCACCGCGAGTCCCACCAACACCAGGGTCTGCAAGATGGATACTGTCAGCCGAGTGAACACCTGGGCGAAGATGAAACTGGCCGGCAACACCGGCGTGGCTTTCAACCTTCTCAACACCCCCCGGCTCTTCAACTGGACGAAAGAAAAAGCCACGCTGAAAAGGCCCATCTGCATGATGGACATGGCGACCACGCCGGGCATCAGGAAATCTATGAATCTCAGGTTGCGGCTGTCCACCGGTGAGGCATCGATGGTGTAGCGGTCTGAGATATTCCCTTCGGCGAAGGTTATCTCGTCCAGCAGGTGCTGGATGATGGTCTGTCCGGCGGCTGCTTCTTGGGGCTCGCCTTCGTTGTAGATGACAATGACCCGCCGTTGGGCCGGCGTCTGGGCTTCACCGAAGCCAGGCTCGATGATCAAGAGCAGGTTACGGTCGCCGTCCAACAGCGCCTCCCGCTCTTCCTCCTCGGACAGGTCGTCGGATATGTTGAAGGTGCCCAGTGCCCATAGATCGCCGATCAGTTTCTGGGACGCGCCGTTATCGGCCCGGTCCACGATCCCCAGGTCGACGGAGCGAAAGGCGCCGAAGTCCAGCAGGCCGAACACGGAGATCAACACCAGCGGCAGGAAGAAGGTCCAGAAGATGGCCTGCGGGTCCCGGAACCATATCTTCATCGAGGCTCTGGTGAGGCTCAATGTGGGATTAGTCCGAAATAAATCTCTTAACATTGCCGTTCCAGGGAGGCCCGGGTGAGGGTGATCGTCGGATTGGTCTGCAATAACCGGCTGAACATCACTCGTCCCGTAGCTCACGGCCTGTGATGTCCAAGAACACGTCCTCCAGGTTGGCCAGCTTCTCCGTGCGTTCTTTCTCGAATCCCTTGCTGAGGAGCGAGTCAACCAATGCCGCCGGCCGGTCCATGGCCACGATCTTGCCGTGGTCCATGATGGCCACCCGGTCGCACAGTTCTTCGGCTTCCTCCATGTAGTGGGTGGTCAAGAGCACGGTGCGTCCTTCTGATTTGAACCGCTGGACCAACGCCCACATGTGCCTGCGGGCCTGCGGGTCAAGCCCGGTGGTTGGCTCGTCCAGGAAGAGCAAGATTGGGTCGTTGACCAGCGTCGAGGCAACGGAGAAGCGCTGTTTCTGGCCACCGGACAGGTCCTTGAATAGCGCCCCGGCCCGGTCGTCTAGTTCCACGTCCCGCAACAGTTCCAGGGGGTCGATCTTCCGGTGGTAAAGACTGGCCATCACGTCCAAGATCTCGGTCAGGCTGAGACGGTCGAAGAACGCCGAGGACTGTAGTTGGATGCCGATGACCTTCTTGACCGCCCGCGGGTCCTTTTGAACGTCGATGCCGTTGACGATGGCCGAGCCGCTGTCCTGGGCCCGCATGCCTTCCAGTATCTCCACAGTGGTGGTTTTGCCTGCGCCGTTGGGACCCAAGATACCGAAGACCTCTCCGGCACTCACGGAGAACGAGACGCCGTCCACGGCTTTCAGGTCGCCGTAGCTCTTGCGCAGGTCGCGCACCTGGATGATGTGTGTTTCGTGGTCCATCGACATCGGTGTTTTCCGCTCTGTGCTAAGATTAGCTACGCTCCGGCCCTTGGTGAATTTCAGGGCCGCGGGCAGTCTTCTTCGGTTTGGTGGAGGTTGCAGGTGGCCGGTTTACGACCAAGCCAGGCAAACTCTCTTTTTCGGGCCCGTTCAAGGCCCTCACCATGATACCCCTCAAGCTTACCGTTAGGAATTTTCTGTGTTACCGGGAGAACGTTCCTACCCTGGACTTCACGGGCCTCCACATCGCTTGCCTTTGCGGCGCCAACGGCCACGGCAAGTCGGCCCTTTTGGATAGCATCACCTGGGCATTGTGGGGCAAGGCCAGGGGCCGGGTCCAAGACGACATGATCTCCTACGGCGCCGATGAGTGCCGAGTCGAGTTGGATTTCTCCTCGCGCGACCAGAAATACCGGGTCATCCGCAGCCACGCCAGGGGCGGCACTCGCCGCCGGAGCGGGGCGTCGGACCTGCAATTGATGGTGCTGGAGAACGACACCCCACGGGTAGTCACCGGCGACATGATGCGCGAGACCCAGGCCCGGATCGATCAGACCATTGGCATGGACTACGACACGTTCATCAACTCGGCATTCTTGGTCCAGGGCCGGGCCGACGAATTCACTAACAAGACGCCCGCCGAACGCAAGGCCGTCCTCAGCAAGATTCTGGGCTTGGACGTCTATGACCGGCTGTTGGTCCGCGCTCGGGAGCGGACGAGTTCGGCCGAGAACAGCGCCAAGGTTGCCGAAGGCACGGTGGACCGGCTACGCCAGGACCTGGAGAAGATGGAGGCGCCGGCGTCGGAGCTGGAGGAAGTTGAAGCAAGCCTGGCCTCGCAGAATAAAGAGCTGGCGGAACAGCAGGCGAAAACCTCTGGTCTGAGAGACCAGGTCGGCGAATTGCGCCGGCAACAGTCGGGCCAGGAAGAAGCGGCCCAGCGAGTGGCAACCCTGGCCAAAGAGATGGACCAGTTCGAATCAGCCCACAAAACCGCCCTGCAACAGGTCGCGGCGTTTGAGAAACTGGTGGGCCAGGCGCCGGCCATCCGTCAAGGCGCCGCCCAACTGGCCACCGCCCGCACCACCTTCGCCAGACTGGAAGAAGCCGGCCGCAACTTCGACGAACTAGTAGGGCAGCGCGCTGCTTCCACTGGAGCCGTTGACGTCAAACGGACTTTGCTGGAGTCCCAGATCAATCAACTGAACTCCGAGATCGAGACCCGTTTCAACCCGAAAGCCCAGGCCCTGGAGCAACTCGAGACCAGCAAGCGGCAGCTTCAGGACCAAGGACCGGCGATCGAGGAACAAGAACGGGCCCTGGCAGCAGAGCGCGAAAGCCTCAATGCTTTGGCAGTTGAGACAGCACAAACTCAGAGCGCTCTGGAGCGGTCTGCAAGTGAAGGAAAGGACCTCGCCGCGAAGAAAGAACTGCTGGACGGGGCCAACGGCCAGGAAGCGGTCTGTCCGTTGTGCCAGACCCCGCTGAGCGAGGACGGCTGTCAGCGCTTGGTTGAGACCTTTGAAGCCGACATCCAAGCCAAGCGTGACGAGTACCGGAACACATCGGCCCAGGTGAAGACCCTCCAGGCCCAGACGGCTGAGTTGGAAGGGCGCCTTCCCCAACAAGAGCAGGCGTTATCCCAGGCCCAAACCAAACGCCAGGTCGCGCTGCAGCAACTGGAACAACAGATGCAGGATGCTCTGCAGGCGCGGCAGGACCTGGCAGAGGCAACTCCAAAATTAGAAGCCATGCGGACGGCCCTGGCGGACGGTTCTTTCGCCGCCGAAGAATCGGTCCAACTGCAAAAATTGGAAGCCCAGGTACAAGAACTGGAGTACGACCCCGAGACACGCCAGCGGGTTTTTCAGGAGACCGTCGGCTTGGAGGAGTTCGCCAATCAGGAACAGTTGCTGAATCAAGCCGAGTCTGGCTTGCCCGCAGCCAAAGATGCAGCGGATGGGTACGCCGCAATGGCTCTGCGTCGCAACGAAGAACTGGAACTGCTGCAGTCCCAATCCGCCGAGGCAAAAAAGGCTTTAGTTGGATTGGCGTCACTGGAGAATGATTTCACTCAGGCTGAGCAACGGGAGCGGGAACTGGGAGTCAAGATACAACAGGCCATCGAACGGCAGGGATATCTTCGGAACCAAGTGGAGCGTCAGGAAACATTGGGGCAGGATCTGATAGCTGAGACGGCGCGTCTGACCGCCCTGCAAGACGAGCAGTCTATCTACAATGAGTTGTCCATCGCCTTCGGGCGTCAAGGCGTACAGGCGATGCCCATCGAGACGGTGGTACCACGGTTGGAAGATGAGACCAACGCTCTATTGGGCCGGATGACGGACAACCGGATGCACATCAAGCTCGAGACCCAGCGGGAGCGGGCATCGGGACAGGGCGACCCCCGTGAGACATTGGAGATCATGGTCAGCGACGAACTGGGGCCGCGCAGCTACGAGATGTACAGCGGCGGAGAAGCTTTCCGGGTGAACCTGGCCTTGCGAATCGCCCTCTCCAAGGTGCTGGCCCAACGCATGGGAGCGCCCCTGCCGACCCTGTTTATCGACGAAGGCTTCGGCACCCAGGACGCCGTGGGGCGGGAGCGGATACTCGATGTGATCAGCGCTATTGGCGACGACTTCGAGAAAGTGCTGGTGATCACCCACCTGGACGACATCAAAGATGCGTTCCCGGTGCGTATCGAGGTCTTTAAGGACGAGTCGGGCGCCACGTTTTGGATAAATTAAGTCCGTCTTTATGGACTTGTCTTAGGTAAGGGAGAGAGATTTGACTTCAGTTCCCGGTAGCGACGTACAGGTCCGGCGCGCTTCATCGTTGCACGTTGACGCGATCATCGACTTCAATATTGCCATGGCCCAAGAGACAGAGGGCAAGTTTCTGGACGCCGAGGTTGTCCGACCGGGCGTCCAGACTGTGTTCAACCGGAATGACCTGGGATTCTACTTGATCGCCGAACATACCGGCCGCCCGGTGGGTCAACTGCTGATCACCTACGAGTGGAGCGACTGGCGGAACGCTTTCTTCTGGTGGATACAGAGTGTCTACGTAAAGCCCGATTACCGCAGGCAAGGGGTGTACAAATCCCTCCATTTCTATGCCGCCGAAGTCGCCCGCCAAGAGGGCAACGTTCGCGGCCTGAGGCTCTACGTCGACAAAGACAACACCATCGCGCAGGGGGTCTATGCCGGCTTGCGCATGCGGCCGACCAACTACGATATGTACGAGATAGATTTTGACGCCCCTCCTACTCGGGTTGTGTCGGAGCCGGAATCGGAAACTGAAGTACCGGAAGGAGAGAATGATGCCGCTGCCCGATAACGTCAAGCAATTTGCCACCGAGAACCATCAGGGTGTGTTGAGCTGTTTTCGCAAGAACGGCATGCCCCAGATGAGCGTCGTAACCTGCGGCGCGTACCGGGACGGCGTGGCGTTTTCGACCACCGTGGACCGCGCCAAACTCCTTAACCTGCAGCGCGACTCACGGTGCTCTTTGATGGTCTCCAAGCAGGACTGGTGGGGGTACATAGTTTTTGAAGGCAATGCCACCATTCTAGCGCCGGACAACACCCCCGCCGATGAACTGCGCGACGCCCTGCGGGACGTTTACCGCGCCGCCACCGGTGGCGACCATCCCAACTGGCCGGAATACGACCAAGCCATGGTCAACGACCGCCGCGCCGCGGTAATAGTCATCCCAGACCAGATCTACGGGACTTCGGTTTAATGTCGGAACCGGGACTTGACTTATGCGGTCCTTCGACAGGCTCAGGATGAGCGGATCTAGTGGTTGCAAATCGCGCTCCAGCCGCTCATGGTGAGCCTGTCGAACCACGCCGCATCTACGGAGCCTGCTTCGCACACTCCACCCAACCCCGCCTATGCTACGATTGCCACCGTCATGACCGGTGACGGTAGGAGGGACCATGGCCGACGACGCAGCCAAGAAAGATCTGCGGGAAGCCGGGCGGGAGTACGAGAGTAAACTGGCCGACGCCTTAGCTCGCCAGAGCGAACCGAAACTACCTCCCAAGACCAGTTACGGCATGCCGCTGAAGTCGGTCTACACCCCCGAGGACGCGGGGGGCCAGGACTATCTGCGGGACCTGGGGTTTCCCGGCGCCTACCCATTTACCCGTGGGATCCGGCCGGACATGTACCGTGGACGTCTCTGGACCATGCGCCAGTACGCCGGCTTTGACACGGTAGAAGAGACCAACTTGCGGTTCCGGCACCTGTTGGAACAGGGCCTCACCGGTATGAACGTGGCCTTCGACCTGCCCACGCAGTTGGGCATGGACCCGGACCACCCCCTGGCCTCCAGCGAGGTCGGGAAAGTCGGTATTTCCTGCCCATCCGTTCGCCAGATGGAGACCCTCTTTCATGAGTTGCCGCTGAAGCAAGTAACCCCGTCCCTCACGGTCAACGCGTCGGCCCAGTCCGTGCTTTCGATGTACGTGGTGACCGCCCAGAACCAGGGGATACCCCTTGAGCAGATCGGAGGGACCACCCAGAACGACATCCTGAAAGAGTTCATCGCCAGGGGTAACTACATCTTCCCTCCGGGCCCGTCTTTGAAGATGACGGTGGACCTCTTCGAGTACTGTGCCGAGCACCTGCCACGCTGGAACTTCATCAACATCTGCGGTTACCACGTGCGCGAGGCCGGGTCCAGCTTGGTTCAGGAACTGGCCTTTGCCTTCGGAAATGCCCGGGCCTACCTGGACGAGGCGCTGTCCCGGGGCATGGAAATCGACGATTTCGCTCCCCGCATCGCATTTAACTTCAGCGTGTTCAACAACGTCCTTGAAGAGGTGTCCAAATTCCGGGCCGCCCGCAGGCTGTGGGCCCGGCTGCTCAAAGAACGCTACGGCGCCAAGGACCCGCGTTCGCTGACATTTAGGACCGGGGCCGGCAGCGGCGGCAGCACGTTGGTGGCCCAACAGCCGGAGAACAACGTTGTCCGGGTGACTCTACACACGGTGATCGCGGCCATGGCCGGAGTGCAATCGATGCATACGGCGTCCATGGACGAGGCCCACGCCCTGCCATCGGAGGAGGCCGCCACGTTGGCCCTCCGCACGCAGCAGATCGTGGCCTATGAGAGCGGACTGGCCGATGTCATCGACCCATTGGGCGGCTCTTACTACGTGGAGAACCTCACCGACCAGATCGAGGAGCAGGTCGAAGAATACCTGACCCGCATCGAAGAACGCGGCGGTATGGTGGCGGCCATCGAGTCGGGCTGGGTGGTCCAGGAGATCGGCGAAGAGGCGTACCGGCTCCAGCGGGAAGTGGAGCGAGGGGAACGTGTCGTGGTCGGACTGAACCGGTTCACCACTGATGAGACGCCGCCCATCGAACTGCATACCCCCGATCCATCGGTTGCCAGCACGGTGCGAGGCGAGATAGACGGTCTCCGGAAAGACCGGGACCCAAAGGCCCTCTCGCGTGCCCTCGACGAACTGAAATCAGTCGCCAGCGAAGGCGGGAACCTGATGCCGGCCACGCTGGAGGCTGTGCGGTCCCTGGCCACCGTGGGAGAGGTCTCAGGGGCGCTACGCGATATCTTTGGCGAGTGGCAGGCGCCGAACGTTTAGTGGTGTGGGTTGGTCAGGGTCCATTGGCGGTGAATTTTCGGCCCCGCTCGTGGTTCCGTTCGTGGTGAGCCCGTCGAACCATTGCTCTGGTTAAGATCATTCTTCACGGCGAGAATGACTTATGCGCATCCTTCGACACGCTCAGGACGAACGGGTTGGTTGGTATGACGATTACGGGATTGTTGTTTGTTTCGCATGTATTCCGTTCGAGATGCACTTTTGATTCCGCTCGTGGTGCGATTTTGGTCCCGTTTGTGCTGAGCTTTCAGTTCCGTTCGTGGTGAGCCCGTCGAACCACCCCGTAATCACCCCGCCGGGTTTAACCTCTGCACCAACTCCGCCCAGTGCCGGCCCCAGGCGTTGCAGATGGCCTCGACCTGTTCTTCGGGGAAGTCGCGCAGGGCCACCGGGCCGTAATGGGTCGAATAGGCGTGGCCCTGGATGACCATGCCGTGGTTCAGCAGGATGTGGAGCATGCTGAGCAGGGCCAGTTCGGCGCCGCTGCCGGGACGGCCTCCCCCGGTGAACGCCCCGCCGACCTTGCCCGATAGCGGACCGGGATAGTCCTGGAAGGTCATTTCATCGAACAAGCGCTTGATCTGCCAATCAACGTCTCCGAACCGCACCGGCGTCCCGATGATGACGCCTTTGGCGGACAGCATCTCCTCCCACAGGACTTCTTCCACCGTACGAACCAACGTGCTGGCCCCCGCGTCTTCCATCCCCTGGCGGATGGGATCCACCATGGCGCCGGTGCGGCCGTTCTTAGACGTGTAGATGATCAGCAGGTCGTGGGTGCTGTTTGCCATATGATTCCTCGTTAGTAGGGGCACGGCATGCCGTGCCCCTAAGGTGTTTAGGCCAGAGGGTCCCGAAATTATCAAGATCGTGGGGCAACGCCGACCCTAAACCTGACATTTCGCGCAGAAATAAGTGCCTCGGGCGCAGACCCGGATGGCCGTCATGTTGGTCCCGCAGTTGGGGCAGGATGCTTTGATGTCGCGTGGGTGGCTCCAGGTGGTCAGGGCCGTCGGCGGATCGGGCCAGTCCTGGTCGCGGGCCCGGTCGTAGACCCCGTAGGCGGCCGTGAGGGAGTCGATTATCGCCTGCCGCAACCGTGCGATCTCTTCGACAGTAAGCTCACTGGCCGGGCGCTCCGGGTGCAGGCCGGCCAGGAACAACGATTCGTCGGCATAGAGGTTCCCCAGGCCGCAGGCCACGGACTGCTCCAACAGCAGGGCCTTCACCGGGGCCTTCCTGCCGGCAAAGGACTCCGCCAACGTCTCAACGGTGAAATCGTCATCGAAGGGTTCGGGGCTCATGACTGGCAGCACCTCGTCGGGTGAGTCCACCAGCCACAGCTTGCCGAATTTCCGTCCGTCCACAAACCGGAGTTCGCGCCCGTCGTCCAAGGGGAAGAAATGCCGGGTCATGGGATCCGGTCCTTGAGATTGGGGTTGGATCCGAAGCCTGCCGGTCATGCCCAGATGCACGATGAAAACGGCAGGACCACCGCCTGAAAGAGGGAATATCAGGTACTTTCCCTTACGTTGCACGTCCTGGATGGTGCGGTCTTTAAGTCCCTCCGCCAGTTCCGCCGCCGAGGGTTTTTTCACTGTGTTGGCCCAGGTGATTTTGGCGTCGGTGATGGTGCAACCGGGCAGTCCCGCCCGCACCAGGTTCCGGCGCGTGTTTTCCACCTCAGGCAGTTCGGGCATGATTGGGACATCCTCCGGCTGGGATAAGGTGACTTGTTTGTTCGACGTTGGCTATCGCGGCCCTTCGACAGGCTCAGGACGAGCGGTTATGGGCGTTGAAAGACTTGCTTTTTTCGTTCGTGGTGAGCTCGTCGAACCATTGTACCGGAACCACGACATTCTAGACGGTGATATGCTCTACGACGAGGGCTAAACCAACGAACCGGGAAGGTCAGAAAACATGAAATTCGGAATATACAGCTCAATCGCCAACCCGCCGCGGGGTGAGGACCTGCCCCGGTGCGTGGATGAGGTTATCGAAGAAGCGCAGTTGGCCGAACAGGCCGGGTTCGATTCGTGCTTCTTCGGCGAGCACCATCAGGACAAAGATGGGTTCCTGCCGTCGCCGCTGATCGTGTGCACCGCCGTTGCTGCGTCGACCACCACGTTGCGGGTGGGAACGTCGGTGATCCTGTTGCCGTTGCATCACCCGGTGCGGCTGGCGGAAGACGTGGTGACCCTGGATATCATCTCCAAGGGCCGAGTGACCGTGGGTGTTGGGTTGGGCTATCAGGATGCCGACTTCCGGGCCTTCGGCGTCAAGATGTCGGACCGCGTTGAGCTGTTTGAAGAGAAGGTCCAGATCCTGCGCGAATGCTGGTCTGGCAAAGAGTTCTCATTCGATGGCAAACACCATCAGATCAAGGACCTTACGGTGCGGCCGGACACGGTGCAGAAACCCCATCCTCCAATTTGGATCGGGGCCAGCGCGCCGGTGAGTGCACGCCGGGCGGCGAACATCGGGGACGCGTTGGTCACCACTCCCAGCACGACGCTGGACAACACCATCAAACTGATCGACCACTACAAAGCGGCCGCCGAAGCCGCCGGTAAGACACCCGCGCCGGTGATCATGCGGGACGCTTGGGTGGCGGGCTCCAGGAAAGAAGCGGAAGAGGTCTATGGCCCCGAGGTGATGGCCGCCTACAAGTACTATTGGCGGAACGGACTATCCGAGTTCAAGTCCATCAAGGACGAATCGGAACTGACCCTGGAGCGCGTCGCCAAGGACCGCATAATCATGGGCGACCCAGAAGAATGCCTGACCGAATTCCAGCGCTGGAGCGAGGGAACCGGGGCCGATTCCTGCCTGTTGCGGCTGCGGCACGCCCATTCCGGAGGCCCCTCCCACGCCCAGATCATGAAGACCATCGACCTGATCGGCGACCGGATCATTCCGTATATGGACTAACGAGCCCAACGCGACGCTAAAAGAAATCAGTTTAACCAAAGAGAATATTGCAAGGAGTCTCGTATGCCTGGGCCGCTAGAAGGGTTGAAGGTTTTGGAGGTCGCGAACTGGGTTGCCGCGCCTGCTGCTTGCGCGATCATGGCAGACATGGGGGCCGAGGTCGTTAAGATCGAGCATCCAGACACTGGCGACCCAATTCGCAGCGTGGACGTATCCTCACGCGGAGTTGTACAGCACCCCGGCGGCATCAACTCGATGTTTGAGTTGCTTAATCGCGGGAAGCAGAGCGTCGCGGTGAACCTTGAGAACCCTCAGGGTCAGGAGATCGTTCAAAAACTAGCTGCCCAGTCAGACGTGGTTGTGACTAATCTGACTCCCCATAGGCAGGAGCGTTATAGGCTACGTTACGAGGATATTTCGGCGTTGAATGCGCGTACGATCTACCTTGCCCTCACAGGGTATGGCACTGAAGGGCCCGAGCGTGACCGGTCGGGATTCGATTACGCCGCTTTTTGGGCGCGGTCCGGCATCATGGGGTCGTTGGGAGAGGAGGGAGGTCCGCCAACGCAGCAGCGGCCGGGTCAGGGAGACCAGACGACTTCATTGGCGTTGACCGCCGCCATCGGCATGGCTTTATATGAGCGCGAACGCTCTGGGAAAGGGCAGAGGATCGACTGCTCGCTGCTTCATACAGGACTGTGGGTCATCGGCCCGGATATCATGGCTGCGCTTAGGACCAAACAGCCAGTTGAACGTGTGTCGAGGAAAGATGTCGGCAACCCGCTTTTCAACTTCTATCAGACAGCGGACGGCAAGTGGTTGCAACTGGTGATGATTGAGTCTGAACGCTTCTGGAACGGCTTTTGCCAGGCGCTCAACATAGAGGAGTTTACCAACGACCCAAAGTTCGACACCCACGTGATCCGTATGCAGCATAGCCACGAGTTGGTAGAGATTATCGAGAACAAGCTTTCCGAGGAAAACTTTGAACATTGGGCGGCGAGACTAGACGAACAAAAATGCATCTGGGCGCCGGTCCAGACCCTGGACCAAGTCGTGGATGACCCGCAGGTACACGCTAATGGCTACGTCACCACGGTGACCCACGCTGAAGAGGGCGATTTCAACATTCTCACCGCGCCGATAAAGTACGGGCGAACTCCGGGAATGCCCACTGCCGCCGCGCCGGAGCTTGGGCAGGACACCGAGACCACGCTGCTGGAACTGGGGTACACCTGGGACGACGTGATCGCCTTTAAAGACCAAGGCGCGATCATCTGATCAGTGTTCCGCGGCCTCCGAGGCTAACGGGTTGTAGGTCACTCTTATCACGGGAGTTTGCGATTCATTCTTCCACTGGTGGTGTTCGTTGGGCGGCACCAGTATGGCGTCACCCGCGGATACGGTGTAGTCTTTGCCGCCGCAGACCAGGGTTGCCGTGCCCTCCAGGACATAGACGACGTGTTCCCACTCGTGGGTGTGGCCGCCGGTGTCGGGATGACTGACCGCACCTGGTAGCATCGGGTCGTTGTGCAGCATGATGTAGTTGGGGGCGCCGTCAGCGCTGGTGATCAGCACGTGACCCTTGCTCCGGTCCAGATCGACGCGGTTGCGGATCACCGGCGGTTGCCCGGTCCCTTCGCCGCCATCGTTCTTGGCGCCCCGCTCTGGGCGGCGATCAGCGGGTTGATCTCGATGCGGTGGATGTTGCCCTGAGGTCCGTCGTTCAACGTGTAGTGATCCACGTTGGGCGGGATGAACATCGCGTCGCCGGCCTTGACTGGGTATTCTTTGCCATCGCAGAACAGAGTGCCGCTGCCCTCGATGATGTATACCTCATGCTCCCATTCGTGGATATGGTGAGAACTCGTCTTGCCGGGCGGTATCTCCGAGTAGGTCAGCGTGCAGGTCGGCGGACCATCGTCCAGATTGATCAGCCGGGCCGCGCTCGTTCCGTCAAATGCGTCGCGTACGTTCCTGATTACCGGGTCCATTGTGGGAGCCTCCGAAGTTTAAGTTAAGCGTTGATCCCGTACACGCGGACCGCTGTGTCGTGGAACAGGGCCGCGCGTTCGGACGCCGAATACTCTTTGGACAGTCTCTTGAACGCGTTGTACATCACGTTGTAGGAGAAGGACACCTTGTCCGGCGGGAAGTTGCTTTCGAACATGCACCGGTCTGGGCCGAACTGCTCGATGCAATGCCTCATCCAAGGGGTCATGGACTCGGCCAGTTCTTCCGAGCCGATGGGGATCTCCCTGGCATGCCAGCCGAAGCCGAAGCGGGGCATTCCCAAGCCTCCGAGTTTCATGGTGACGTTGGGGCAGGCGGCCAGCGCGGTGATGCCGCCCTTCCAGACTGGTATGATCTCGTCGTCTTTTCCGGCGTAGATACCAACCCGGCTGACTCCGCCGACGTGGTTCACGATGATGGGCAGTTCCGGCACGGCTTTGGCGAAGACCGCGATCTCCGGCATCTGGGGGAAAGACTGCATGATATCCAAGCTCAGTCCCTTTTGGCTCAGCACCTTGGCCCCAGCTATGAAATCAGAGTTTACCAGGATGCCTTCGGTCTCCCGGTTATCCCAGGATGGGTCGGTGTTCCAGGTCACGTTGTGGCGGATGCCCCGGAACCGGTTGGGGCTTGCCGCCTGCAGCGCATCAAGAATCGGGGCGACATAGGCGCCTAGCTTGAGGTCGGCGTGGCCCATGATGGCGGAAGCAGCCCGGCTTGGGCCGTAAACGCCGCTGGCGCTGGCTGCGGCCAGACCCTGAACGAATTCAACCTCGCCCACCGGGCGCAGTTCCTCGGGGCCGTCGGCGCGGTACATGGACCTGGCCTCCAGGAAGACAGTGGACCGGATATTGTGGCCGCTGTAGATGTCGGCGTTCAGCTCATGGAGGAGATACCGTTGGTAGGGGACGCTCCCGGGGCGGTGGTCCCAGAAATGGTGATGGGAATCACAGATGGGAAGCTCCGGCTCCAAGGTGGGTTCTTCAGTTAAAGCCAGCCAATCATTGCTGCCAAACGGCATATCGGCACCTCAGTTAGTTGGGTTCGGGGCCAGATGATAACACAGGGTGGGCTTACGACTGGTGGACTGGTGGGAAGATGATGTGAACTATTCCCCACATGGTAAGCTTACCGGGCCAAGATGGCTGTCATTGGTTGAGTTCCTGTGTAGGCCGCCAAATCAATGGAACGGTTTTCTCCACGAGGTTAGGTAGCCAAAGATGGAAGCAGAAGCACGGTCCCTCATTGGCGAGATTCGATTAAAAAACCTCCGATTGATCTATGAATCCCCTTCAGAGTACGTTGTGGTTCAGATAGACAGGCATGGCAACCGGCATGAGCAGGATATTCCGAAGGTCGTAGCAGAAACGGTAGCCAACATCCTGGAAGGAGAACAAATCTCCGTCGATGAAGCTACAGGAATTTTGGAACCGATGATTGATGATGGAATCTTTCAAACTCCATTCACCTACGGTCACAAACTCCATTACTATGTTCAGGATGTCCTACTGGTTTTAGTCGCGATTGGTAGGGCGGAACGACGCAAAGGCGGAAGGGCCTTTGTCTATCGAATCTTGTAGCCAAGCTATCGGATAGTC
>ERZ813253.398-NODE-398-length-15739-cov-4.508647_pt1 | contig 15739 bp, 13 predicted proteins | sample MGYA00520893_ERZ813253 | MGnify/ENA primary metagenome ERZ813253 (study PRJEB31669, sample SAMD00080414) | marine metagenome | biome: oceanic hadal pelagic zone biome; feature: marine hadalpelagic zone; material: sea water | place: Pacific Ocean:Izu-Bonin Trench...
ACATTGAACCACTCTCAACCATTTACGCAGGCCATCAATTTGGCCATTTTGTGCCGCAACTCGGTGATGGCCGTTCTTGTTTGATTGGCGAGTCTAATGGCTATGAATTGTCGCTAAAAGGCGCCGGCACCACACCATATTCGAGGGGTGCTGACGGCCTTGCTGTACTGAGATCATCGATTCGTGAGTACTTGTGCTCTATTGCTATGGTGGGCTTAAATATTCCAACAACCCAGGCGCTTGCTATTGTCGGTAGTGATACGGATGTTTATCGTGAACATGTCGAAAGTGCCGCGATTGTTATCAGAGTTGCACAGAGCCATATTCGTTTTGGCCACTTTGAGCTGTTTGCTTCACGTGGACAAAGTGCAGAAGTGAAAAAATTAGCGGATTTTGTGATTGACCATTATTATCCTCGGCTCAAAGGAGAGGATTCTTATCTGGCGCTATTTAAAACGGTTATTGAAACCACTGCTGTTATGATTGCGCGCTGGCAGACACAGGGTTTTTCCCACGGGGTGATGAACAGTGACAATATGTCGATTATGGGTTTAACCATTGATTATGGGCCTTTCGGCTTTATGGAGGCTTATAACCCGGGTTTTGTCTGCAATCATTCTGACCATCAGGGGCGCTACGCATTTGAAAGGCAGCCGTCGGTAGCGCTGTGGAATTTACAAAGGCTTGCCGGTGCGCTTGTCAGTCTTATTGACAAAGAACAATTATCACAGGCACTGGCGGAATACCAAGTGTTTCTGGTGAAAGAGTATTCGAGTTTGATGCGGCGTAAGTTTGGTTTGGCGGAGCAATTAGAAGGTGATAATGATTTAATCAATGATTTTCTGCAACTGCTCCATACCCACGACAAAGACTACAGTCGTGCGCTGAGATTGTTATCTCAAGAGGGTACTCATACTATGGGCAGCGCTTTTGATACCTGGTTTGAGCGTTATCGGCAAAGACTCACAAAGGAACAAACCAGCGCGCAGGAGCGTGCGTTGACGATGAATGCAGTGAATCCAAAATTCATTCTGAGAAATTATTTAGCCGAGATTGCCATTCGCAAAGCTGAAGATTTGCATCAGTATGATGAAATCGACACCTTGTTCAAGCTCTTAAAAACTCCCTTTGATGAACATCACGGTTTTGAAGCTTACACCAATGAAGCGCCGGATTGGGCTAAAAATTTATCAGTCAGCTGCTCTTCTTAGGAAAGGATATAAGCTACCCAGCCGATGACGTTAGTGCTGGAAAGGGTTGTCAGCCATTGCAGACAGAAAACAACAATTGGCCAAACAATTAACCGAAAGCCGCCAATCATCATTAATCCGATCAGAATATACAAGCCATAAGGTTCAAGCTGATTGTAACGGTAGGCATAATAGCGAGGCAGAAGTGAACTGATGACACGTGAGCCGTCTAAAGGCGGGATGGGTAGTAGATTGAAGACTGCCAGAAGTAGATTGACAAAAATCCCCGCAGCTGCCATTTGTGCCAAAAAGAGAAAGCTGCTATCTGTTAATTTGAGGGTGATCAGCCAGAGCAACGCCATCACAATGTTCGCCCCTGGACCTGCCAGTGCCACCCACATCATATCTTGTTTTGGTGATCTAAGAGCATTGAAGTTGATCGGTACCGGCTTTGCCCAGCCAAAAATAAATCCGCTTGACAACAGTACTAGTACGGCAGGCACTAGAATTGTACCAACAGGATCAATATGCTTGAGCGGGTTAAGGGTGACGCGCCCCATCATTCTCGCTGTGTGATCCCCTAATTGGCTCGCCACCCAGCCATGGGCGGCCTCGTGAAGGGTAATCGCGAATAGTACGGGCACAACCCAAATAAACAAAGTTTGAAAATCAGGCATTAGGTAAAATTAGTGCATTTGTTGTAAGAATCAATCTATTTTATATGAAAAGCAGTGATTTATTAATCCCTACCGTGAAAGAAGCACCAAACGATGCGCAAATAATTTCTCATCAGCTAATGATTCGTGCCGGGCTGATTTCAAAGCTCGCCTCTGGGCTTTACTCGTACCTGCCAATGGGCCTCAGAGTGGTGCAGAAAGTTGAGAAAATTGTACGCGAAGAAATGAACAAATCTCAAGCGCAAGAAGTGCTTATGCCGATTTCTCAGCCTGCGGAGCTATGGCAAGAGTCGGGAAGATGGGAAGAATATGGTCCAGAATTATTACGCTTTCAGGACAGACATGGTAGGGATTTTTGCATGGGACCTACGCATGAAGAGGTGATTACCAATATTGCCAGGCAATATATTCGCAGTTACAAACAGCTGCCGATGAACTTTTACCAAATCCAAATAAAATTTAGAGATGAAATACGGCCTCGCTTTGGAGTGATGCGCTCAAGAGAATTCATCATGAAAGATGCTTATTCTTTTCATATTGATGAGGCTTCATTAAGTAAAACTTATCAGCTCATGCGCCAGACTTATTGTAATATCTTTGACAGGTTAGGGCTTGAATACCGTGTGGTATTGGCTGACTCCGGAGCAATTGGTGGCGATAGCTCGCATGAATTCCATGTTTTGGCTGATTCCGGTGAAGATACCATTTGTTTTTCAGATGGTTCCGATTATGCGGCTAATATTGAGCGTGCTGAAACGTTGTCTCAAGGTGATCCTGGTGTACCAACGCAAGATTTAAATGTTGCTGAAACACCGGGCGTTAAGACGATTGATGATGTGTGCAAACTGCTTGGCATTCAGTCTGAGACAACAATCAAAACATTGGTGGTTGATGGTGAAGATGGCAATTTAGTCGCCCTTGTGCTTCGAGGCGATCATGAACTTAATGAAGTCAAAGCTGTGAAAATTGACGGCGTTGCCCAACCGCTTACTATGGCTGATGAGAAAAAGGTATTAAAAACACTGGGATGTGCTTTTGGCTCAATCGGTGTGGTTAATTCACCAATTAAGCTTGTTGTTGATTACGCAGCCGCTTGCTTGTCCGATTTTGTTTGTGGTGCTAACGAAGACGATAGGCATTTGACGGGTGTGAATTGGCATAGAGACACACCTGATTTTATTGCTGCTGATCTACGTAATGTTGTTGCGGGCGATCCTTCGCCAGATGGTAAAGGTAAATTAGAGATTAAGCGTGGTATTGAAGTTGGCCATATTTTCCAGCTGGGAACGAAATACTCAGATGTAATGAACGCCAAGGTTGTTGGTGAAGATGGCAAGTCCGTTAGTATGAATATGGGTTGTTACGGTATTGGTATCACGCGTATTGTGGCTGCCAGTATTGAGCAGAATCATGATGACAGAGGTATTATATTCCCAGAGGCTATCGCACCTTTCCAATTGGTGATTGTGCCAATTAATTACAATAAATCTTCACGAGTCAAAACCTTGGCAGATAATCTTTATCAGCAGTGCTTGAATAAAGGCATTGAAGTTCTGCTTGATAATCGAAAAGAAAGACCGGGTATTATGTTTGCCGATTCTGAGCTGCTTGGTATTCCGCATCGAGTGGTTATCAGTGACACGCATGCCGATAATGGCAATGTGGAATATAAAGCACGCAACGCCCTTGAGAAAATTGAAGTGACTTATAACGAGGCGGCTGATTTTATTGCATCGAAGCTTATTTGAGACCTTTGCAGCATTATGAAGTGCCATCAAAACCCTATTCTTCATATCCCCCTAGCGATTATCAACAATATGGCAAAATCTTTGATTTTGTTAATAACCTATAATAATGTAAAGGTCTCTTAATGGTTTTTCTGCAATATCTAGTTCCTCAACACCTGCTGTCAAAATGTATGCATCGATTCGCAAGAATCGAAGTTGGTTGGCTGAAAAATACCTTTTTGCGCTGGTTTGTTAAAAAGTACAGTGTTAACTTAGCGGAGGCCGAAAGAGAAAATATCGAAGATTATTGCCATATTAACGATTTTTTCACTCGAAGTTTAAAATCAAGCGCCAGAATGATTGCTGACACAGAAATCATTTCGCCTGTCGATGGTGTTGTTTCTCAAACGGGCGTCATTCAATCTTCACAAGTACTGCAAGCCAAAGGGCATTATTACTCGCTCGAACAACTGTTAGCCGATGGATCTTCAGCGCAGTTAAAGAATGGTCAGTTTACGACGATTTACCTTTCTCCCAAGGATTACCACCGCATTCATATGCCTTTTGATGGCAAGCTTAAATCGATGAAATACATTCCGGGAGACTTGTTTTCTGTCAATCGAAAAACAGTAAATACTGTTGATGGACTGTTTGCGCGAAATGAGAGACTCATCTGTTATTTTGAAACGATTTATGGCGAAGTGGCTTTTATTTTGGTTGGTGCGTTTATGGTTGGTTCGATGGAAGTTGTGTGGGAAGGGCAAATTACACCTCCTTATACAAAATCGGTTAAAGAGTACGATTACAGCACAAAGGACATCCGACTTGAGAAAGGGCAGGAAATAGGGCGATTTAATATGGGCTCAACCGTCATACTATTATTGCCAGACGGGGCGCCAAAAATGAACTTGCAAGAGTTGCAAAATCTTACAATGGGGCAATCTTTAATTTAGCGCTACTCTTTTACTTTAATAATTCGTACTAGCTTTACCCCTTGTTTAGAGACTTGCAGGACTTCAATAATCAACCGATCAATCTTAAGGCTGAGGTTTGATTGAGGTATGCTTTGCAGTTGTTCGAGAATAAGACCGTTGAGCGTATTTGCCTCATCATGCTGTAAGTGAATATTTAAAGCCGCATTCAGTTCGCGAATGCTCACTCTAGGGTCGATTAAATAACTACCGTCTTCTTGCAAATTTATTTCTTTGATAATCTCACTTTGATTGGAGGTAAACTGACCAACAATTTCTTCCAAAATGTCTTCGAGTGCCAACATTCCTAGCACTTCACCGTATTCGTCCACCACCAATCCCAAACGTCTTTTTTTCCTCTTAAAGTGCTCTAGTTGCAAAGACAGTTTTGTGCCTTCAGGAATAAAGTAAGGCTTTCGAATAAGTTTTTTAATGGCGTCAAGATTAACCTCTTCGCTGGCGTAAAGATTAACCACATCTCTCATGTGAATGGCACCAATAATATTATCTTCGGTGCCGTCAAAAATAAGCAGGCGAGTGTGCTGAATGCGTTTAAATTGTTCGAAAATCTCATCCTCATTATTAATATTGACACTAATAAACTCGTGGTGAGGCACCATAATATCTTCAACTTTGACTTTTTCAAGATCAATAATATTGAGTAACATCTTTTGGTAATTGTTTGAAATCATTGGCTTGGCATCGAGTACAGCCATTCTAAGCTCTTCGGTGCTGATGTTGACAACATCAATGTGCTGGAAGCCAAAAGGTTTTAGAATGAATTGCGAAGCTTTGGATATTAGCCAAATAATTGGATTAAAAGTCTTAATCAGGATTTCAATAACAATGGCTGCTGGTAGGGCAATTTTTTCAGGGTTTTTGGCGGCGAACGTTTTTGGTGCGGTTTCCGCAAATATTAAAATCACTAAAGTGAGTACCAGCGAGGCGATAATGACAGAGCCGTCGCCCCATAGTTTGATTGCAAGAATGGTGGTGATACTAGCAGCTAGGATATTGACAAAGTTATTGCCAAGCAGAATGGCGCCAATTAAACGATCAACATCATTTAAAAGTCTTTCCACTCTTTTTGCTTTTGCATTGTTCTTGGCGCTAAGCGTTTTCAAGCGATAACGATTAATCGCCATCATTGAGGTTTCAGTACTAGAGAAAAAGGCTGAGGCGAGTATTAAGGCAAAAAGTAAAACACTCAGCCAAAACGATGAAAGTGATTCCAATCAGTTGACCTTAAAGGTTAATTAACAATATTTTATACCTTAAGGCATAAAATATTGTTAAGCTTTACCTTAGGTGTTTAAAAGCATCAAGACCAGGATAAATGGCATTTTCGCCCAACTCTTCTTCAATCCTAAGCAGTCGGTTGTACTTGGCAAGCCTATCGGAGCGCGATAAAGAACCAGTTTTAATCTGCCCGCAGCTTGTGGCTACTGATAAATCAGCAATCGTTGTATCTTCAGTTTCACCACTTCTGTGTGACATCACACAGGTATAGCCTGCATTCATGGCCATTTTCATCGCATCAAATGTTTCAGATAGAGTGCCGATTTGATTGACCTTAATCAGGATTGAGTTGGCAATATTCTCATCGATACCTTTTTTTAGAATTTTGCTGTTGGTTACGAATAAATCATCACCGACCAACTGTACTTTATCTGTAAGTTTTTTAGTGAGTAAATCCCAGCCATGCCAGTCATTCTCATCCATGCCGTCTTCGATTGAAATAAGTGGATATTTTTCTACCCAAGAGGCTAAGTAATCCACAAATTCTTCACTGCTCAGTGAAACATTTTCTGAAGTTAGGTTGTACGTGCCGTTGGCATAAAATTCAGAACTGGCGGCGTCAATAGCGATAAAGATATCTTTTCCAGCTGTGTAGCCGGCATTTTCAATTGCTTCTAAGATAACTGTAATAGCTTCTTCATTGGAGCCAAGGTCCGGCGCAAAACCACCCTCATCACCCACTGCAGTGTTAAGACCTCTTTGGCTAAGTACGGCTTTTAAATGATGAAATACTTCAGCGCCATATCTCAACGCCTCTCGAAAGCTTGGCGCGCCTGCAGGGATAATCATAAATTCTTGAATATCAACACTGTTGTCCGCATGTTCGCCGCCGTTGATAATATTCATCATTGGCACTGGAAGTCTGTATTGATCAGAAAAATCAAACGAAGCAAATAGTGATTCACCCCTGGCATTTGCTTTGGCATGTGCGCAGGCAAGAGATACTGCTAAAATAGAGTTGGCACCCAGGTTTGACTTGGTGTCCGTGCCATCAAGCTCAATCATCTTGTTATCAATTGCTCTTTGCTCATTAATGTCCATGCCAGCAAGGGCTACATTAATATCATTATTGATAAATTCAACGGCTTTTAATACGCCTTTGCCGAGATAGCGACTGTTGTCGCCGTCTCTTAGTTCAAATGCTTCACGTTGGCCGGTTGACGCTCCAGATGGCACCATAGCGCTACCTATAACACCGCTTTCTAGAATTACATCAGCTTCAACAGTTGGGTTTCCGCGAGAGTCTAGGATCTCACGGGCTTTAATTTTTGCAATGGTCATGGGAGGGTTTTTGGGTTTACTCAAAAAAAGATCTCATTTTACCAAAGAAGGAGTTAAATTCTGGATGTTGTTTTTCACCACATGAAACTAAGAACTCTTTTAACAGTTCTTTTTGCTTGCTCGTAAGGTTGATAGGGGTTTCAATTTTAACTTGACACAGTAAGTCTCCTGTACTGCCATGTCTAATGGCGGGCACACCTTTACCTCGTAAGCGGAATAATTTAGCTGTTTGGGTACCGGCAGGGATGTTAATTTTTAGCTTGCCATCAAGGGTTGGTACCTCGATTGAGCCGCCGAGAGCTGCGGTTGCGAAATTAATTGGCACTTCGCAATAAAGGTCATTGGTTTCGCGTTGGAAAATATTATGCTCTTTAACGTGAATTTGCACATAAAGATCGCCCGTTGGGCCACCGCGCAACCCTGCCTCGCCTTCGCCGCTTAGGCGGATTCTATTGCCGGTATCAACACCAGCAGGAATTTTAACAGAAAGAGTTTTTTGCTTTCTAACCACGCCTTGACCACGACAAGTGCCACAAGGGGACTCAATCTTCTCACCTGTACCATTGCATTGATGACAAGGCCTTTGTACTGCAAAAAATCCTTGTTGCATTTGCACTTGACCGGAGCCGTGGCAAGTACCACACGTTTTAACAGAAGTACCAGGCTTGGCGCCCGTACCTGAGCAGCTGTCACAGCCGTCGTTTTTTGTCACTCTGATTTTAACTGTATCACCCTTCACCGCTTGTTTCAGGTCGATTTCTAAATCGTAGCGTAAATCCGAGCCTCTATTATCTGGTTTTGACTGTCCGCCACCAAAAATATCACCAAAGATATCACCAAACCCAGCACCACCAAAAGAGTTGCCTCCTGCGCCTTGTTCCACGCCAGCATGGCCAAACTGGTCGTACGCTTGGCGTTTTTGAGTGTCTGAGATGATATCATAAGCCTTGCGAACCTCTTTGAATTTCGCTTCTGCATTGGCTTTATCATCCGTATTTCGATCTGGGTGAAATTTCATTGCTAAACGTTTATAGGCTTTTTTTATCTTGGCCTCGTCTGCGTTTTTATCAACACCTAAAACTTCGTAGTAATCTCGTTGTGACATAAGTCTTTTTTATTAAGAAACCTCCCAGGAATATAATTCAAGGGAGGTTTTGTGTTTCTGAAGGGCTGTTGTTACTTATCTTCTTTAACTTCTTCAAAGTCTGCATCAACAACATCGTCAGCCGTCGCCGCACCAGCATCAGCTGCTTCTGTACTGGCTTTTTCTTGTGCTTTCTGAGCTAATACTTGGGCTTTTTCGCTCAAGTTTTGAACTTGCGTGTCAATCGCCTCTTTGTCGTCACCCTTAGTACTTTCTTCAAGCTCACTCATTGCTGCCTCAATCGCAGACTTTTCATCGTCTGAGATGTCATCTTTAAGTTCCTCTAGCGTTTGCTTAGTCGAGTGAACCAGTGAGTCTGCCATATTGCGAGTCGTTACCAACTCTTGGAATTTCTTATCTTCTTCAGCGTGCGCCTCGGCGTCTTTGATCATTTTGTCGACTTCTTCATCCGAAAGGCCACTTGATGCTTTAATGGTAATGGACTGTTTTTTGCCTGTATTTTTATCTTTGGCGGAAACATTCAAAATACCATCAGAGTCGATATCAAGTGTTACATCAATTTGAGGCTGGCCTTTTGGTGCAGGGGCAATGCCTTCTAGATTGAATTGGCCCAATGATTTATTAGCACTTGCCACGTCACGCTCACCTTGCAGTACATGGACCGTCACTGCAGATTGGTTATCCGCTGCAGTTGAGAATACTTGGGATGCATTGGTCGGGATTGTTGTGTTTTTCTCGATCAGCTTCGTCATCACGCCACCCATTGTTTCAATACCTAGAGAAAGCGGTGTGATATCCAAAAGAAGAACATCCGTGACATCGCCAGCCAGTACACCACCTTGAATCGCAGCACCCATGGCCACAGCTTCGTCTGGGTTAAGATCTTTCTTAGGTTCTTTGCCGAAGAAGTCTTGCACCATTTTCTGTACTTTAGGCATTCTTGTTTGCCCACCAACCAGAATAACCTCATCAATATCAGCACTTGTAAGACCGGCATCTTTTAAAGCGACCTTGCATGGCTCGATAGTGCGCTTTAATAGTTCTTCTACTAGAGACTCTAATTTTGCACGAGTGATTTTAATGTTCAGGTGTTTAGGGCCTGAGGCGTCAGCTGTGATGTAAGGTAGGTTGACGTCTGTTTGCTCAGTAGATGAAAGTTCAATTTTGGCTTTTTCTGCTGCTTCTTTTAAGCGTTGTAACGCCATTGGGTCACTTGATAGATTTACGCCTTGTTCTTTTTTGAACTCGTCAAGTAAGAAATTGATAATGCGTTGGTCGAAATCTTCACCACCTAGAAAAGTATCACCATTGGTTGACAGTACCTCAAAGTGCTTTTCACCGTCGATATCTTCCATTTCAATAATAGAAACGTCAAATGTACCACCACCTAAGTCATACACAGCTACTTTCTTATCGCCAGCGCCTTTGTCAACACCATAAGCAAGCGCTGCTGCTGTTGGTTCATTGATAATTCTTTTTACATTTAGGCCGGCAATCTTTCCAGCATCTTTGGTTGCTTGACGTTGAGAGTCATTAAAGTAAGCAGGGACTGTGATTACAGCTTCGGTAATTTCATGACCTAAGTAATCTTCAGCTGTTTGCTTCATTTTCTGAATGACGCGAGCTGAGATTTCAGGTGCAGCCATTTTTTTACCTTTAACCTCTACCCATGCATCACCGTTCTCCGCTTTGATAATTTTATAAGGCACTAAGTCAATATCCTTCTGTACTGCATCTTCTTCAAAGCGACGACCGATTAGGCGTTTGATGGCGTAAAGCGTGTTTTCAGGGTTAGTGACCGCTTGTCTTTTAGCGGGTTGGCCCACCAAGATTTCTTCTGAATCTTTTGGGTATGCAATAATTGAAGGGGTTGTACGCTCGCCTTCAGAGTTTTCAATAATTTTAACGTTGCTACCGTCCATAACGGCAACACATGAATTTGTTGTACCCAAATCAATACCAATAATTTTTGACATTTTCAGTTACTCCTTATGTTTGATATAAGGCCTATGTGGGGTCAAAAAATATTATTTCAAGGATAAGTAATTATTTTGGTTTATGTCGATTTAGGATGGTTTCAACGCACTCAGGTACAAAAGCACTGATGTCACCACCGAGAGATAAAATTTCTCGAACCAATGAAGATGAAATATTGGCAAATTCTTCAGAGGGTGTCATAAACAGTGTTTCGATATTGGGGTTGAGGCGTTTGTTCATGCCACTCAGTTGAAACTCATATTCAAAGTCGGATACAGCACGCAGGCCACGAATAATAATCTGGGCGTTATGGTCTCTAGCAAAATCGACTAGTAGTGAATCAAATCTTAATACACGCACATTGTCAAGCACTTCCACCGAGGTGTTGACAGCTTCAATGCGCTCTTCAATACTTAGGAAACTGTTTTTATTCACATTTTGTGTGACGGCAACAATGACCTCGTCGAACAATCGGCTGGCGCGTTGAATTAAATCAACATGGCCGCTGGTGATGGGGTCAAAAGAGCCTGGATAAATTGCAATTTTTTTCATAATTAGGCGAGACTAATCAAGCAATAGTGAACATCGCCAGATTTTTTTTGTTTGGCTATATTATAGTGATAAGTGCTCATCTCACTTAAGTTGTCATTATTTATCTGAAATTCAGATTCAATGTAAATTTTGCTATATCGATCGATATAGCCATTATCTGAAAGCAGTTGCATGATTTTTGGCAGTATTTTATTGGCGAAAGGCGGGTCGAGGAAAATCAAATCAAAGGGTTTTTTACTTGCTTGGCTGAGATGAGTCAGCGCATCATCATTGATGAGTGTATATTTTTCGCTAGGAAAAACCTTAAAGTTAGATTGGAGTTGATTGAAAACAGCATTGCTTTTCTCTATTGAATAAACCTCTTTAGCACCTCTTGATAAGGCCTCAAGGCAGAGCGCACCGCTGCCTGTGAATGGGTCAAGAACACTTTTTCCAGCAATGTTGAATTGCAACCAATTGAACAGGGTTTCGCGTATTTTACCTGTGGTTGGACGCAGACCTTCCGCGTCAGGAAAGTGGAATTTCCTGCCGCGAAATTCGCCCGCAATTATTCTAAAATTATTTGTTTCGATAGTTGTCAAATGCTACTATAAGCTCTTTTTTGGCAGCTTCAGCATCGCCCCCAGCCTTCAATCGTTGCCCATTTTTCTTTGTCTAAGTTTTTGTAGTATTTAAAAAAGTGCTCGATTTTATTTTTTAGTGCTATATCAACGCCATCAATGCAGCGGATGTTTTGGTATGAGCGACAAAGCTTGTCAATTGGCACGGCAAGAATTTTTGCGTCTTCTCCAGCCTCATCCGTCATTTTTAATACACCAATTGGTCGCGCAACAATAACAGAGTCATGAATCAGAGGGTAAGGTGTAATAACTAAAACATCGGCTGTGTCGCTATCATCCGATAGCGTTTCAGGCACAAAGCCATAATTACATGGGTAGAACATCGGTGTCGAGATAAAACGATCGACAAACATTGCGCCCGTATATTTATTGATTTCGTATTTAACAGACGATGAATTAGCAGGGATCATTGATTTCATCAGGTATGCTTCTTGCACTTACAGGTTTTAGGCTATTTTGCATTTAGTTTTCCTTGCTGAATAATTTAGCTCTCCAACCACGACATAAAGACACATTTGAATCACCACGAATATATTTTGTTAGCGACTTGCTTGTGATCATGAGTTCTGGCGGCAGATTGTACGCTGTTGCGATATTATTGATGCGCTCTTGGAGTTGGTTTTTGGTATTTTTTTCAGAGTTATTAAGGGGTTTATGGTTGTTGATTGGTATTTTTGACTTCAATGCAATGTTGTTTGAGTCAATAAAGTTATTAAGTATTTTTTCTCTCTTTGATGAAAAAGCCAGTTTATTGCAAGCGTAATCAAGTAGATTTTCATCTGACATGATCCATTTTCTCGGCTTGTTTTTTCTTTTAGCGCTATCTTCTCGCCACGCGCAAATCTGAAATGCCAGCGCGTGATATTTGCTATTAAGGCGTGAAATTCCTTTAATTTTCTGAAAAACTTTCTCAATGGGTATGTCGTATAATGTTGGATCTAATAGTACGCTTGTTTCTTCATTCAGCCAATCAAGTTTGTTAGCATTGTTAATTTTGAATAGCAGTTTTTCATAGATTGGTAGTAAGTAGCGCACATCATTAAGGGCGTACTCTACCACTTCGTCTGGCAGGGGGCGCCTTGTCCAATCAAACCGTGCATGTGCTTTCTCAAGCAAAATGCCTTCAAATTTCTCTGTCAGCGCTTGGTATGACACTTGCAAGGGCAAGTTAAGCAATGAGGCGGCTATTTGTGTATCAAACAGATTTTTTGGAAGCTGTCCAGATAGAAGATACAAAGCCTCAATATCTTGTCGAGCCGAATGCGCAATCCACACAGTTTCCTCTTTGTAAAGCTTTTGAAAAAGTGGACCCAGGTCTGAGATGGACAAAACGTCAATACATTCGACGCTTTTGGTAGTTGAGATCTGAACTAGACAGAGTTTTGGATAGTAGGTATCGATACGGCGAAACTCCGTATCAATACCAAGATAATGTTCACTCTTGATGGGGTCAAGGTAGCTCTGCAGTTGTTCTTGGGTTTCAATCAAAACAGTCAAATTAAGTCAATTGTTGTATTTTAGCAACAACTTGTGCTGACAAGAATTCATTTATGAGATAATCTGGGCACTTTCAAAGTATTGAATTAACTTATGCCGCTAAATCAAGAACTATCACTAGAAAAGTCGCCACCAGCCTTGTTTTGGGTTGGTGTTTTTCTTGTCTCTTTTCTAGCGATGTTTTATTTGGGTCTTGAGCCAGAATTAATTGACGAGTGGTATTTGGTATTAGTGGTATTTAACGTTGTCATGAGCCTCCTTGCGCTTTACTTTATCGTGCTTAATATGCGCCGATTAAAGAGAAACACCGATGATGATGTCATTGGCTCTAGGTTTACTTGGTCTTTTGTTAAGATCATCCCTGTGTTGGTATTGCTTCCTGTGCTCTCTTTTTACTTTTTCTCGTTTGAGAATATTCGCGACAATTTAAATACCGCTGAAGCCCAGTTTGACAAGTTCAATATCACTGTTGCCGGTGAAGTTGACGAGCTATACAAAAACACCAGTGATATTGCTATTAAGTATTATTTAGATAGAACATACTTTATTGCCAAAGTAGTTAATTATTTTGACGCGCCACGCTCATCGAATATGAAAATGCAAAGAGTGTTGGAGCAGCTCATTATGGATAATTGGGCATGTCAGTTAAAGCTTTATGATAATAAGATGATATTGGTTGCATCAATCACTTCTGAAAAGGTTTGCTTGAATGATGGCTATACGGCTTCGACCGATGAGTTTACCTTGATTTCGCATTACTCAGCGGACGCCAGTATTACCAGTCTAACCCAAAGAATGACTCGTTTTCGAGATGCCGCAAAAGATGCAAAACTAGAATTAAACTCATCAATTATTAGAACCCGTTTTATGGTGGACTTTTCATCAACCGTTCTTTTGGCGGTTTTAAGTGCATTGTTAGTCGTTCTCAGGATGATTGATCAATTAATGCGACCGATGCATAATTTGTCTTTAGCCACTAGGGAAATTTCTGCGGGTAATTACGATGTTGAAATTCAACATGACCCAAAGAATACAGATTTGCATGAGTTAATTGTTCATTTCAACGAGATGACTCAACAGATAAGACTCTCCAGAGAAGGACTTGACACCCACAATCTGTATTTAGAAACCATTTTAAAATACTCTTTCGGTGTTATTGCTTTAAATCCAGACAGAACCATTCAGATTATTAATCCAGTGATTGGTCGGATGCTTCAGATTGACAATGAAAAGATATTTGTTGGCCAGTCCTACGACAGTATTATTGAAATTTATGACTATCTGCAACCATTATTCTCTTACGTTGAAGGTAAGATTGAAAAAGGCTTGACTGAGTGGGCTGGTGAAATTGAATTAACATTGCCAGATCGATATCTGTTGATTAATTGTCAGGGCGCTTCTCTTGATGTTGAAGACAAAATCTTGGGTTATGTCATTATGGTTAATGACATCACTCAGCTAAGACGAGCTGTGAAAAAAGCGGCTTGGAGCGAGGTGGCGGTGAGAATGGCACATGAAGTAAAAAATCCATTAACGCCTATATTGCTCTCTGCTCAACGTTTAAGGTATTTATTCTTGGACAAGCTTGACGCAAAAGATTCTGCAATCATCGACAAAACGACCACTACAATTATTGAACAAGTGGCTTCTATGGACGCCATGGTCAGTGCATTTGCTAACTATGCTAACACACCAGAAATCCAAAGAATCCCCTCTTCTCTTAATGCTTTAGTTAACAAAACTGTTGCGCTTTATGATGCTCAAGATGGCGTTAGAATTGACTTGGATTTAAGCGGTGATTTACCAGAATTGCACCTTGATGGTGATGGCATCTCTCGTGTTCTTATTAACCTAATTAAAAACGCCAGTGAAGCAAGCAAAGGTCAAGAGAAATTAAATATTATTATTCGTACGCGCTATCGAGCCAATGATAATATCGTCAGACTAACGATTACTGATGATGGTAAGGGCTTTCCCAAGGGTATTATTGACCAAGTGTTTGAGCCTTATATCACCACCAAGGGAAAGGGTAGTGGATTAGGTTTGGCGATTGTGCAAAATATTATTGAGCAACATGATGGCCAAGTACACGCCAGTAATATTAAGCCTCGTGGTGCGAGAGTGACGATTGAATTTAGTATAATTGATGGCGCAAGGAGTTGAAATGAGCGAAGAGAATATAGCAGAAAAAATACTGATTATTGATGACGAGAAAGAGAACACTGAATCCATTAAAGCTTTGTTGCAGGATGTTCATTACCAGGTCGAAACAGCTCACAGCGCGATCGAGGCAAAAACCCTTGTTGCCGTCAAAGATTTTGATTTGATTTTACTGGATGTGTGGATGCCGGGGGGCCAGGATGGTATGTCGCTATTGGAAGAATGGAACAAGACTGGTTTTGACACACCTGTTGTGATGATCTCAGGTCATGCAGAGCCTAGTGATATTGTTAGAGCCCTTCAACTGGGTGCCATTGATTTTTTGAAAAAGCCTTTGCCTGAATTGCTCTCAATTGTTCGAAATTTATTAACCCGCCAAACACCGGTGAAATCCACTCAGGAAGTGAGTGGTATCGATTTCTCGCTTAAATTAAAAGAGGCGCGCAACATATTCGAAAAACAATACTTACTTCACCACCTAGCATTACATGATAATAATGTTGCTGTTGTGGCAGAAAAAGCCGGTTTAGAGAGGACTACTTTGTATCGAAAACTCAAAGACTTAGGAATTGACAAAAAATGAAAATTCTAATCCTTGGTGCGGGCCAAGTTGGCTCAACGCTTGCAAAATACCTGTGTGCAGATAGTGCTAATGACCTTACCATTATTGACCAAAAAGAAGA
>ERZ813253.400-NODE-400-length-15693-cov-4.818322_pt1 | contig 15693 bp, 19 predicted proteins | sample MGYA00520893_ERZ813253 | MGnify/ENA primary metagenome ERZ813253 (study PRJEB31669, sample SAMD00080414) | marine metagenome | biome: oceanic hadal pelagic zone biome; feature: marine hadalpelagic zone; material: sea water | place: Pacific Ocean:Izu-Bonin Trench...
ACCACCATTTCGGGTATTTTTGCTTAAATAGGATCAATAATAACACAGGGAAAAGCAATGCCCCAATTGAGGAAAGCATGCCAAGCACTATCAAAACTGGAATTACTAGAATTAATCGAATGAATGCGGTTGATTTGTCGGATGTTTCTGAATAGTCAATACTTAGGTTGACGGGGTATTTATTCATCATTAGTGCCCTATAATGCCAAAAACACATATCATACCAACCTTTAATTAACTAAAATTAGCATCATCTTGCTCAAATGGATTATTTTAAACTATAAGATTAGAAATACTGAGTTATCCTTTTTGCTTGGATTATATAAGCCTAACTGAGCTGATAGAGGAATAGTTTTATGGCATCAGGATTAATAGATAGTTCAAGTCGTGTGCGAGATTTCCTTTTTTCTAGGGGCTTGTCTATTCATATTAAAGAGTTTTCCAGTCACACGAGAACAGCGCAAGAGGCGGCTGATAGTATTGGCTGCTCAGTATCTCAGATTGCCAAATCTTTAGTGTTTAGAGAAGAAACAACCGATTTACCAATTCTCGTCATTGCCTCTGGATCGAATCGAGTGGATTTGAAAAAAATACAACAAGCCACAGGTTTAAAGCTGGGCAGAGCGAACGCAAAATATGTCAAACAAAGAACCGGTTATACAATTGGAGGAGTACCGCCAGTTGCGCATAATGAACCCTTGGAAACCTTGTTGGATCCAGATCTTAAAAAACACGCAGTAATTTGGGCAGCAGCAGGTACACCTTTTGCTGTTTTTCAACTAAAGCCTGATGATTTAAACCTTCTTACAAAAGGCACGTGGGTTGATTTATCGGAAGAAGTATAAACAAATATCGGTTCTTCGAAGCAGTCACAATTTTACAAATGAATATATAAACGTCAACAATATTCAAACATACCTTTAACCATCGCCACAGCATCACAACCCGCATCGAGGGCCAAATGTTGATTATCGAAGGTGATACCGCCAATACCGACAATAGGCAAACTTAATTTACTTTTCGCTTGCTCTATCACTGACAAGGGGCAATGCTTTGAATTGGGTTTAGTGGACGATGCGAACAACGCACCAAAAGCAACATAGCTTGCGCCTTCACTCTGTGCTTTGATGGCTAAATCGAGCTGATTGTAACAAGAAACACCAATAATGGAGTTTGCCCCTAATTGTGTTCTTGCTATGTGAACGGATGAATCGCTTTTACCGAGATGAACGCCGTCAGCGCCAACTTTTTGACAGAGGTTAATATCATCATTGACTATAAATAAAGTATTATGTGTGGAGCATAGTTCGCGCAACTGCACTGCTTCATGATATTTCAGTTGCTCGTTTTCAGTTTTGTGGCGGTATTGGAGAATAGTAACTTTATGCTTTGTTATCGCATCTTCAATCAGTGCGATATCTACTTTTTTATTCGGCGTGATTGCGTATAACCCTTGTATTTTTTGAGTTGAGACCTTTGTACAAGCCATTTAAAATTTGCTGAGTGATAAAAATGAATAAAAAATGTGTAAAAATGCGAAATTAATAGTATTGATTATTGATGAAAATTTTTCTGTACTTTTTAACATTTTTGGTTTCAGCCCTTTGGGATAGGAGATTTTTGCCACTTTCCTGCGTTAAATTTTATCACTTGACAACAAGTAGATTTTCTAAAAATTATGCCTTGAAAAATAACAAAAATCCCACTATCAAATTTAAAATGTTTTATACAAAGGTCTCGATTTAACATAATGGCTTTTTTTCAATCCCGGAAAATGCAATCGTTTGCGACTTTTATTATAATCGCTGTTATTGCACTGTGGATGAATCAAGACGCCTTCTTGACTGTCGATGTTGTTGCAGATACAAATAGCGAAAATGAGTCCATCAAAGAACAAATTAAGGTGGCGCCGTATCTTGAGAAAATTGAAAACTTTACCCTAGAAGAGTACACCGAAGATCAATTATTGTCACATTATATTGAGGCTGAAACCTACTATAATTTTGAAAATTCACCCATTCTTTTATTAAATATTAAAGTGACGACATACGATGAACTTGGCAACGAAGGTTTTATTTTGTCCTCGAACCGTGCCAACTTTTTGCGCTCAGGCGAAGTGTTTTTTAATGGTGAAGTCAGCATTCAGTCTAGGAGTGGTGTAGTACACGAGATTTACACTGAGTCGCTAATTGTTCGTGAAAAAATGAAGCAAATCAAGAGTGACAGGGATGTTGTTTATCTGGGTGAGGGTTCTAAGATTCATGCACAGGGTATGATGATGAGCGTTGATGATGATACAATGGAGCTCAAGGGTGAAATCCGTATCGAACAGGATTCTGGTGCAGTGATTAAAACCAAGAATTTATATGTTGACCAGTCTGATGGACAAAAATACTATCGCACTAGCGAACCTACAGTTTATGTGTCGGAAGGGAGTACCATCAATGCTTACAAAGGCATGGATTTAGACATGAATAAGAACTATATGCAGCTATTGGGGAAAGTGGAAATTTTGCAAAATTCAGGGAGTAAAATAGTTAGCCATGATCTTATTATTGATCAATCTAACGGCGGTGAGATTTACAAGTCAGACCACCGAACGCATTATCAATCAAAAGCGACTGACATCAAGGCGAAAAGCTTATATTATGATGCAAAAACACAAATCATTGAATTGACGGGAGGCGTGACAGGCGTTTATGAATAAAAGTATTGTATTGATGTTGGTTTGCCTATCTACGCTTGTCCTTGCATTGCCAGAAGATGCCGATCAAGCGATTGAAATTGAGGCACAAACTGTTGTTGTTAATGAGAGCACTGGGTTTAATGAGTTCACGGGTAACGCCGTCGTAAAACAGGGCTCGCTTGTTTTGTCGGCAGAGGTGATTCAAGTACAAACTAACGATGATGGGGTTGTCAGTATGATAGCCAAGGGCACTGCAGAAAATCCAGCGAAGTATAGCCAAATTCAATCGAATCGAGCGCGTGCTATTGAGGCATCGGCTATTCTAATCACTTATGATGTTAAAAAAGGAATGATTTATCTGGTTGGGGATGCTTACTTGATGCAAGGTTTTGACTCATTTAGCGGAGAAACGCTGGATTATGATATTGATAATGATAAGGTGCTCGTCAAAGGCTCAGAAGATGGCACAAAGCGAGTCAAGTTTATAATCAAAATGTAGCCAATGAGTTGTGCGATCAAGGCGAGAATTCTTGGCAGAGTTCAGGGCGTATTCTTTCGATCTTCAGCACAAACTGAAGCAATCAAACTAGGCATAACAGGTTGGGTAAAAAATATCGAAGAGGGTGATGTATGTGTTGAGGCCGAAGGCGATGAGAAAAATATAGAGCAATTTATACTCTGGTTGCACACGGGCCCGAAATTTGCCAAAGTAGAGCAGGTCATTATCGAAAGCAGAGAAGCTTCCGGTTCATTTCAAGGCTTTGATATTCGCAACTAGCTTGTATTATTAACTATCAAGCGCCCCAGAAATTCTTTGCTTAACTTCGTATAGCGCGCCAACACCACTCACTACGGAAAATTTTAATCCACTTGAGATTTTAAGTGCGTCGTCGCTGTAGTAGTCAACCAGAGGTTGGGTTTGTTCGTGATAAACGCCCAAGCGATCGCGGACAATTTCCTCGAGGTCGTCAGCCCTTTGAATTAATGGCTCACCTGTTTGGTCGTCTTTACCCTCGACTCTTGGCGGGTTGAAAACAACATGATACGTTCTTCCCGAAGCCGAATGCAGGCGTCTGCCGGACATTCTTGCAACAATATCTTCATCGGGAACTTGAATCTCGATAACATGGTCGATGGCGACACCCTCGGCTTTTAGTGCATCTGCTTGGCCGATAGTACGAGGGAAGCCATCCAGTAGATAGCCATTCTCACAGTCGGATTCTTGGATGCGCTCTTTAACTAATCCGATGATAATATCATCTGACACCAAACCACCATGATCCATGACTTGTTTTGCAGCAATGCCTAGGGGCGTCCCAGCCTTAACTGCGGCGCGCAACATATCGCCGGTTGAGATTTTAGGAATACTAAATTTCTCACAAATGTGCTCAGCTTGAGTGCCTTTTCCGGCGCCTGGGGGGCCTAATAGGATTATGTTCATGGTGATTTCTATGTTAAACCTTAAATTTCAAATGTTGGTAGTTTTTGTGCGACTTTTGATTTTTTTAATACAACGTAATCTGGCAAGCCATTTTTATACGGAGGGTAATTCTCACCCTCGATAAGGGGTGCTAAATACTCACGACATTTATCGGTGATCGAAAATCCGTCATCAGAGATGTAGTCTTCGGGCATCATTTTCTCGACATTAGCAATGTCTTTCAATTCACCTACGCCAATTTCCCAAGTGTACGGGTTGTTTGATGTGCGAATAATAACGGGCATAACAGAGTTTTTACCTTCCAGTGCCATTTCAACAGCCGCCTCACCGAGCGCATAGGCGTGCTCAACATCAGAATTGGATGCTAAGTGGCGTGCTGAGCGCTGAAGATAATCAGCAACTGCCCAGTGGTATTTGTAACCGAATTTCTCTTTAATTAAATTAGCAACAACCGGTGCTGCGCCGCCGAGTTGGGCGTGACCGAAGTCGTCACGCGTACCTTGTTCGGCAAGGAAGCGACCGTCTGGCCATTTTGTGCCTTCGGAAACTACAATTGTGCAGTAGCCAAACTCTTTAACGTTGCTGTCGACTTTTGCCATAAATGCTTTCTCGTCAAAATCCACTTCTGGGAAGAGAATCACTACAGGGATTGAGCTGTTAACCATGCCACCAGCGGCTGCAATCCAGCCCGCGTGCCTACCCATCACTTCAAGAACGAAGACTTTAGTAGAAGTGGCGCACATGGAAGCCACGTCAAAGCTGGCTTCCATGGTTGATACAGCAATGTACTTAGCAACCGAACCGAAGCCAGGGCAGTTGTCCGTTACTGGTAAATCGTTATCAACCGTTTTTGGTATATGAATAGCTTGAATTGGATAGCCCATACTCTCAGATAATTGCGACACCTTTAGGCAAGTATCTGCCGAGTCGCCACCACCATTGTAGAAAAAATAACCAATATCGTGTGCCTTAAATACTTCGATAAGACGTTCATATTCGGCTTTGTTGGCTTCCAAAGATTTCATCTTGTAACGGCATGAACCAAAACCACCCGATGGCGTGTGCTTCAGCGCTGCTATATCTGCATCGGACTCAAGAGAAGTGTCAATTAAATTTTCGGTGAGAGCGCCAATAATGCCATTTTCACCGGCATAAACAGTGCCGATTTTGTCTGAGTGTTTTCTGGCTGTTTCAATTACGCCACAGGCAGTTGCATTAATAACTGCGGTTACGCCACCTGATTGCGCATAAAAAGCATTTTTCATATTAAGTTGGCCTACTGTTTGCTTGGGATGAATTTTAATGGTTTATACAGAGATCTCAATAAACCTCTGTCAATTATTTTATAGTATGGTTTAGTTATTTTGCCTATAAAGTAGCCATTTTGATTGGCAAAATTTCAGAAAAATCCACAATATTGACAAAGCCGGGCAAGGTTTTTGATTTCTTCTGAGAGCTTGGCTTGCTAATGGCAACAATGTGCTTTATCTCAGATTGCCTAGCAGATTTTAGAACATCTAAAGAGTCGTCAAAGAAGATTGTACGCTCTTTGTTTAGATTGAGTTCTGCTACAAGTTGTGACCAAAACCCTTGCTCTTGCTTGGCAAAGCCATAATCGTGTGAGGAAATAATGTCGTCAAAATACCCCTCCAGCGGAGCTATTGACATTTTTAGCTTGATAGTTTTTCGGTGGGCGTTGGTGGCTAAAATAACTTTTTTATTATTGATTTTGGCCTGCTTGAGAAATTCTTCAACGTGAGGTAGCACTTGAATTAAATGAGATATATTTTGCTTGAGTTGGACAATGTCCATGTCGAATTTATCTTGCCAATAATCCAAACAATACCAACTGAGCTTGCCCATCTCAGCATTAAGCATTGGCCTAATGATGTTTTTGGCCTCTTGGTGGCTGATATTATGCTTCTCGGAATACACCAATGGCAAATACTCCAACCAAAAGTGCAAATCAAAATTAAGATCGAGTAGTGTGCCATCTAGATCAAGCAGGATGGTGTCAATTTTCTGCCAATCGATAATGGATTGTTCGTTATTTTCTTCGCCAAGTCGTGCCATTAGAACCATCTTCAAGAATAATATCAAGTGCCATTAATTCATCTCTAATTTGATCTGACATGGCAAAGTCTTTAGCCGCTCTTGCGTCGTCTCTTTGGCAAATTTTGCCGTCAATTTCGGCATCGGAAAGTGAAACTCCTTGCTTAAGAAATACCTCTGCATCGCATTCGAGGATGCCGATATAGCCACCGAGTTTTCGCAGAAGTTGCGCAAGGGCACCCGCTTGGCCAGGGTCGTTCTCGCGTTCGTTGTTGATGTGTTTGGCAACTTCGAAAAGAATGCTGAGTGCAATTGGAGTGTTAAAGTCATCGTCCAGTGCAGCATTAAAACGATTCTCATAGTCAAAGCGCATTGCCACTTGGGTCATAGCTGGATTACTTGCGTTTAAACCGCGCACAGCTGTGTAGAGGCGCGTCAGTGCTGTTTTGGCATTGGAAAGATTTTCGTCACAGAAGTTCAGCGGTGAGCGGTAGTGACTGCTCATAATAAAGTAACGCAGCGATTCGCCGTCATATTTTTCTAACACACCACGAATGGTGAAAAAATTGTTCAGCGATTTACTCATTTTTTCATCATTAATTTTAAGGAAGCCGACATGCATCCAAGTGTTGACAAAAGTACAGTCATTTGCACCTTCTGATTGCGCAATTTCATTCTCATGATGTGGAAATGTTAAATCCACTCCGCCGCCATGAAGATCAAAATGATTGCCCAAATGATGTGTTGCCATCGCCGAGCATTCAATATGCCAGCCTGGGCGGCCATCACCCCAAGGCGATTGCCATTTTGGCTCGTCCAGCTTGGCCATCTTCCACAAAACAAAATCCAAGGGATCGTTTTTGTTGCTCTCGACATCAACACGAGCGCCAGCCACTAAGTCATCCAAGTTTTTGCCAGAAAGTTTGCCGTAATTCTCAAAATCTCTTACTGAGTAATAAACGTCTCCGTTTTTGCCTTGATACGCAATGCCTTTGTTGATAAGGGCTTTAATCATATAAAACATTTGATCGATCGACTCGGTGGCTCTTGGCTCGACATCGGGCTCAAGTACACCGAGTGCTCGCTCATCTTCGTGCATTGCATCAATAAAACGCTGTGTGAGGGTAGAAATATCCTCGTTGTTTTCAATCGCGCGATTGATAATTTTGTCATCAATATCGGTGATATTTCTAACGTATTTAACCTGTGGGAAATTACGGCGTAAGTGCCTGGTAATTACATCAAACGCTACCAGAAAGCGCGCATGACCCATATGGCAATAATCGTATACCGTCATACCGCAAACGTAGATCCCAATATTCTCGGGATTAATCGGCTGAAAAGTTTCTTTTTGATTGGTTAGGGTGTTGTAAATCTTGAGCATTAAGGAAACACTTGTTACAGAGGTTTATGACATTTTATACAGGTTTGTCCTAAATATTAGTAAGTCGAGCGCTAAAGGGGCTAAAGCATTCAATTTGTAAGGGTTTTTTAGCGCTTATATTAAGTCAAATAATTGTATAATTATCGGGTTTTTCAAATTAATTCAGGAGCAAACCATGAGCGTATTAGTAACACAACAAGCACCAGACTTTACAGCAACTGCTGTTTTAGCAAACGGTGCAATCGTAGAAGACTTTCAACTGTCTAGCCTTAAAGGTAAAAAAATCGTATTATTCTTCTACCCACTAGACTTTACTTTTGTTTGTCCATCAGAAATTTTGGCACACCATCACCGTGTTGCAGCATTTGCTGAGCGTGGCGTTGAATTGGTTGGCGTTTCAATCGACTCAAGATTCACTCACAACGCGTGGCGTAACACAGCAATCAATGATGGCGGTATCGGCGTGATTGATTTCCCATTGGTTGCTGATATGGATCATTCAATCATGGAAGCATATGGTGTTGTTCATCCTGACGGCATCGCGCTTAGAGCATCTTTCCTAATTGATGAAAACTTTGATGTACGCCATCAAGTGGTTAACGATCTTCCTCTAGGTAGAAATGTTGATGAGATGTTACGTATGGTTGACGCGCTTGAATTCCACACAAGCAACGGCGAAGTTTGCCCAGCGGGTTGGACTAAAGGCGACGCAGGTATGGATGCATCGCCAGAGGGTGTTGCGGCTTACTTGTCAGAAAACGCTGACAACCTATAAGGGTTGTCAAGCTAATAAAAAAGGGGAGTTAAAACTCCCCTTTTTTGTCTTCGGAAACGAATTATACAAAGGGCTTTAATAATGAAAACATACGAATGCATTATTTGCGGTTGGGTTTACGATGAGACCAAAGGCGCACCTGACGAAGGCCTTGCACCGGGCACACGCTGGGAAGACGTTGCTGAGGATTGGGTTTGTCCTGATTGTGGGGCTAGTAAAGAGCAGTTCGAAATGGTTGAAATCTAATAACGATCATCTTTTTCGCTATAACTTCGTTAAAGATTTCACAATAAGCACTCATTTACTAATTGTAAACTCGTACTCATTGATCAACCTTTGCCTTGTTATAACAAAAAATATTTCTCGTAAAACTCTCCTAGTAAAAAGTAAAATGCACACACAGTTATTAATTCAGGATTAAGTCATGTCAAAAATATTAGTTTTGCCGGGTGACGGTATTGGTAAGGAAATCGTTGCACAAGCATTAAAAGTGATCGATTCACTGAATGCCAATAACAATCTGGGTATGAATCTTGTTCACGGCCTAATTGGTGGCAGTGCTTATGACGAAACCGGCTCGCCATTACCGCAAGAGACACTAAAGGCAGCCAAAGAGTGTGATTCTATTTTGCTTGGTGCCGTTGGTGGCCATCGATGGGAAGCTTTAGACAGGCCGCTTCGTCCAGAGCGAGGCTTACTTGGCCTTAGAGCGGAGATGGATTTATTTTCCAACCTTCGCCCTGCGATTCTTTACCCACAATTAGCAGCAGCCTCATCGCTTAAAGAAGAGATCGTTTCGGGCTTGGACTTGATGATTGTACGTGAATTGGTTGGTGGTATTTACTTTGGCGAGCCTCGCGGCATCGGGGTCAAAGATGGCCAACGTTTTGGCATTAACTCTGCAACCTATTTCGAATCAGAAATTGCTCGCATCGGTCATTCCGCATTCCAAATTGCACAAAAAAGAGACAAGCGCGTTTGTTCGGTTGACAAAGCCAACGTGCTGGAAGTGTGTGAGTTGTGGCGCGAAGTGATGGAAGAAGTGTCCAAGGACTATCCAGATGTTGAGCTTTCTCATATCTATGTTGATAATGCCGCAATGCAATTGGTTAAAGCGCCAAAACAATTTGACGTGATGGTGACAAGTAATTTATTCGGCGACATACTTTCAGATTGTGCCGCAATGCTAACAGGCTCGATTGGCATGCTGCCTTCAGCCTCGCTTAACAAGGACAACTTCGGTATGTACGAGCCAATTCATGGTTCTGCACCAGACATTGCTGGCAAAGACATTGCTAATCCATTGGCAACCATTCTTTCGGTTGCAATGATGTTGCGTTACTCCCTTAACCAGACGGATTTAGCTGACAAGATTGAAGGGGCAGTAAATACCGTACTTGATCAAGGCTATCGTACTGACGATATTGCTGCTGATGGTGATACGGTAATTGGTACAGAAGAGATGGGTGACAGGGTCGTTGCAGCCCTAAAATAAGCTAAATTTTGTCGATATTATTGTTGTCGAGCCTCTCAAAACCAGTCACTTATTAAATATAAGCGCCTACTTTTTCGAGACTCTTACACCTCTATCTAGACAAAATTTAAGCTAATTTATTCGGGTGATCCCACCGTTTCAGGTGGTGCATAGTCAACAAGACGCCAATCAATTGTCGATTGAGCACCATAAGAACAGCGCGGCAATCGTTCGGTAGGGCTTCCATTGGTTTGAGATTTCTATAATTTCACTCATTTCCAAGGCATTTTCGCTGTTTGAGTAGAGTTGGTTAATTGCTCTGATAATGCCGATATCTTTCAGTGGAAAGATGTCTTTTTCTTTTAAGTAGAACATCCCAAACATTTCTATAGTCCATGGCCCAACGCCCTTTATTTGGATTAACTCCTCGTATATTTCAGCGTAATCACGATCATCCCAATAGGCTTCATTGTTAATTGTATGAGTATGAAAGTGCTCGGCAATATTGATAAAGTATTGGGCTTTTTTATTGGAAAGTCCACAAGATCTAAGATTGTCAGCGCCAACAGCAAGTACGTTTAATGTTGTTATTTTGCCAACGAGATCAATAATTCTTTTCCAAATACTGGCCGCAGCTTTGACCGATATTTGCTGCGAGACAATTGAGCCCAGTAGAGATTCCAATGCACTTTTTTCTGTACTGAAAACATCGTTGTTATATTTATTGATGATTTCTGCCATCTTATGGTCTTTTTGGCATAAATAATCGAGTGATTCTTGCCAATAATCTGGTTTTTTCATAAATATTGTAAAAAAAAGTTAAAAAATAGTAAAAAATGACTAAAAAACATCAAAAATAGCAAATTTATATCAAAAAACAGCCATTTTTATTCAAATTTAGCCAATTTTATACTCCATTTTGAAAATTTCTCAATTTTTTAGTGGTGGTTTAGGCGATTGTTATTGAATAGTTTATTGTATCTGGGTGTGATGCTGACAAACATCGTCGTATAATCTGCACAAATACAATTAAGGGCTTATTATGAATAAAAAAAGAAACGTCACTTTTATCGGTCTGGGTACTATGGGTTATCACATGGCTGGACATTTAGCTAATTCTGGATTGGCAAATGTTAAGGTTTACAACCGAACCAGTGAGAAAGCAGAAAAATGGCTGGTTGATTTTGAGGGCGAGATGGCTACTACACTTAAAGAGGCGGTATCTGATGCCGATGTTATTATCACTTGTGCTGGCAGAGATGAAGATATGATGGAGATTGTCTTTTCTGAAAACGGACTGCAGCCTCATTTAAAAGAGGGTGCAATATTTGTTGATCATACAACTACGTCGTTTAAATTGGCAAAACATTTGAGTGAAACTCTAAAAGAGAAAAATATTTGTTTTATCGATGCGCCAGTTAGTGGTGGCGAAGCGGGCGCTGTTAATGGCGTGCTTAGTGTGATGGCGGGTGGCAATAAAGGGGCATTGGAGTGTGCTACAACGTTAATCGAGTCTTACTCAAAAAACATCAGCTATATGGGTGAGTCGGGCTACGGTCAGCTGGCCAAAATGGTCAATCAGATTTGTATTGCTGGGCTGTTACAAGGCCTATCTGAGGGCTTATTGTTTGCCGAGTCAGAAGGCATGAATATGGATAGCTTGCTGTCAGCTATCTCGGGTGGTGCAGCACAATCTTGGCAAATGGACAATCGAGCAAGTACGATGCATAAGAGAGAGTTTGATTTTGGTTTTGCCATCAAGTGGATGGTCAAGGATTTGGGTTATTGCCTTGATCGTGCAAAAGACAACAAGTCTCAACTGGACTTTACTCAAGAAGTTTATGATCGCTACATCAATCTAATGGACAAAGGACACACGTATAGCGACACGTCGTCATTGATGACATACAACGAACTTAATAAGTGATTGTTTTTAAGATCGCTAAATAGTTATGTCTGCTGAACAGTGGTGGTTTTTATAACCGCTTGTACCATTCTAAACATCGTACCTGGGTCGGATACGATGTACATCATGTCGAAAACTATCGCCTAGGGCCGAAGGGTTGGCCTACTGTCCTCTGTCGGCGTTTGCAGTGGAATGGTGCATGCTAGTTTGGCAGGTTTGGGCTTATCGGCCATTCTTACGACTTCTCCCGCAGCGTTTAGTGTTATTAAATGGGTCGGTGCGTTCTATTTAATCTACTTGGGTTATGTAACAATTGCCAATACACTGAAGGTGAGAGAAGACCCGTCATCAAATTCAAATAATGTTTTAAGACAAGATTCGGCTTGGCGACTTTATTATCAAGCCGTTTTAGTGGATTTGTTAAACCCAAAAACTGCACTTTTCTTTCTTGCATTCATTCCGCAATTTATTGATAAAGGTGCCGGTAATTATTTTTGGCAGTTCATTTTTTTAGGACTTGTGTTAATAACAAATGCACTGATCATTGAAATTGGTTTGGTGTCGGTTGGCGAAAGATTGACGCAATTTATGCGCAACAACTCAACGCTTGCGCACTGGTTAGAGCGCGGTGTTGGTTTGGTGTTAGTTGGTATTGGCTTTAATCTTTTTTGGTGATTGTAGGCTTTTTTATTTTAAGCTGAGTACAATACGAGCCAAGTAGGAAACAACTATACGAGATTGTTTCTGTTTTGAACTTATCATTATTTTGGAGAAAAAATGCCCGCAAACGCCAACGCTATTCAAAGAATTAAAGAGCACTATACCACTTGGCAACATGCTTTATTTTGGCTGGGAGTTTTTGTTAATTTCTTGGTTTTCTATCTTGTCATCTCTGATTTATCTTATGTCGGACTGGCAATGCCTATCATTCAAGGTCTCTATCTTGCAATGTGCTTTAAGGCTTATGCGAAAGGATCAAACGCACTCATAATTATTATTCCTTTGTATGTGGTTTCAGGAGCGTTGTATATGTCACTTAGTGCAGTTGCTTGAAAATAGCTTTCCAATAATAACAGTATTTACAACGGAGAATTGCAATGAGTAATTTATCAGAAAAAGAATGCATTGCTTGTAGCGGCTGGGTGCCGAAACTTGTGGGCGAAGCGCTTACCAATCTACACATCGAGCTTGGCTCGCAGTGGAAAGTGATCGATGAGCACCATCTAGAGAAAACATTCAAATTTAGCAACTTTAGAAAGGCACTTGATTTTACAAATGCGGTGGGTGAATTAGCTGAAGAGCAAAATCATCACCCCGATATTTTTCTTGCTTGGGGCAAGGTCAAAGTGACTATTTGGACGCACAAGATTGACGGCTTAACCGAGAGTGACTTTGTTTTTGCCGCCAAGGCTGAACAGGTTTATCCAAGCTAGCAAAGCACTCACAGAATCTTCTCAAGTGGATTCACAGCCATTGATTGGCAACATAGCTATTATCATCAATCGAAAACCATCGTTGCGTTTCGTCGATAAGCGCTCGCCTTCACTTCTTGAGTATAATGAAGTGAATAGTGACGCATTTTGATTTCGTGGTATAAAAACAAGATTGTAGCGATGGCCGATTTACAATCGACCATATTAGACTTATTGAGCTATTCAAATCTTTTCTGATGTCATCATCAAGGAATACGCATGAACAGGGCTTTTCGTCAACAAAACAATGAACACAATACCCACTATCCTAAGCTATTAGGAACGCGTGGTGCGGTTGCTACCGAACACTACTTGTCGACAAAAGCTGGCGCCGATTTGTTGGGAGTCGGTGGAAATGCTGTTGATGCCGCGGTCGGGGCGACACTTGTCGAGTGTGTGGTCAATCCACAAATGGCCACCCTCGGCGGAGAATGCCCGATGTTGATTTGCATGGCTTCGTCGAGAGAAGTTGTTGCTGTAAACGGCAATACCGCCGCTCCAGGACTCGCTACCCCAGAAGCTTACCAAAGACGAGGACTAAGACAAGTGCCAGATGAAGGCATTCTAGCAAGCGGTGTACCAGCGACACTCAGCGCATTGGTTACTGCGCTTACCCAATTTGGCCGACTGAGCTTTGCTGAAGTAGCTGCACCGGCGCTTGATTACGCCAAGAATGGCTTTCCAGTGCACACCGGTCTTTATGCCGCAGAGGGTTTTGGTATTCGAAACCTTGCAGAGAAATTCAGCAGGGAGTGGCCTGGAAGTGCCCAGCTTTATTCGCCACAAGGTGTGGCTGTGAAAGTTGGTGATCTGCTTGTCAATTCCGCATTGGCCGATTTATTGGATCATCTGATAATGGCAGAAAAAACGCAGTCTGGGGATCGAAAAAGAGGCTTGGAGGCGGTACTTGAGTCCTTTTATAAAGGCGAGCCAGCCAAGGAGATAGATGCCTTTTCCAAGGAGCGTGATGGTTTGCTTGCTCGCTCGGATTTGGAATGTTTTCAAACACATTGTGAAAAACCAGTCTCTCTACAATTTGCCAACACTACTGTATTTAAGTGCGACACTTGGAATCAGGGGCCAGTGATGCTACAAGCATTGGCCATGTTGGAAACCTTTGATCTTAAGAAAATGGGACACAACAGCGTTGACTACATTCATTGCACCACAGAGGTTTTTAAATTAGCTTTCGCAGATCGTGAACAGTATTACGCTGACCCCACGCAAGTGGACGTCCCCATTGATGAGCTGTTGTCAAAGGAATATGCTTGTATGCGTTCTGCACTTGTAGATCCAAAGAAAGCGAGCTCTGAATTGCGCCCTGGCGATCCTAAACGGCAGCGGGCCTTACTACCAATGCAGGAGCGCTTAGGTGGGGCCGCATGGGGCCCGGGAACGGTGCATGTGGACGTGATTGATGGCGACGGTAATATGGCTGCTTTCAGTCCAAGTGGTGGCTGGCTTAAGTCAGCAGAGGTTGTGTCCGCTTTGGGCTTTCCTTTGGGAAATCGGATGATGACTTTTTATCTCGAACCTAGCAACCATCCAAATATTGTTGCGCCCTTCAAGCGCCCCCGCACAACAGTTAGTCCTTCGTTGGCTTTCCGTGATGGTCATCCTTGGATGGTATTTGGAAGCATGGGTGGTGATCAGCAGGATCAGTGGCAATGTCAGTTTTATCTTAACCAGATCTTGTTCGGCATGTCTATCCAAGAAGCCATTGAGGCGCCTAAGTACAGCAGTGAGCATTTTCCGGGATTTTTTGCACCGCACGAGAGCTCTGTAAACCTTCTGCGAATTGAGCCGCGATTAGGTCAAGAAATTATTGATGGCTTGACTCAGTTAGGCCATCAACTGCAGTTGGGCGCCGAGTGGTCAGAAGGTTATTTATTGGCTGCAGCACGTGATCCAACGAGCGGCATACTAGAAGCAGGCTGTGACCCCAGAGGAGCTAAAGGAGAAGTTTTTCCTGCTTGTGCATTATGCTGGTAAACGTTCATTATGCTGAAATAACGTTGTTGATAAAAAGTGTTGTGTAATATTTTCTATGTTGAGATACAGCTGTAATCAGGCTCGAGAGAGGATCAAAATAGCATAGCACTTAAGCCCCACCCATACGTTCGACGCTAAGCTTGATGGATGATTAAATCGATGGCATAATGGCGTGATGCGAAAAAACCCGAAAGTTAGTAATGTTCATACAGTTGCGAAAAGTAAGATTTTTCGCGTGGAGTCGATGGATGTTGAATTTTCGAATGGAGCTACAAGAACTTACGAGCGCTTAAATTCTAAAGGAAGGGGTGCGGTTTTAGTCATTCCGATGTTGGATGACGATACGGTACTGATGATTTATGAGTTCTCAGGGGGAACGGAGCGCTACGAACTCGGTCTAACTAAAGGCAAAATTGATGTAGGTGAAACGCCAGTTGAGGCTGCCCAACGTGAACTCAAGGAAGAGATTGGCTATGGTGCGAACAAACTAACATAGATCGGAAGAGCGTCG
>ERZ813253.401-NODE-401-length-15662-cov-5.005150_pt1 | contig 15662 bp, 18 predicted proteins | sample MGYA00520893_ERZ813253 | MGnify/ENA primary metagenome ERZ813253 (study PRJEB31669, sample SAMD00080414) | marine metagenome | biome: oceanic hadal pelagic zone biome; feature: marine hadalpelagic zone; material: sea water | place: Pacific Ocean:Izu-Bonin Trench...
CACAAACGGCTATTTTGAGCAATAAAAGCCTTTATTTAGCCCCATTTATGCCATAAAACTGATGGTTTTTTACTCAACGAGAGAAATATTGGAAATTTTGAATATGCACCTACTAAAGTGGCTTTGGCTATTATTTCCTAGAAGAAAGGTTAAACAGCTCCCCAAATTCTGAAGGATTGTGGGATAAATTAGCCAGCTTCATCATATGCCAAGCCATGGCAAGATTACTCGATATAACAGGCTTGCCGATACGAGCCTCTGCCTCCTTGATCAAGCCTGTCGTTCGTAAACTGGTGCAGGACACGACCACCGCATCGCATTCTGCTTGCAAAGCAACAGACTCTATCGCCTCGAGGATAGAGGCTTCAGTAATTTTAGCCACGACGCAATCCTCAGATTCTTCAAAAGAACCAAAAGCAACGACACTATGACCGGAGGCTTCTAACTTTTCACGCATTTGCGCAGAGACTTCAGGCACATACGGTGTAAGAAAACCCAGTTTTTTCGCATTGAGTGCCTCACACGCCGCGATAATTGCAGTGACTGGATTGGTGACTTGTGCTTCGGGGTGTGCCTTTTGCACAGCATCACGCACTGTTTCTGGTCCGATAATGGTAGCACCAGAGGTACATCCATAACCGATAACGTCAAATGAGAGGGCAGGCGGTAAAAGCGCAGCAGAATTCGGTATGTCAATTTGCATCTGTTTTAGTGTATCGGAATTGACTTCATTACACATTGGTATGCGGCTGTGATAAAGTGCCACGCCATCTTTTGGTAGAACTTTGGCAAATTCCGACTCGAGCGTTTCATCGGTCTGTAAAACAATTAGTCCTAATGTTGCTCTACTGCCAATACCGCTATCCGTTGTAAAGTTTAATTTCATTTTAACCCCTGCCAATAATTGGTAACTCTTGATCGGCACGCCTTGATAAGAGACGCGGTGCGCCGTTTTGCACAACGATGTTTTCTTCATGCACCATGATTCGACCATCACCATAGCTCAAAGACGGCTCAAGAGTTATTACCATGTTTTCCTCTAATACTGTTTCATCAAAAACTGCATGAGAAGGTTGTTCTGTTAATTGCATACCCAAACCATGGCCCATTCGCCCAACATCGCCACCTTGATAATCCATTTCTGTAATAACGCCACTCATTGCTTGAAACAATTCTCGGCAAGTGGTGCCTGACTTGGCAACAGCCAAACCGGCTTCTGTAGCACGCCATAGCGTGTCATGAGCGCGACGGGATAATTCGTCGTCTTTGCCTATGGCATAATTACGATCAAAATCGCAATAATAGCCATCGAAAGTTGCACCTGTATCCAACATCAGAATATCGCCTTTTTGCAACAAACGCTGTGAAGGCGGGGAAATAATGTCTTGATAGCCGCCAATATCGGCACCACCGGCCAAATAAGGCACATCGTCCGCTCCTTGCGCTAAGCACTCCATACGAAAAGCCCTGAATGTCTCAGCAAAAGGCTGGCCTTCGTAGAAGATTTCATTCGCACGGGCAAAAGCATTGGATGCTATGGTACAAATATGGGCAATTTTTTCAATTTCAAACGCAGATTTCACCATCCGTAGACTGCGAACCAGACTTGTCGCATCTATCAAATTAAGGCCTGGCAATGAAGTCATCAAGCGCTCGTAATCGGCCAGCGGCATCCGCAGGCTGGTTTCATGGCCTTTCATAATACCTAAGCGTCCGCCCTGCTTCGACAATGGGTTGAGTAAATCCAACAACAAACTGATACCGTCATCATCTGGTGAGGGTGCACTCCACGTGCGAATGTCTTCAACCCACGTCTTGCGCATCAGCGCTGCACCAATTTCTGGAATAATGGCAATCGGTTTACCTTCAATCGGTATAAATAAAAACCAAGGGCGTGTAGGGCTTAGCCAAAACAATGTATGAAAGCCACTAAAATAGCGCACCTCTGGCTCACTCATCAGCAAAATTCCATCTAGGTTTTGCGACACCATTTGGCTTTGAGCGCACTGCAAGCGGGCTGCAAACTCCGAGACTGGAAAGCCGCGCTGAGGAATATTAACCATAAGTATCCCCTGTCATAATCTCATCAAATATTGCTTGGTCCGTTACTCCTTCTGAGCCAAATAATAAAACGCGAGATGATTCATTCAGACCAAGAGTCGCTCTTAAACTAGGCTGTTTGGCAGCACAGATAAGTGCTGCAAGTCCTGCCACTGCGCTTTCGCCCGCCTCAATCACGGGATCATTACTCTGCGACTTGGCCAATAGCCTTACAGTTGGGGCAACAACATTTTCAGGAATGGTAACAAAATCACTCGCCTCTTCTGCGATGATATCCCATGCAAATGCTGATGCCTCGCCACAAGACAAACCGGCCATGATACTTTCTTCGTTGATTTTGACAAACAGTGCTTTATTTGCCTTAGAACTCTCAAATAGGCAGTTGGCAAGATCGGGCTCTACAATCACAATTCTAGGCATCTGAGCACTCCAAACTTGTCTGATAGATGCACATACCGAACCCGCAAAACCACCACAACCAGCTTGAATAAAAACATGGCTTGGAGGCTCAGTTATCGATTCATTTATCTCATGCATCATCACACCGTAGCCCAACATGACGTCCCGAGGGGGCTCGTAATAGCCAGGCCAAGAAGTATCGGAAACAACAAACCAATTATTTTCTTCAGCCTCGCTTCGAGCAAGGTCTACCGAGTCGTCATAGTCGCCATCTATGCGAACCACCTCTGCACCTAAATCGCGCATAGCGGTTGCTCGTCCTTCACTGACCTCTGCGTGAATATAGATTTTGCAAGGCGCACCAAAACGCTGACAACCCCAAGCTAGTGATCGACCATGATTGCCATCAGTTGCTGAAACCAGGGTAATTTTTGAAGCCTCAACGTTGTATTTGCCATTTCGTATATCTTTAAGAGAAACCTTGTCATTCAATACTTTGGATACCTCGCGCTGTAGAACCTTAAGTGCAGCATAAGAGCCACCGAGCGCCTTAAAACTCCCCAAGCCAAATCGCGGACCTTCATCCTTGTACAGCACTTCACTAAGGGATAGATTCGAGGAGATGTTTTTTAGACTAAACAAAGGCGTGGGCTCATACCCTTGCCATTGGGATATTTCTTCAATTGCTGATGCAAACCCTTCGGCTGGTAAAACCTTCATTGCTGCCTTAAAGGAGTTCGGCTTACCCGATGTGTGCTTAATTATTGCGCTTTCAAATACAGTATTCATACTTTAACCCTATCGCAGGATAGCCTTACCTAATAAAAAATTCTATTTTTACGCCTATTTAGGCGATAAAACTTATGTATTTTTAGTTCACTCAGTAAAAATATTGGAAATTATTGCCATAAGAACTCCAAGAAGATTTTTCGGCTAAGCTTATTGATATAATAGCCCATATGCAAGATTACTTAAAAATAACGCGTAACGGTCTTTGGAACAACAATCAAGCCTTAGTTGCTTTGTTGGGGTTATGTCCATTATTAGCGGTAACCAACAATGTGGTTAATGCCATTAGCCTAGGTTTAGCAACAACCTTTGTTTTGATAGCGTCTAATGTCACGGTGTCGCTATTCCGCAACTACATTCGCAAAGAGGTCAGAATTCCTATTTTTGTATTGCTGATCGCCTCGTTTGTTACGATTGTTGATCTTATCATGCAGTCGTTTTTCTATGACATGTATTTAATCCTTGGTATTTTTGTGCCGCTAATTGTGACCAATTGTGCAATTTTAGGCCGCGCCGAAGCGTTCGCCTCAAAAAATAGCTGGGATAAATCCATCGTTGACGGTTTGATGATGGGTATTGGCTTTACTGCTGTGCTCGTGCTACTCGGTGCAATGAGAGAAATCTTAGGTAACGGCACGCTATTTGATCAAGCAGACTTATTATTTGGAGAGTTTGGAACCTCTCTAACCATAACATTTTTTAGCGATTATCAAGGCAGCTTAATTGCTCTACTGCCACCAGGTGCATTTATCGGCCTTGGTTTAATTGTTGCGTTTAAAAACTTAATAGATTCAAAGCAAAAAACAGCGCAAGCTGCTCCTATCGCGCATGTGGCTGCCAAGGCTCAGGCTTAATAATGACGCCTTACGTGACATTTCATGTCTAGGGCAAAAACAATTCAAGACTTTCTTCGTAGCGATATTATTGACATCGAAGAACTACTTTGCTTAGCACTAGATTTTTCAAAACCCTCCTTGTGCGCCAATCCAAATCACAAGATTAGCGAGGGTGAGTTAGCAAAACTTGACTTGCTAATCCAAAAGAGAGAAAGTGGTGAGCCTTTTGCCTACTTGTCAGGAACAAAAGGTTTTTATCACTTGGATTTCAAGGTAACAACTGACACTTTAATTCCAAGACCAGAAACAGAGATCTTGATTGATATTGCACTTGGATTGTTCGACTCAAGTGAGTCAATTAAGGTGCTGGATTTAGGCACTGGTAGTGGCGTTATCGCCATCACTTTGGCAGATAAATGCAGCAGTTGGAAGGTCAGCGCAGCCGACCAATCTAAAGCCGCACTTAAGGTTGCAACACATAACGCCAGCACCACAAAAACAAACATTGAATTTAGACATGGCAGTTGGTTTGAGGCTGTGCCCAATCAATGCTATGATTTGATTATAAGCAATCCACCTTATGTACAAACCAATGATCCGCATCTAGCAGATCTTCAATTTGAACCGATTGAAGCGCTAATCTCAGGTGCTGATGGGCTTGAAGACATTCGCATTATTATCGAGCAAGCACCAAGGCAGTTAAACCCAGGTGGATACCTTTTGCTGGAGCATGGCTTTAATCAACAAACGGAAATTATGCGATTAATGCGACAATCATTTTCTGATGTCAGAGGCTTTCAAGATAATAATGGTATCGATCGTGCCGTACTTGGGCGAATGAAATAACAATAAAAATAGAAACGAGCTGAGCGGAGTGAATTACTTAGCTACAGAGGAATTACGAATGAGACTGTCTGGCACGGTATTGTCATCTTTAATGCTATCGATTACGGCGTAACTAAAATAACGACGAAGGCCAATGTCAGCCTTTAAGACCTTATTGATAAATGCCTGATAACCTGAAACATCTTCTACCAAAACGCGCAAAATATAATCCAAACCACCACCAACAGACCAGCAAGATTGTACTTCATCAAAACTGGTAATGGCTTGTTCAAAACGCTCAAACTCACCTTCTTTGTGGCTTTCTAATTCAACTTCAGTAATCACCAAATGGAAGTTTTTCATAAATTTGGGTGAAAGTCGCGAGCTATAACCATCAATAATGCCAGCTTCTTCAAGGCGCTGCAAACGATCCCATGAAGGTGTTAAGGATAAACTTAGACGTTCAGCCAGGGCTGTTTTAGTGATTCTGCCCTCCTCCTGAAGGATAGCAAGAATTTGAATGTCTCTTTCATCTAATTTGAACATGTTCTTATTATCACCCAAAAAATAGATTAATAGTTAATATTGTTAGTTAAATAATAGAAAAAAATTCAATAACAAGTCAAAAAGTCAAAAATTCCTTCTGATAAATAGACTAATTTACTACATATTCAGAAGTTTTTTTCAAATCAATGACGTCTACCAAAGAGGAGAAGTGCGCCTAATGCTGCATCGAACCTGAAAACAAATGCATAACCACAATCCCAGAAATAATTAAAACCATACCAATAATGGCTGCTAAATCCGGAATTTCCTTGTAGTAAACAGCGGCTACAGCAGTAACTAAAACAATGCCCAAGCCAGACCATATCGCATACACAATACCAACTGCCATCTCCCTGAGGACCAGAGTCAATAACCACATCGCAACAATATAACATACAACCACAACGGCGGTAGGGGTAAGCTTGGTAAACTCATCTGTTGACTTTAGGAGGCTGGTGCCAATTACCTCGGCAACAACGGCCAATGCTAAATAAATATAGCTCATTTCTACACTCCACAAAAATTATCTAACGCATTTAAAGTGCTAATTATAGCTCATGTTTTAATAAGTGAAGTTGATCTATAAGCCGGGTTCTGTCTGACCGAAATCAAGATAGTCATTCATCTACGGTACTTGTCACCAAGCACCTTTAGCACTCTACCCGAAGACAACGCGAGCCACGCCAATGCCTTCCTATTTGAGCTTGCTCCAAGTGGGGTTTACCCTGCCACACTTGTCACCAAGTGCGCGGTGCGCTCTTACCGCACCATTTCACCCTTACCTACAAGTAGGCGGTTTCTTTTCTGCTGCACTTTCCGTCGCATCACTGCGCCTAGCCGTTAACTAGCACTTTGCTCTAGGGAGCCCGGACTTTCCTCTGATAGCAAACGCCACCAGCGACTATCCGATCAACTTCAGCGCGAATTATACGCTGAGACCTTTGCATAGATCATTTAAGATTTGAGTGCTGATACTCTCGCAAAACTTCAGTTACTTGCACTTCGTAAGACTCGTACCATTCCTGTTTGCCTTTTGCTTGCGCCTGAAGATGTTCAGTATGTTGCTTCCAATTTTTTACGTCTTCTAAAGAATGCCAACAGGAGGTGCTTATCTCCAAATCGCCTTCGGTGCATGAAGTAAATTTGATACAATTGTATTGATCAAAAGCCACCTCTTTAAGTTTGACAGCCGTCTCATAGTAACACTCGTCAAGCTGTTTTAATTTGGCGGTGAAAATCACAACATACATTACTTGATCTCAGTAATCGGTATTTGACTAAAAATTTTATGAATGTTATTACCCCGAGTATCAACAGCAACAGTAACAGGCATGTCTTTTACCTCAAACTCATACATAGCCTCCATTCCCATTTCCTCAAAAGCCAAAACTTTGGCTTTTTTAATGGACTTAGAAATAAGGTAGGCTGCACCACCTACAGCAATTAAATAACTTGCCCGATGTTTTTTAATGCTTTCGACTGTTTTCGGGCCGCGCTCCGCCTTGCCGATCATACCGAGAATGCCAGTATTTTCCAACATCATATCGGTGAACTTATCCATTCGAGTTGCCGTTGTAGGGCCTGCTGGACCGATTACCTCTTCACCAACAGCATCTACTGGGCCAACGTAATAAATAAACTTATTATCAAAATCAACACCTTTCGGTAAGCCCTCGCCAGACTCTATCATCTTTTTGAGCCGCCCGTGCGCCGCATCTCGTCCAGTAATGATAGTGCCGCTGAGTAGCAAGGTATCGCCAATATTCCAATCTTGCATTTGCTCACGAGTAAGCTCAGACAAATCAACTTTTCTGTATTGAGAATAATCCATTTCTAAATCAGGATAAACATCATAATCGACCGGCGGCAATTGCGCCACACCTGAACCATCAAGAGTGAAATGCACGTGTCTTGTGGCTGCACAGTTCGGAATAATAGCAACCGGTTGAGAAGCAGCATGTGTTGGATAATCTTTTATTTTGACATCCAATACTGTTGTTAAACCGCCCAGACCTTGAGCACCAATACCCAAGTTGTTTACCTTATCAAAAAGATCAAGTCTTAGCTTTTCAATCTCACTCGGATTGGCTTTGACTCTGACTTCATTAATATCAACAGGATCCATCAACGACTCTTTTGCCATCAACATCGCCTTCTCAGGCGTACCACCAACACCAATCCCCAATATGCCTGGCGGACACCAGCCAGCACCCATTGTCGGAATCGTTTTTATAATCCAATCGCTTAAATTCTCACCCGGATTAAGTACGGTAAACTTGGCTTTGTTCTCAGAGCCACAACCTTTTGCCGCAACAATCACATCCAACTTATCGCCCTTCACTATCTTGGTATGAATGACCGCCGGGGTATTGTCTTTGGTGTTCTTTCTGGCAAATAAAGGATCGCTTACTATAGAGGCCCTCAATGGATTGTCGGGGTGCATGTAAGCTTGTCTAACGCCTTCGTTAATCATTTCATCAACCGAAAGATCGGCATCCCATTGAACATCCATCCCTACTTCTAAAAAGATATTGACAATGCCTGTATCTTGGCAAAGAGGCCGCTTGCCAAAAGCACACATTTTTGAATTTATTAGAATTTGGCCGATGGCATTTTTAGCGCCGACATTGCTCTCTTTTTCGTAGGCCTCTACCATCGCTCGAATAAAATCCGGCGAGTGATAATAAGATATGTACTGGAGTGCAGAAAAAATGCTCTCTATCAGGTGGTTTTGCTTTATTTTCATATTTATTTAGCCTTCTCTATTGTCTATTTAGTCCCAGCAGGTTATATTGTTCCTTCTGAACATTTTATCAATATCTAGCAGGGAATTTCTATATGTTTAACTTCTTTAAAGGCCAAAATCTTTCTATCGACTTAGGTACTGCAAATACGCTTATCTATATGGACGGAAAAATCGTCTTAAACGAGCCCTCGGTTGTCGCCCTTAGACACGAAAAAGGTGCAATGGAATCACAAGTTATTGCAGTCGGTCAAGACGCAAAAAACATGCTGGGTAGAACCCCTGGCGCTATTGAGGCCATTAGACCAATGAAAGACGGCGTGATTGGTGATTTCAAGGTGACAGAAAAAATGTTGCAGCACTTTATGCGAAAAGTACTCAGATCGGGTTTTTTCTCGCCAAGCCCCAAAGTACTCATTTGTGTGCCCTGTAGCGCTACTCAAGTAGAGCGTCGTGCCATTAAAGAAAGCGCTGTTGGCGCTGGCGCGCGCGATGTTTACCTAATTGAAGAGCCAATGGCGGCCGCTCTTGGTGCCGGCATGGCAATTGACATGCCTTCAGGCGCAATGGTGATTGATGTGGGTGGTGGTACCACTGAAATTGCAATTATGTCTTTAAACGGCATCGTTTATTCTGATTCCATCAGAATCGGTGGTGATGTTTTCGATGACACCATTGTTAAATTCGTTAGACGCGTTCACGGCATTATTATTGGTGAAGCAACTGCTGAACAAATCAAAGAAGAGGTTGGTTCTGCCTTCCCGTCTAAAGTAGTAAAGAAAATTGAATTCAGAGGTCGTGATGTTGCCAAAGGCATTCCTGTGAGTTTTGAAGTGACCAATACTGAAATATTAGAAGCACTGACTGAGCCCTTAGGAATGATTATTAACTCCCTGCGTACAGCGCTCGAACAAACACCCCCTGAATTGTCTTCAGATATTGCTCAAAACGGCTTGGTCGTTACTGGTGGTGGAGCATTGTTAGAAGGTATTGACAAATTGATTAATAGCGAGACTAACCTGCCGGTCACTATCGCTGACGATCCACTGACTTGTGTTGTTCGTGGTGGTGGCATGGCACTCGATATGATCAACGAACACGACATGGGATTTTTAGCCGCAGAGTAGTCGATCAGACTCATTATGCGACTACTAAAACCCCTTGTTTCAGCTTTAATTGCAATTATTCTAATTGTACTGGATGCTCGTTTTTCATATTTAGACAATCTAAAACGCAATAGCACTGCTCTATTGTCGCCTGTTTATTTTTTGGTAGACCTGCCCAGTGAAATGATGAATTGGGTAAGCGATAAAGGTAGTAATATCGAGCAGCTCATCAGCGAGAATGAACAGCTCACCAATGAATTGTTTGAACTCAAAGCAAAGCTGCAAATCTTTAACAATCTTGTTTTAGAAAATCAAAAAATCAGTCGACTTATTGACGCCAGTTACTCCTTGCCGGAGAATGCTGTCAAATTAGCTCGGATTAAGTCTATCTCACAGTCTCGATTGAAAAAACAGCTGGTGATTAACAAGGGTAGTAATGACAATATCCTAGCATCACAAATTGTAGTCGGCGCAAACGGAGTTGTTGGTCAAATTATCCAATCAACACCATTTTATGCCACGGTTCAATTAGCAACCGATCCCACTCAACACATTCCTGTGAAAAATGTCCGTAATGGCGGTCGAGGTATCACCAAGGGTATGGCCTCAAGTAAGGGCGACATGAAGATAGAATTTATGCCGTTTGATGCCGATGTTAAATTGGGCGATACTTTTGTCACCAGTAGTATTGGAGGGTCGTATCCAGCGGGTTACCCTGTCGGTGAGGTTATTGAGGTAAGTGCGCCACAAGACGAAGCATTCCTATTGATAAAGCTAAAGCTATTTGAAAATATGAATGAATTAGAATTTGTGCTTGTTGTCTCGGAGCCTTTATGATCAGACAGAGCCCACTCATATTACTATTTAAACTAACATTAATTTCTGCATTGTTGAGTGTCATTTCTTTGCCCGAAATGATTCAGAGTGCCGCGCCATATTGGGTGCTGATATTTTTTATCTACTGGTTAATCTACGTTGAAACCAAAGCAGTTTATAGCTTCGCTCTATTATTAGGTTTATTGCTTGACTTATTACACGGCAATGTATTTGGTCAAAATGCCTTAGCTCTTATTGGTAGCACTGTCTTTATTATCCATGTAAAGAAATCGTTTTACGTATCCAACCTCAGCACCCAACAAGTCTATGTTTTTGTCGCCTCGTTGATTTATTTATTAATCACGATTGGTGTTCACTTGATGATTCAAGGCTTTGACTTTAGTTACCTCATCTTCCTTGCGCCAATAACGGGCGCTATCCTCTGGCCAATTGTTCATTCTTTGCTGGTCAAACTTAAGCACTAATTAAGCCGCTACATAGGTCTCATGGATAAAATTGCTAATACAAAACGAGAAATAAGAGTTTTTCAATCTCGCGTTGTCATTGCTGCGCTGTTTATTATTGTGCTGAGTTTGGTGCTGATATCACGTATTTATAACTTGCAAATTATTAATTACGATTACTACACTGCAGAAGCTCTGGGTAATCAATTACAGCAACTACCAATTACCCCTACAAGGGGTGATATTCTTGATCGCAACGGCAAAATATTGGCCTCCAATACGCTTTCTTATAAGCTCACAATCACCCCTGAGAAGGTCAAAGACATGGACGCTACAATGTTTGAGCTTAAGTATTTTGACTTAATCAATGATGATGATATCGAACAATTTTATAAAACCGAGAAACGCTACAGAAAGTTCCACAATATCCCTATAAAGCACAATATTTCAGAGCAATCAGTGGCTATTTTCCTCACTAAAGCACGACTCCCAGGTGTTGAAGTAGAGCCTTATTTTTACCGTGTTTATCCTAACGGTGCGAGCAGTTCCCATTTGATTGGTTACGTCTCTTCAATGGATCAAGACGATAAAGACAGATACGATAAAGACAACTACGCCGGTACAACTTTCGTTGGCAAAACCGGTATTGAAAAACACTACGAAAATCTTTTGCATGGCAGCTCTGGCAAAAAACAAATTGAGAGAAACGTCTCAGGCCGAGTGGTGGACTCGAAAATACTCACTTCAGCCGAGTCAGGTCAAGATTTGTATTTAAGCATTGACTTGGATTTACAATTAAAAGCCGAAGAATTAATGGATGGCAAACGAGGCGCATTGGTGATAATTGATGTCACCGATGGCTCGCTTTTAGCACTAGTAAGCACGCCAACATTCGATCCAAACTGGTTTGTTGGTGGCATTTCATTCAAGCAATACCAAACACTTCTAAATGACAAAAATCTACCGCTATTTGACCGCAGTATTAAAGGTCTCTATCCACCGGGCTCAATCATTAAACCTATGGTTGCCCTTGGTGGCCTAGAGCAAAAGGACATAACTGTCACTAGTAAAGTCTTTTGTCCAGGGTATTACAAAATTTCCAATTACTCACGAAAATTTAACGACTGGAAGCGCACAGGTCATGGTCATGTTAACGTCATTGACGCCATCGCTCAATCTTGCGATGTTTTCTTTTATGATCTTGCATTCAACATGGGGATTGACAAGCTTCACGACAACTTAGCGCATTTTCAATTTGGACAAAAAACCGGTGTTGACTTGCCGGGTGAATTTGCCGGCATTCTACCCTCTCGTGAATGGAAAAAAATTAATAAGGACGAGCCTTGGTATCGAGGAGAAACCTTAAATACGGGTATTGGACAAGGCTTTATGACTGCCAGTCCGCTACAACTCGCTCTTGCAACAGCAGCAATTGCCAACAAGGGGCAATTATTAGTGCCGCAATTGTTGATGCATACGCAAAACAGTACGGGCGACATCACAACAATGAGCATACAAAAGTCTCGCCAAATCCCTATTAAAGACATAAAAAATTGGGAAATAATTATTGATGGCATGGTGCAAGCCGTTTATGGAAAAAAAGGCACAGCAAGGCGCTTAAACCACAACCTTAGCTACACACTTGCCGGCAAAACAGGTACCGCACAAGTATTCGGCCTCGACCCTGAAGAAACATACATTGCTGAAAAATACGAGGAAAAACTCAGAGACCACGCCCTATTTACCGGCTTTGCGCCGATTGAAAACCCACGAGTGGCAATAGCAATCATTGTTGAAAACGCCGGCAGTGGTAGCTCAAAAGCCGCACCGATTGCCAAAGCTGTTTTGGATGTTTACTTTACAAAAAACCCAATGACAATATTAGCAACTTCTGAATAATTCAACTGATGCCTGTTGAGCGTGAAATTCAGATCTGAAATCCTCGAATTTTTCATTCTTAATCGCCTCTCTCATAGACGACATCAAATGCTGATAATAATGCAAATTATGCATAGTATTGAGTCGTGAGCCTAAAATTTCGTTGGTCTTTTGTAAGTGATGTAAATACGCTCTAGAGTAGTTTTGACAAGTCGAGCATTCACAATTGGTATCAAGTGGTCCTGTGTCCATTTTGTGCTTGGCGTTGCGAATTTTAACAATGCCTGTAGAGGTAAACAAATATCCATTTCTGGCATTTCTTGAAGGCATCACACAGTCAAACATATCAATACCTCTAGCCACCCCCTCAACTAAATCGCTTGGCGTTCCAACGCCCATTAGATAGCGCGGCTTGTCGGCTGGCATTGCATCTGGCAAATACTCCAAAACTTTAATCATCTCTTCTTTTGGCTCTCCAACAGAAAGACCACCAATAGCATAACCATCAAAGCTAATATCGACCAAAGCCTCAACCGATTGACGTCTGAGCTCTTCATGCATGCCACCCTGCACAATACCGAATAGTGCATTGTCATTATTCAATCTTTGGTGTTCGTCTTTGGAGCGCCTTGCCCAACGCAGAGAGAGCTGCATCGACTGGTCGACTGCAGATTTCTCACTTGGATAAGCAATACATTCGTCAAAAATCATAACAATGTCAGCGCCGAGTTTTTGCTGAATTTGCATCGACTCTTCCGGCCCCATAAATATTTTATCGCCATCTTTGGGTGAACGAAAAGATACGCCTTTTTCGTTGATTTTACGAATATGACCTAAGCTAAACACCTGAAAACCACCCGAATCGGTGAGAATTGGCCCTTGCCAATTCATGAAGTCGTGCAAGTCACCGTGTGCTTCAATAACATCTGTACCCGGCGTGATCGACAGATGGAATGTGTTGCCAAGAATAATTTCAGCACCAAGCTCTTTGACCTCTTCAACCGTCATTGCCTTGACTGTGCCGTAAGTGCCAACAGGCATAAAGGCCGGGGTATTGACTTCACCTCTCGCAAAAGTCATCTTCCCTAAGCGGGCCTTATTATCGGTCTTTTTTAATTCAAATTTCATAGGGGCAATTATAGAATGCTCACTAAACTTTTCCGCGTCACTTTTTGCTTAATTAAACAATGCTGTAATCTCCATCTTCTATATCTTTCAACCCCTTTTTGAGATTGGCAACCAACTCCTTATCTCTGAGTATCTCTGCCATTTTCTCTCCATCAACATACTGCTCTGAAGTCAGATATTGCATGGTTGCAAACTCAATAAAATTGGAAATATGGCATTTATTACCGTTCGCTGCCAGTTTGATGGCTTGGTAAGTATCATCACCCCAGCGGACTTTTATTGTTTTCATAATCAACCGATTTAGAGTATTTATTGTTTACTTTTTAAATAACTTGGAATGATTACCCACTCGTACCAACGCCAATTCTAAAACATTGCTTTCTATTCTATAGATTAATAGTAAATCTGACTTGATGTGCATTCTCGACAATTAACAAAATTACCGATTAACTTAGGGTCTTTGTATCTAAAATCGAGACGATCTCCATTGGCAAGAGTTGTAACAACTTCTCTCAACAACTCTTTGTCAATATTTGATAGTTTTTTATAATCTTTCTTAAAACCAGCCGTTCTAAATATTTGATACATTAACTATCTAAGTCATCAAATAGTGAGTCAACATTTTCAAAGCTTTTGCCTTTATTAGATTGCAAATCACTTAAGGCTTTTTGGGTTTCTTTAGTAGGAATTTTAACTTCAAATGGTAAGCCATTATTGAGTACCACCATGTTGTTAAACACGCTTATAGCTTGGGAATAATTTAACCCCACTTGAGCAAGTATTTTTTTCGCTTGCTGGTAATTATTTTCTTCAACTCTAATTGTCGTTTGCGTTTTCATGGTGCACCTATAATCTCAATATATGATCATTGTATACCATATGACATACATAATTAATGCACTTGTATAAATGATTTATCAAAATTTCCAAATAATGCTCTTAAAGTGAAAATATACGAAATTTTCCCTCCGACATAACACATGCCTATTATTCAGTTAGAAAGAGCCATAAAAAGGCTGTTTTTGACAAAAATTTTATAGAAGAGTATGATTTATTTTTAAATCATAATAAGTTATCTTTTTTATGCCTATCGTTCGATTAAAAATAAGCAGTAAATTAATTTCTAGTTTAATGGTTATGTTTTTGATAGCCATTCCAAATACGTCATCAGCTCACGACATCCCTAAACCTTCTTTTAGCCTTGGCATCATGCAAATTAGTGATAATGCATTCAATGCTCTAGCTGGAACTGGCGTTACAATTGACGACAATGACACTGTCGCTAACTTTACAGTGGACTACTATGTTTCACCAGGCCTTGCTTTTGAAGGAGGAGTTATTACTAGTCCCGAGGTTTCAGCTAGCTTGCCTAGTAATGATTCTGGAGCCTTACATGGAAAATCTTATTCAACAAGTGGAGTATTAACTCTAACAGCTAAAACTAATACCAGTTATTTGTTTGGTGTTAAATACAGTACCTCTTCAACTGGTGCTCTGGATATTTATGGAAAAGCTGGTTTGTTGTTTTGGGATGTTGATTTTAATGTCAGTGGAAGCGGAACTTTAACTTACAATGGCTTAACATATAATTCAAAAACATTTTTGCAAGTTGACGGTAGCGACCCCTATATTGGTTTAGGGTTGTCTTATGAAATTAGTAAGAATACATCCTTTGCTTTTGACTATATAACTACAGCTTCAACAAATGCTATTGAAGGTGTTGCTCTTGATCTTAGTGGATATTCAATATCTTGGTTACGTAGCTTCTGATAAAAATATGGTTGATGGGAAGGGATTCATATAACTCACTTAAACCCTATATATCAAGGCATAAATAGAATTAGTAAATAAATTCTACTCACAAACATATATTTATCTAATAGATAATAACTATCTAAGTTAAAGTCATTAACTTTATTTGTATAGCGTTGTCAATACAACCACCCTACTCATATTTACACAGACTTTCAAGGGTACGGGTGTAATGGCCTGACTTATTTGGACACCTTTCAAGCCACTTTTTTTCAATTCAGCTACGCCTGAGTTTGCTTATTGACTTGTATTTGCCAAA
>ERZ813253.402-NODE-402-length-15620-cov-5.180856_pt1 | contig 15620 bp, 20 predicted proteins | sample MGYA00520893_ERZ813253 | MGnify/ENA primary metagenome ERZ813253 (study PRJEB31669, sample SAMD00080414) | marine metagenome | biome: oceanic hadal pelagic zone biome; feature: marine hadalpelagic zone; material: sea water | place: Pacific Ocean:Izu-Bonin Trench...
ATACAGTGGCTAATATCAAATGATGTAATGACTATACCACCTACTGAACAGGGAGCAGAATCTGACAATGTAATTCCAAGTTGGATTAAGAACAATGCTGGATGGTGGTCTGACGGACAGATAGATGATGGCTCGTTTGTGTCAGGACTTCAATGGCTCATCTCAAACGGAATCATGAAGATTTCGTAATACAATTGTTAAAATCTAACTAGAATTATCTAAATATTGAAAAATTTTGGTTGGCTTATTTTCCTACCCAAAAAGAAAACTTCGAAAACTAATCAAAGAGGGCGAATTTGAACAAGCCATCGCCTTGGGAAATAGCATGGAGGAAAAATACCAATATGATCCTGATTTTATTTTTATCATGGCAAGCATATTCTACATTCTACAAGATCCAAAAAAAACTCTGCAGTATGTTGATCGCGTTTTAGCAATCAATGAGTATGATACTGAGGCACTTGGTCTGAAATTACGTATACATCAGCATTTTAAGGAAAATGACAAAGTAATAGAGTGCTGTAAAAAAATTCTAGAAGTTAATTCTGATGCCTTTGACGTTAGGGACATTCTTAATGAATTGGAAGGAAAGTAATATCACACGTTATTTTTCTCTGGCTGTATATCTCTTATTAAATACACATTTTCCAAAAGCCAATCACAAAATTCTGTTACCTTATCTGTAAATTCATACCATACATGCAAAGAATGTGGCAGAATGTCAATTCTGTCCTCTTTCCTTCCACTTTCGTTTGCTGGACCAAGAAATACCTTGACGCCTTCTTTGCCCTCATACATGTAGGCATCTTCTGTTTCCACATCTCCAAAAATTTCCTGTGCTTTTTCTTTGATTATACTACGTTTAATGGGGAACCTTGTTTTTTTCATGTCCACAATGAAGCTCAAATCCTGTTTTCCATACATGTCAAAATTTTCTATTTTTCCTCTATGAGGAAAATTTACTAATAGCTCAATGTTGTATTTTTTCCCAACTTCTTTTCCTATATCTCCTATCTTTTTGTATGCAATTGCAGGTTGTTTTTTTAATAAGACCATGATTTGTGGCATGTTTGATTTTAGTTCCTTTTGTAGATCTTTTGTAATTGTTGTGAAGATCACACAGAAATTATTTATTCTTTAAATATATTGATTGAGATTGGGTTTTTTAGTTATTACAATACGAGTAATTTATGGCATTGCCAATGGACGGTGATTTTGTTCCTGACGATGAAAATTCAGAACGAGCTCCGAATGTAGACAGTTATAGAATTACTTGCATTGATTTCATCAAGGATATTTCACAGGACTACATTGCTTGGGTGGATCGCTACGAGTTGCCAGAGGAAGAGGATAAAAAAAGACGAACCGAAATAGCTGCAGTTATTGAACGAACCAACGAATGGATTACCAAAGTTCCACAAACTTTCAAGGCTGTTGATGTGGTAATGAATGACGGATTACAAAAGATGGCGGAGGCTACAGCTGGAAAGCCATTTCAGATTGGTGTTTTTGTGGACAAAAAGTCTGGCTATACACTAGCAAAACCTGGAATTATTGATGTAAACATCAAGGCTACAGGCAGGGAGAACAATAAAGCGAAGCTTGGGGTCCACGCAAAGGATCAAAGGTTTAGAATAGAAGCAACTGGGAAAGCATATTTTGATGAGTCAAACATTCCAAAAGATGAGTATGATCTTTTGGACATTAATTTGAAGCTAAACGCTGAAGAATGTAAACAGCGTGACGTGATATCATTCACTGTTATTGTGAGCGAAATGAAAGATGGAATGGAGATTGATCGACGGGGAGTTAGTACCGTCATTCACATTGTTTAGTTTTGATTTAAGAATTAGATTTTATCAAGCAGCTGTTTCTTTTTTGCCTGAAATTCCTTATTGCTAATAATACCTGCCTTTTTCAACTCGCCTAGTTTTCTGATCAATTCCACATTATCTTCAGAAGATCTAATCATACGTTTTGCCTTTGTGATTTTTTTTGAGACTGTCTTTTTGGCTTGTGCTCTGACTTGTTTACTCAGTTTAAGGCCTCTTATTTTTGCCAGCTTGCCAATTTTTTGACCCTTCCTCTTAGCTTCGTCTACAGATTCCAAAAGCTTCTCTAAAAATTCTTCATCATTTGGTTTGAAACGTCTCTGAAATTCTTTTATGACAAGAATAGGATATGGCGTCCATTCCACATCATTGTAAAATTGTTTGATGTGTTTATCCGGAAGTGTCTTTAGATATTTGATAAGATAGTCCTCGGATTTTTCGTCCACTGTTGTATTTTTCACTGTAGTTATTAATAATGTTCTAAAACGTCATTCACGCCTTTTGCCAGGCCATGAATCCGCCTTCAAGGTTCTTTACATTAAATCCTGCCTTGGCTAATTCATCTGCTGCAATATTTCCGCGGTATCCAGACCCACAAAAAGTACAAATCTTTTTTTCTTTGAGATCATCAATCTTGCCCTGTTTGATATTTCTTATAACAAGACCCAAGGGCATGTGAGTTGAGTCATCAATCGTACCATTGGCAAATTCATCTTGCTCTCTCACATCAATTACTACGAATTGGTCAAGTGTCTGCTTTAGCTCCGATGCACTGACTGTATCTGCCATAGGTAACATGGTTATACTTGATATATTAATTCATTATACTAGAAGTATGGCAAAAGAAGCTATCCTTTATGAAAAAAGACCTAATGACAAGGTTTTGTGTACAGCATGTGCTAGGTATTGCGAGATAGGGAAAGGACAGATTGGCCTTTGTGGTATACGGGGAAATGAAAACGGAAAGCTCGATCTTTACGTTTATGGTAAAGTTATCGCAGGTCACGTTGACCCAATAGAAAAGAAACCTGTAATTCATTATAATCCAGGAAGCAAGATTTTCTCAATCGCAACCACCGGATGTAACTGGCTTTGCAAGTATTGTCAAAATTCAGACATCAGCCAGAGACGCAAAGTCGAGGGTGTTGATATGACACCAGAAGAGGTAGCAAATACTGCAGTTGAGTATGGTGCACAAGGGATAGCGTATACCTACAACCAGCCCTCAATATTCATCGAATTTGCTCGTGACTGTGGCATAGCTGCAAGAAAGAGGGGTCTCTTTAACATCTTCGTCTCAAATGGTTATGATACGCCAGAAGTAGTCAAGATGATGGATGAGTTCTTGGATTGTATCACTGTTGATTTTAAGGGAAGTGCAGAGCCAGACTTTACCAGAAAATTCATTGGAGTACCGGATCCCCAGCCAATATTTGACACCATTCTGGAAATCAGAGACAAGACAAAGATTCACACGGAGATTACAGACTTGATAGTTCCACAGGTAGGTGACAACCTTGAGCATGCAAGAAAGCTTGCAAAGTTTGTCTATGATGAGTTAGGTCCGGAAACTGTAATTCACTTTTTGCGATTCCATCCTGATTACAAGATGATGGAGTATCCATCTACTCCAGTAAGGACACTGGAAAAACATTATGAAATTGCAAAAAGCGAAGGACTCAAGTATGTATACCTGGGAAACGTTCCGGGCCATCCGTTGGAACACACTTACTGTGCAGGATGCAACGAAATTGTCGTGAAAAGATTTGGCTTTGACATACAGGAATGGCATCTTGACAAAAACAACAAGTGTAAATTTTGTGGAAATCAGATACCAATTACAGGTCAGCTCGCCAAGGGCTACAAGCAGGAAAGATTTCAGTTTGTGGTATAATCTATCTGCTAGTGTATAATTTTCAAACTGGCGTTGATTTTTTTTCTTTATGGAATATTTCTTTTTAAAGATCATCAAAGATACTATAATGTTGAAATCTAATTCGGCAAATCTACTGTTGATACTTACCGCTGTCTCCCTATTTTTGATTACAAGCATTGTAACTGTTCAAGCAGAAATGAAGAATGGCGATAACTTGAACCTACACTATACTGTAGGTGATAAGGTTACGCTCTCATTTTCACCAGTTTTACCTGTAATTCACGTTGATCATCAAGTCGTGGTAGCAAAAGACGGTAATGAGATATGGAGTCAAACCTTCCATGATCATGACGGGAACTTGGAAATTGAAATTACACCTACTGACAGTTCATCGTTTTCAGTAACAGGCGGTGCAGATATTGGTGGCAAAACCTCGACTGGCGCTTTTATGGTTTCTGGACCTGTTTTTAACGAAATGGGTACATATTCTGTCACGGGCACTATAACAGGAATAGAATTCATTCCGTTACCAATTCCATTAGCAGACGAATTTAGTATCGAGATTGCTGGTAGTGAAGAGATGGACATGGGTGGCATGGAAATGAAGAGCATGGGAGAGCATCAAGTAAGTGCCATTTCTTCTGATGGTTCACTCATAGTTAACGTAGATACAAGTGACCCGGTTGCAGGAGAAATGATGTCAGTCACGGTCACAATTACTACTGACAAGAAAGTTCACCAGACGAATGCAAACTATGACATTATAATCACCCAAGATGGAAAAACAGTTCTTTCAGAAACAGATGTGTATACAACTCACGGCGAGGGTGAACACATGACTGATGTACTAGAATCTAGTAATCCAGTAGACGTTCAAGTCACCTTACAGGGAATCGGAAAGCCTGGTGAGCCCAAAACTGGTGCAATGGGCGAGGCAATAACATTCCATGTAGTTCCAGAATTTGGAACAATTGCCATGATAGTATTGGCAGTGGCCGTAGTCAGCATCATAGCAATCACTGCAAAGACAAAGACAGCCCTAATCCCAAAACTTTAGACAAAAATTATAGAAGCATAGCCAACAACAGAACTTTTGTCACCAGAGACATCTCCGCTTGTGGCATACTTTAGCAATTTTCCCTCACTAGCACCCAGTTCCTTGCAGGCAATCATGGTGGATGCAATTGCACCAAACCCACATGCAGTTACATTCCTTTCATACAAAATCTTGTAAAATTCGTCAACATCTAATTTCAAGATGGGCTCAATTAGCGCAAGATCTTGTCTATGAGCAAACTCATTTTCTTCATAGTGTGTAAAGTCGGATGAGCCAATCAACAATGCGTCTTTTTTTTGTGCAAGTTTTGCAATTGCAGAGCCCACTTGTGTTGCTATTTTTTGTTCTTGGGTAATTAGCGAGATAGGGAGAATTTTCATTTCATTAGGAAATGTTTCCTGCAGCATAGGAATTTGAACTTCGATGCTATGTTCTTTTGAGTGAGAAAAAGAATCAAGTTCCAATATGCCCAAGTCTTCCCTTAATTCTAGTGCTGATTCCGAATCCACTTCAACCAAACCAAGGGGAGTTTTCCAACTGGAGTCAACCATTGACGCAACGTTTTGACCAATTCCGTAATGATTGGGCCCAGTGATTATTGCCAGCTTGTTTGTTGATGATGAGATTGAATAAAACGAATGGCATGCAACAGGGCCAGAATACACAAACCCAGCATGTGGGCATATCACTCCGTAAATCTTTTGATCAGAATCTGTAGGTGGTATTTTACCAGGACCTAGTTCGTGCAAAAAGCATTCATGTATGAGATCTTTTAGCTCCTTTTCATCTCCCGGATAAAACGTTCCAGATACCGCAGGCGTTCTAACTTCCATTAGGTTTCCTCTCTTACAATCGCTCCATTAGGCGTTTCTTCTTTGAATATAATACCCTCAAACTTTTCAATTTTTACGTCTTCATTTTTCCAAAAGTCCTTTAATAGCCCAGCTTTTTCACATGTGTGTTGCAGAAATTCTTCCACATTCCAACCATATTCGACAGGAACCTGTGGCAAAAGCAAGCCAGAGGAAAAAGAGTGTCTTACAATGAGACCGTCTCTTCCAACTTTAATTTTTGACAAATATTCCAACGGATCCGACACATCGATTTCAACCGGCGGTGTAAGTACAGTTACTTCAAACACAATGTCATCCAGTTCCTTTATTTTTACTGGTGAGAATCTTGGATCCTCAGTGGCAGCAGCGATGGCTCCATCTACTATTGCATGTGACAGTTTTTTTTCAGGCATGGGAAATCCAATGCAGCCACGTAACCCGTCAGGATTGTTTAAGGTAACAAACACACCGGAATTAAAAGAGAATTTTTCTTCAAGATCTGATTCCAATTTAATTCTATTACCATTTGAAAGAAGTTCGGTAACTGCTCTCCTTGCAGCCTTGACCAAAAGAACTCCATCTGAATCAGATAATTGAATGTCCTTGGACATATGTGATCAACTGGCATGTATTAAAAAAACATTAAATTTTACAAATCATCCTGTAACATATGCCTCAACCAATTATGGCAATAGCCGCGTTGGCTGTTATCACTATCGCATTAATAGGTCAAGCACGTGAAATGCGAAAGATACGCATGGGAACATATGGCGAAGACTCGATAGGTCACCCAAACATATTCTTGGATAAAAGAAATTTCAAATGGTATGCACTAATTGCCATTGGATTTGGTTTGGCATATACAGCACAGTTTCTTTAGTTATAATCCACTTCTAAAACTACCCTAGATTCATTTGCACGCTTTTCATCTTCATACTTTAACTGAGATATTTTCTTGCAAAGCGAGATATCATTCACAAAACTGGCTTTACCAACAAAACTTTGTCCACCAAATTCTATTCTCACATCTGGATTTTTTTGCGCATTTCTTAACCAATCACTGTTAGTATTTCTTCGCGAGAAGTACAGCTTACCATTGTACTTTACTGCAAGTAACCATACTTGATGTGCTTTTCCGGTCTCTCTTCCTTTTGTTTCCAAAATTGCCTTAAACTTAGTTTCATTATCATTCATACTTTCTTTTCACCTAAGACAATAATTTTAGAATCTCATCAATCCTGCAATCTGTTCTGAATCCAGTTGGGTTTAATGAGGTTGGACTTGCCATAAAGCCAGCGTCTTGAAGTTTTTTAATCGCATTTTTCATTTTCAATGGAGACTTTTGCATTTTTGATGCAATCTCATCAAGTGTATAGTACGTTGCCGGCATTTCTGATTCTAACGCACATTTTTCTAAGATTTTTCCACACCGCTTATCCACTACAAATTTTGGAGCAATCTCTATCATATTCACAACGAATTTTTTTTCGAACAGTTGTCCTATCCATAGTGGACCTCCTATATCGAGCTTAGAATTGCAGATTTGGCAAATTTCCTCTTGTTTCATAACAGCTTTTCTATTTCCGCAAGATTTGCAATGTATAATGTATCCCAGTTGTTCTTTTTGCCCTGGCTTGTTTAAAATTTTAAGATACACTCTGTAATAATGCATATCATGATGTACAAACTGTGGAATTATCTGAATCCCTAATCTTCCCGCAACAAATTCCAAGCAGCCCAAAATTAGCCTAATTGCAATTTCATTAGAATATTCTGTTTTTATTGGTATGCCGTGGTATTTTCTTTGACATGATCTTTTTGATAATCCATGTAAGACCTGCAAATCTGTAGCGGTAACTGATAGCATGCCACCATGCATTGTGGCCCTAATTGCACAGTCAAAATATTTTGTTGGTGAACCAAAAGGATCAACATCAACAATTGAACCTCTTTTGCCTTTCTTCGAATACGAACTGAAAAAGCGACATATCTCGTCCTCAGAAGTATCAAAGTTTGAAATTTCATTTAGTTTCACAGAATTTTGTGCAATGTTTAGTCCTTCAGAATTTACATCATTAGCTATAACCTTTTCCACATCGGAAATTTCATTTGCAACTCTCAGGGATCTAGCACCAAGACCTGCTAACCCATCTAGAAATATTTTTGGTTTGTCAAAATTTTCCCAAAATGCAGAATAAGCTAAAATTGAAAAATCTCGATTAAGTTTTGCTACTGGATTGAAAAACGCAGGTTCCTTTGGCGGAACTTTCTCCTCAAGTGACTTTTCCGGAACAAGAATTTTAGTGGTACCTTCAGTTATTTCCACCAGTTTTTCTTCTATTCTTTGCAATAGATTTCTTGAATTCTTTTTACCTATAATGGTTAATACTCTTAAAAAATGAAAAATCATATGCGGGTCTGTGGTGTTGACGAAGCAGGAAGGGGTTCTATGTTGGGTCCTTTAGTTATTGCGGGCATCACCATAAATAGATCAAAAATTAATCTCTTGAAAAAACAGGGCATTCGTGATTCAAAGAAACTTTCTCCGGCAACAAGAGAACGTCTTTACAAGAAAATCATTAGTATAGTTGACGACTATTATGTGGTAAAAATTCCTCCACGCGTAATTGACAAAAGCGTCTTAAGTCATTCTTTAAATCATCTGGAGGCAAAATATATGGCAAAAGTAATATCCAAACTTTCCCCATCAATCGCTTTTGTTGATTCATGTGATGTCAATTCCAAAAGATTTGGAAAAGAGATTTCAAAACTTACCCCAAATACAAAGATAAGATCATATCATCATGCTGATAGTAAATTTATCACAGTTTCTGCCGCATCTATTCTCGCTAAAGTTTCTAGGGATAGGGCAATAACTAGACTGAAGAAGAAACATGATATTGGCAGCGGCTATCCATCAGACCCAAAAACCAAAGTCTTTGTGAAAAAATCAATACGAAGAAATCAGAACCTGACTTTTCTTCGAAAAAGTTGGAAGCCTGTACAAATCTTAATGAAGAAAAGAAAATTATCCTAACAATGTTGCTATTACCATCGCATGATCCTTATCGTATGGATGCAAATCAATTGTCTGTTTGATTTCAAAAAATGATTCCAGTTTTTTTATCTCATTTTTAATTACTCCTTTTGGGTCTTTTGTAACATCTATGCTTCTGGTTTTTATAACCAGAAGCAAGTAACCGCCAGATTTTAGATATAATTTACAGTTTTCAATAGCTATGTCTGTTTGATCTGGTTGGGCAATGTCTACATATACGACATCAACTTTCTTATAAACCGAAAAAAACTCTTCTGGCCTTCTTGCATCCTGAATTATTGGCACAATGTTTTTTCTATGTGATGCCACCCTGTCTAAAAAATCTCTAGCAACTCTAGTTGCATGCTCAATTCCAAAGATGGTTCCGCTTTGGCCGACAATGTCTGAAATATGACTAATTGTGGTGCCAGTTGATACTCCAAGGTATAACACATCAGATTTTTGGTTAAAGGGAAAATCCTTCAATCCATTCATTATCGCTGCAGCTAGTTTGCTTCTAAAAGGATTCCAAACTCTATATTCAACTCCTTTGGATTGTACAAGCTTTTCATTGTAAACCTGATTTCCAGGTACCAAGTTTTGAGTTGCTAATTTTTTCTCTCCCTCTACTTGAACCCAAAAAAATGCTTGTTTATCTACCAAAACTCTTCCGTCTTCGTTTCATAAATCGCCCTGATTTTTTTCTTTTTACTTTGGGCTCTGGTTTTAATTCTTTTATCACAGGTTTCTTGTATTTGTCTCCAATTTCCTTCACTCGAACGTTTAGTTTCTCCAAAAGTGTCTCGTTTAATCCCGCCTTAAAGAGATCAACTCTTGCAGCAATTGCTGCCTTTGCAGCCACTGCTCTTGCAATCTTTCCCCTTTGCCATCTTGGAGCTGCATGAACTGCTGCATGCTGAAAAAGAATTCCATGCTTGGGTGGATTTGCGCCAGTTTTTAAAGAACGAAACAGCGCTTTTTCTGCTCCCAAAATTTGAATTGTGCTTGCCGGCATCCGCCCTAATCTATTCAAGCTTCCTGCATGTGCCAAAATTCTGGCTCCCACCGCAGTTCCAAGAATCGCAGAGATATTTGGCGCTTCTTCTTTCATTTGTTCATCAACATGCTCTTCAATGTTTTTTCTTAACTCAAAAAGATTCAAAATCTGTTTGGCTAAAGATTGTACTATGACAAAGTTTTTTTCCGAAATATTTCCTCCCCTGCTTTTTTCTTTTATTAAAGAAAGCATTTCGACTTTGTCCTTAGAAAATCCAGCCTTTTCAAAATCTTCTTTTGAAATATTTTCTCGCGTACCTGATAACACTATCTGTGAGTATCCGTTTATGCTGTCAATTAAATTATCAAGCTCTGGAAAGTGTAAACCGTACCATTCTCGTAGCCTTGAACTAATGCTGTTTATTATCTTGTCAGTTTCATCCAGTGTGTTTATTGCTTGAATAATATGAAGGTCTGGACTCTGTGAAACTTCAGTTACTTTGGATGATGAAAGTTGTATGGCAAACTCACGTAGTTTTTCCATTGCGTCATTTTCATCGTTGGCAAATCCTGAATTTACCAAGAGTTTAGTCTTTGTTGATTGTATATTGTCTATTTGTTCAGCATCCATCAATTGTACATCAATTGATTTTTTTTTCAAAATATCCAGTAACCCATGATCATTCACAATTACATTTTCACCATTTGCAAGAAATTTTCCAAGCTCGCTAAGTTTTGATTCATGTTTTTTAACTAAAACATATTCTTCGGCTGGATTTTCAAAAGGAAATGTTTTCAGACATTTCTTGTCGTCAAAGACTGCAATTCCTAACTCTGTAAGAATGGTTGAATACATAACAAATAACGACGCTCTGTCCTCATTAAAAAGTTAACAACACAATTTGATAATCAACTGTTATATGAGAATGGAATCAAACTATTCAAAGTGAAAGCCAGCCTCTCAACTTCAATAGGAACATTAACTCTCGAGAGGCCAACTATCCTTGCTTCTGGGATTTTAGGTATATCACTTAATATTTTTGAACGATTGTACCGCGCTGGAGCTGGGGCTGTTGTTACAAAGTCGTTAAGCAAGGAACCTTGGGATGGCTATGCAAACCCAACAATCTTTAGTGTGAAGGGTGGTGGGTGGCTAAATGCAGTTGGATTGTCAAATCCCGGCGCACCAAATTTTGCAAAAATGATTACCTCAAACAAAGATGTCCCAATAATTGTTAGTTTAGTTGGGTCAGTGGAGGATGACTTTGATTTTATGGTCAGGCAGTTTGAAAACTGCAAGGTTTCAGCCTATGAACTGAATTTGTCTTGTCCACATGTAGCCAAGGTTGGTCTAGAAGTTGGTGATGATGTTGAACTTGTAAAAAAAATTGTAAAAAAAGTAAAATCACTTACTGATGTGCCTGTTATAGCAAAAGTAGGTTTAGGTGCTACAAACTATCTAGATACAGTTGGTGCCGCATGTGAGGCAGGAGCTGATGGCATTACGGCGATTAACACTATTCGTGCAATGGCAATAGATGTTGAAACTAGAAAGCCAATCCTAAGTAACAAAATTGGCGGTTTATCTGGAACTCCTATTAAGCCAATTGCTGTGAGATGTGTTTACGAAATTTCATCCAAGTTTGATGTTCCCATTATTGGATGTGGTGGTATTTCTACATGGCAAGATGCTGTTGAATTTATTCTTGCGGGTGCATGTGCTGTACAGTTTGGCAGTGTATTGGGTGAACATTGGACACAAGTTTTTGCGGAGATAAACAGTGGAATTCAAAATTATATGGAACAAAAGGGATATTCGAATATAGGTGAGATGGTTGGACTGGCAAAGGGATCCTAATAGCCATCACATGTGTACGATTGAAAAAATTATTGACGAAACACCAACTGTACGTACCCTGATCTTCTCTGACCAAGTATTATCCAAAGTTTTACCTGGTCAATTTGCAATGGTGTGGATTCCAGGCGTTAATGAATTACCCATGAGTGTAATGATCACACAAGAAAATGGCAAAGCTGCATTTACAATTAGAAAACGTGGTGAATCGTCAACTGCAATGTATAATCTTTCTGTGGGTGATTATATTGGAGTTCGAGGTCCATATGGGAACCATTATGACATCAAAGATGGAAAACTATTGTTAGTTGGTGGAGGAACTGGACTGGTTCCTTTGTTGCGATTGATAACTTTCTGTAAGCCTTCACATGATATTACACTGTTGATGGGTTCTCAGACGAAGAAAGAAGTTTTCTTTGAAGATCTAGCAAACAAATTACTTGAAAAGAATAAACACCAAATAATTGTCGTGACAGAAGATGGAACATATGGGAAAAAAGGATTTGTTACTGATGTATTAGAGGAATTACTTGACCAGAATAGTTTTGATGCAGTTTATACTTGCGGACCGGAACTTATGATGTATAAGACAGTGAACTTGGCAAGATCAAACCAGATTTTTGTTCAAGCAAGCCTTGAACGCATGATGAAATGTGGTGTAGGCATCTGTGGAAGCTGCTGTATTAATGAAGATCTAGTGTGTCGAGATGGCACTGTTTTTGATGGGGATCATTTAATGCAAAATGACGAATTTGGTCATCACCATAGAACAAAATCTGGAATATTAGAGGACGTATAGAATTCACACTCAAAAGGTTTAAGATAAATAGCTAAAATCGAACGTTAGCATAATGCCAAGTCCGAAGATTGTTTTAACCGCAGACCGAACTCTAATGTCTTTATATCGTGGACTTTCGTTGGCTACGTTTTTTGGCTGTGCGCCTGCAATTGATCCAACTCGTGATAAAAGCACTTTTTGGTACAAAATTTTAGGAAATCAGGTAACACCAAAAATTTTGTTTGATTTTATCTGCAATTATGCGCCTCATACTAACGGCGTGGCAAAATTTGCTCCATATGGTTTACGCAAAGTAGAAGCTGGATTACTTCGTGACGGTTTCAAACGTGAGGACGTAGTAGTTGCTCACCCTGATCATATTGAAAAATTCATTGGACCTGAAACCGAGGTTGTTGGAACTCATGAAATGGATCCACTTGGAATGGGACCCGTAACCATGACGTTCACCTATGGAAGAAGGCAGACGTCTTATGACGAGTTTTACTGTGCTGAACTCCACAGACGAATCAATGCGGCAAAGAAAAAGAACAACAGTCATGCAAAAGTTATTGCTGGTGCTTCCGGCACTTGGCAGTACAACTATGCGCCTGAAAAAATTGAAGAATATGGTTTGTATGCAATTTTAGAAGGGGAACTTGGTGGAATTGCACCAGAGATAGACGGACATGCTGGTCGCTTCTTTAACTATCTAATAGACGGTCAGTTTGAAAATATGGATCCCTTCAGAAAAAGAAAGGATTTCAAAGTTGACATTAAAGAGTTTAAACGTGATGACAAGACAATTCATGGAAGATTTATCAATTTTTGGTCTAGACCAGACCTAGATGAGATTCCAGAAATTGTTGAACCAACCATGCACGGTATGGTCGAGGTGATGCGTGGATGTGGAAGGGGTTGTAAGTTTTGTGATGTTACGTTAAGATCATTAAGGTACTATTCTCCTGAAAAAGTGAAAAAAGAAATTGAAGTGAACATAAAGAAGGGTGGCATTGATAGAGCGTGGGTTCACAGCGATGACATTTTTGTTTATGGAATGGATCCTACTACCACAAAAAACATGGAGCCAAATCGTGATGCCCTTGAAGAATTATTTACTGTAATTATGTCTACTGGCGTTAAACATACCAATCCAACTCATGGAACACTTGCAGGTGCAATTGCAGATGAGAAATTGATTCCTAACTTATCAAAGATCATCAATGCTAGTGCAGACAACCTGATAGGAATTCAATGTGGTTTGGAAACTGGAAGCATAAGATTAATTGAAAAATATGCTGATAGGAAACTTGCTCCATACCAGCCAGAAGAATGGCATTGGGTTGTAAAGGAAGCCGTTAAAACTTTCAATGAGAATCATTGGATTCCGGCATTTACATTAATCATGGGCCTTGATAACGATGAAACACCAGAAGACGGTTGGGAAACAATCAGGCTCATTAACGAGCTTGAACGAGAGCAACCCGATTCTATGTTTACAGCCACTCCATTAACATTCATTCCAATAGGCTTACTTGAGAAATCTGAGTTTTATGATATGGGTAATGATTCAGATCCAACACAACTTGGTGTAATGTACAAAACTTGGCAACATAATTTCAAATATGGAATAAAGAAGTTTATGTCAAAAACTGGTCAGCGTGGATCTATTAGACGTTTAGCATTTAATGGTCTAGCCAGAACTCTGGGCGGTGTGCCACTTGGAGCTATGGAAAGATTCGCAAGGCGAAAGGGCGGAGAGCATGAAAGAGTACTTGAAAAGATCAAGGCGCAATACTGGTAGGTCAATATACAAATACATAAATTCAAACAACTAATCGATTTATTATGCCAACTCATGGTTCACTTACTAAGGCAGGTAAAGTTAGAGGTCAGACACCAAAGGTAGAAGGCCGTAAACGTGTAGGCACTTCTGCTAGCCTGCGAAATAAAAGTAACTTTAGGAAACGATTTATCCTTTCTAGAGTTCCTGGCCAAAACAAACCTGGACGAAGAAGACGGAGACGTAGATAATCATCAATTTTACACCTGTTGTTGACTTTTAGATAAAACAAATAAAAGAACAAACTTAAGTATTGGTACCGTACAATACGGTATATGGAAGATTTAAGATTAGATATATTACCTGGAGTAGGTCCAGTAACCACAAAAAAACTCAGTGATGCAGGTATACACAATATAATGGATCTAATAGTACGTGGACCTGTAGAACTAGCAGAAATTTCTGGCATGGATAAGGACACAGCAGCAAACATTGTGGAAAAGGCAAGGCAAGCTCTAGTTGAAGGTGGACTGTTAGCTAAAGACTTTGTTAGTGCAACAGAAATTTACAAAAGACGACAAGAAATTGGCAGAATAACTACAGGAACAGAATGTCTTGATTTATTGCTTGAAGGTGGACTTGAAACACAAGCATTAACTGAAGTTTATGGTGAATTTGGATCTGGTAAAACACAATTTTGTCATACAATGTGTGTAACTGTTCAAAAACCAAAAGAGGAAGGTGGATTAGAGGGAACAGCACTGTATATTGATACTGAAGGGACATTCAGACCAGAAAGAATTGTATCCATTGCAAAAGCACATGGAATGGAACCAGAAAAAGTTCTTGATAGGATAATTGTAGCACGAGCATACAACAGCGCCCACCAGACATTAATTTTAGAAGAAGCAAGTCAAATGATTAAAGAAAATAACGTAAAATTGCTTATTGTTGATTCAGCTGTAGGCTTGTTTAGAGCAGAATATCTAGGTCGTGGAACACTTTCAGTACGTCAACAAAGATTAAACAAATTCGTTCATTTACTAGTTAGAATTGCAGAGATATACAATTGTGCCGCACTGGCTACAAACCAGGTAATGGCATCACCCGATGTATTCTTTGGTGACCCTACACGTCCAATAGGTGGCAATGTGGTGGCTCATACAAGCACATACAGAATATACTTTAAAAAATCAGGAAAGAAAAGAATAGCACGAATGGTAGATAGCCCACACCATCCAGAGCAGGAAGTTATCTTTGCCTTGGCTGAAGCTGGTGTAGTGGACCCTGATTCAGATACAAAGAAAAAATCTACCAAACCTGCAAATCCCTCAAAATTAGAACCAGAAACACAACCTGATGCAAAGGATGCATCTAAAAGCGATTCTAGTACTGATGTAGATAGTAAAACCGAAGATTCTGAATAAGTATTTACTCGTAATGAAGCACATCCATCTATTTTCGCGTACAATAAAATCATGCTAAATTATTTATTACAAAAAATCAAGCAAAATTGAATGAAGTTATCATTATTCAAAATCAGCATTTTGCTTATAATCATTGGAGCGTTAGGAAC
>ERZ813253.403-NODE-403-length-15618-cov-2.497708_pt1 | contig 15618 bp, 17 predicted proteins | sample MGYA00520893_ERZ813253 | MGnify/ENA primary metagenome ERZ813253 (study PRJEB31669, sample SAMD00080414) | marine metagenome | biome: oceanic hadal pelagic zone biome; feature: marine hadalpelagic zone; material: sea water | place: Pacific Ocean:Izu-Bonin Trench...
ATGATAGAGCAAAATATGGTGAAAACACGAGTGAGAGCAGAGCCAAAAGCTATGATTACAAGCTACAGCGAGGAGACAAATTTGAGCTGGGGATGTTTCAGCTTACAGGATACCTAACAATACCAACGCTGATCCGTAAAAGACAACAACTCACTGTAGAAATCGAGGATTTTCCACTTATATCGTTGTTACTGGAATAGCCCTCCTGCAATCGTAACCATCAGTAGAACATGGCCCCAATTTTATCGGAGTTTTGAATGAGAAAACCTGTGTTCATCCTTAACGGCCCCAATCTCAATTTGCTCGGCACCCGGGAGCCCGACATCTACGGCACGACCACATTGGCGGACGTTGAGGACATGTGCAGAGCGCGCGCCGAGGACCAGGGTCTGGAAATCGTATTCGATCAGTCCAACAGCGAGAGGGAGATCATTGGCTGGATCCACGATGCCATTAAGGACGCCTCCGGCATCATCATCAATCCGGCGGCGTTTACGCATACGTCCCTGGCCATTCTGGATGCGCTCAATATGGTGAAGCAACCGATCCTTGAGTTACATATATCCAATCCCCTCAATCGGGAATCCTTCCGCCACCATTCTTACGTTACGTTTGCCGCAACCGGTCTGATCTGTGGGCTTGGTGTTTACGGCTATGCGCTGGCAGTTGATGCGATGGCGAATTTGCTGAATGATATTCCATCGGATAGCGAATAAAGCACGCAAATGCAGTTATGAAAACTAAGCTAGATGGGCAGGTGGCTATCGTAACTGGCGGAAGCCGGGGGATTGGACAAAGTATAGCCAAGTTACTCACCGCACGGGGCGCCCAGGTCATAAGCTGGGACCGCGAACCTCCCCTTGATGATGAGACATCGGAATATGGACCGGCCCATACGGAAATTGTCGATGTATCGAATTACGGCTCGGTGGAAAATGCGTTTCAGGCCGCGGAAAAGCAGTTCGGCCAAATTCATATCTTCATCAACAATGCCGGCATTAACGGACCGATCAAACCCACCTGGGACTATCCTCTTGAGGATTGGGATCGGGTAACCGCCATAAACCTGACTTCCATTTTTTACACCAGCCGGTTAGCGGCAGTGCATATGCGAAGCCACGGTTACGGCCGAATCATCACTATTTCCTCTATCGCAGGAAAAGAGGGTGTAGCTAATTTGTGCGCATATTCCGCGGCGAAAGCCGGTGTCATCGGGTTTTCGAAGGCGCTTTCAAAGGAGCTATGCAAGGATGGCATCACGGTGAATTGCATCGCACCGGCGATGACGGATACGCCGCTGCTCGACGGCATGACCGACGAGCATATTGCAAACATGAAAGCAAAGATCCCAATGGGCCGGCTTGCCCGGGTTGACGAGGTCGCCGAACTGGCTGCTTGGATTGCGAGTCCGGCATGTAGTTTCACGACCGGTTTCGTCTTCGACATCAGTGGCGGACGGGCCACCTACTAAGAAGGCCATTTTGGGATCAGGAGAGGAGAATGGCGCTATGAATCCGTCAACGCGTGCGGCATGTGTGATCGGATATCCGGCCAAGCATTCGCGCTCCCCCAAACTGCATGGACATTGGCTTGAACGCTACGGCCTTGATGGTGTTTATCGGATTGAGGAAATTGAACCGGAGCACTTTCAGGCGTTTTTGCTGAATCTTGCCGAACGCGGTTATGTGGGCGCTAATGTCACGATGCCGCACAAGGACGCGGCATTGAAACTGTCGGAGCCCGATGAACGGGCCCTAGGGATAGGCGCCGCCAACACCTTGTGGCTCGACAAGGGAAACCTTCGGTCGACCAACACGGACGTTGACGGCTTTGTCGGCGCCCTGGATGCGGCCGCGCCGGGGTGGCATGATCGGATTTCCAGCGCCGTGGTTCTTGGCGCGGGTGGCGCTGGTCGGGCCGTCGTCTATGGACTGTTGGAACGCGGGCTTTCCTCGGTGCATGTGGTGAACAGGACCTACGCCAAGGCTGCCGCTCTGCGGGAAGCCTTTGGAACCGCCGTGGAACCCGCGCATTGGGACGATTTGCCGATGCTCCTGAAGGGCGCAACGCTGCTGGCCAATGCCACCTCGCTTGGCATGCAAGGGCAACCGGCACTTGAGATCGACCTGTCCACACTGGCGGATGACGCCATTGTGTCGGATATCGTCTACGTGCCGCTCAAGACGCCATTGCTTGCCGCCGCTGAAGAGCGCGGCCTAACAACCACCAACGGGCTCGAGATGCTTCTCCACCAAGCCGTTGGCGGTTTTCACTTATGGTTTGGCGTCCGGCCCGAGGTGACAAGGGAACTGTACGATCTGATGGCGGCTGATATTCCCACCACCTAATATGTGTCAAGCTGGCCACATATCGGGATTGGCGCGGAGCCATTGGACATACGCGGCAATACCCATCTTAAGTGAATGGGCGGGTTCAAATCCCACATCCTCGCGCAGGTTCCGGACGCCAAGAGGTTCCCGCATCGCCGTATATCGGGTCCAGGGCTCGGTGCCGGGTGTTAGTTCGATTGCCGCCCCCGGAATCGCTTTGCAAATGGCTTCGGCGACATCGCTCAAGCTGAAGTTAATGCCATGGCCGAGATGATACACCGGCGAGGCGAGTTCAGGCGCTGAAACCGCCGAAAGAAGGCCATTGGCAACATCTTCAACGAAGGTAAAGCTGGCCGCGAAATCCGCCCCGCCCTCGGCAATACTCTCGCCGCGTAACGCGCGGATGACAAACGATGGAATGGGGCCGCGCGTTGGGTCTTGCGATGTGACGGGGGGACCGGTAACGGTAAAGGCGGCGCCGGGCGCCTGCGTGACGCTGGTCAGGTTGTCGGCGGAAAACAGCATTTGCCATTGATTGACCGCCGGGGTCTTGACGAAGGTTGCGGTCACGGCGCGGGTTTTTCCATTGGAATCGACGACCGTCAGGCTGATGGTCTCGGCCTTGTCGGTAAAGGCCGTCTGCGACGGCAGGTTGACGTTGAGGGTGATGGTGGTCGTCGCCGTGAAGCTGTTGGTGAAGGAGTACTGATCCACCCGCATCGGCGCCAGGGCGCCGGTGGGGGATAACGTTCCATTCGTTGCCGGGAAATACCAAGAAGGAAATAGCCGTTCTTGTCGGCCAGATACCCTTGTCTGACGTTGATGGTGCTGCCGTCGTCGGCGGTCACGGAGACCGACGCACCGGCGACATTGACGTCAAAACCGCCGTCCCGGGTGAAGAAGATCTGACTGCCGGTGGTCAGGGTCGGGCTGACCTGGAAGAAGCCGTCGCCGGCAATCGCCAAGTCCAGGCTGCGTTCCGTGGCTGTCAGCAGGCCCTGTTGGTCGAGGGTCTGGTAATCCTTGGGCTTGACGCCACCCATGCCCCGTTCCTCATTGGCGAAGGAAATCTGGCCATCGGAGCCGGCGCCGGTGCGGATGTTGCTGCTCATCATTGTTGCGAAACAGGTGTCGATCCGTTTGTATCCGCCGGTGGAGATATTGGCGATGTTGCTGCCGATGGTGTTCAGCGCATGAGCTTGGGCCATCATACCGAGGGTGCTGGTCTGAAATAACGAAAGGCCCATGTTTTTGCTCCGGCGTGATGGGGTCCGGGAACGGACTCGTGATAATTCCAAGCCTGAAAAAGCAAGAAGGATGCCAACTCCGCATTTATGGCAACCAGTTGATTTTATTTGATAATTAAATGGAGGAGATGGGCAAGGAATGCCCGGTTCCGCCTCAGGCACATGCAAGCCGAGAAAATATTGCCGGGTATTGCCCCGGGGTATTGCCGAGTCGGGGGTTTCCCGGGCTGGGCCGGCTTCGGGCGACGGGGTCAGGGGACGGGAAAGACGTGGGCCTGGCGAGGGTTGACGCTGAGCAATATTTTTTCCCCCCGCGCGGGCAGGAAAACGCCGGGCACCCTGGCTTCGAGAATGATTTCGCTTCCCTGGCCGTCCGCCACCGCCAATTCGACATGGCTGGAGCGGCCGAGGGGGCGGGCCGAAAGGGCGCGCGCCAGCCTTGGCTGCTGCGGCGAGGCAGCGCCGTTCCGGGTCTCCGTCTCGGGTCCCGTCTCGAGTCCCTGGGGGCCATCGCCGGCCTGAATTTCCGGGGCTTCACCGGAAAGCGTCAGGCGCAGGCCTTCGGGCCGGATCAGGATTTCCACCGTTTCGCCGTCGTCCAGGTTTTTTGCCTCGAAAGCGCCAAGAGGGGTCTCGACCCGGTTGCCTTTGACCTTGCCCCGAAGCCGGTTGACGGGTCCGAACAAGGCGGCGACGAATGCGTTTTGCGGTTGATAATAGGTTTGGACCGGGGTGCCGTCCTGAAGAATCCTGCCCTGGTCCATGACAAGGATGCGGTCGGCCATGAACATGGCTTCCTCGGGGTCGTGCGTGACCATCAGGGTGGCAACCCCCGTTTCCTTGAGAAAGCCCAGGGTTTCCGCACGGACATCGGCGCGCCGGGTGACGTCGAGTCCGGAAAAAGGCTCGTCCAGCAGCAGGACTCGCGGTTCCGGAGCTAATGCCCGCAACAAGGCGACACGCTGCTGCTGACCGCCCGACAGGATATGGGGGTAGCTTTCGGCATATTCCGCAAGATCCATGCGGGCCAGCGCCTTTTCCGCCCACTTGCGACGTTCGGGGATGTTTTCGGTCAAGCCGAAAGTAACATTTTCGAACACGTTGAGATGGGGAAACAGTGCGTAATCCTGGAACATCAGGCCGATGCCTCGTTTTTCGGGCGGCACATGAAGGCCGTCCCGGCCTTCGGCGACGACCTTCTCGGCGATGGTCACCTGCCCCACCTGCAGGAGTTCGAGCCCGGCGGCAACCCTAAGCAACGTCGTTTTGCCGCATCCCGAGGGTCCCAGCAGGCAGACCAGTTCCCCCGGCGCTACGAAAACGGAAATGCCGCTCAATACCGGATTTCTGTTGTCGTAGGCATGGGAAACGTTGTTGAGGTGCAATCCGCTCATGGCGCCATCCCCTCGGTTTCGGTTGCGGACGCGGCATTTGGTGCGCCCTGGCCGGGCCGGGATCGGGCAATGGTCAGGCTGAGCAGGATCACCGGCAGGATACCGGCGGCGACAATGGTCAATGCTCCCAAGGCACTTTCCTCAAGCAGTTCGTCGGAAGCGTATTGGAAAACGAACGTGGCCAGGGTTTCATAATTGAACGGCCTAAGGATGATGGTCAGCGGCAATTCTTTCATGCAGTCGACGAAAACAAGCAGACCGGCGGTCAGTAGACTGCCCCGGACGAGGGGAAAGTGAACCCGCCTGAGCGCCATTCCCGGGCTGCAGCCCAGCGTGCGTGCGGCCCCATCCATGCTTGGCGTGATCTTGCCCAGGCTGGCTTCCAGCGTGCCGTAGGAAAGGGCCAGGAAGCGGGTCAGGTATCCGTAGACAACGGCGATGATGGTGCCGCTCAGCAGCAGGCCCAGCGGAATGCCGAAAGCCTGTCGGCTGAAAATATCCAGGGCACTGTCCAACCGGGCCAGGGGGATCATCACTCCGATGGCGAGGATGGCGCCGGGAACCGCATAACCGATACTGGCGAATCGCGCTGCCGACTTGACCACGAGACCGCCGCCAAGCCGAGTTCCGTAAGCCAGGAACAGGCCGATCAGCACCGCCAGCACCGCCGCAATCGCGGAAAGGCTGAGGCTGTTTGCGGCGTAAACGAAGAAGTCGGCGGAAAGCGTTTCCTCGTAGAATTCGAGGGCGTAGCCGGTAAGCACGGCGGCGGGAAGGGCGAAACCTAAAATGACCGGCACCGTGCAGGCTGCCGTGGCAAAAAAAGCGCGGACGCCTCTCAACCGGTAACTGGGGAGCGTCGAATATTTGCTCGATGTGTGGTGATAACGCTGACCGCTTCTGGCGAAGCGTTCGATTCCGATCAGGACGAGGACAAAAATCATCATCACCGTGGCCATTTGCGCGGCGCCGGCAATGCTGTTCATGTTCAGCCATACGTCGTAGATGCCAGCGGTAAAGGTTGGGACGGCGAAAAATTCGACGGTGCCGAGGTCGTTCAGCGTCTCCATCAATACCAGCGTCACTCCGACCACGATCGCTGGCCGGGCCAGCGGCAGGGCAACGGAGAAAAACCCCTGCCAAGGGTTTTTGCCGAGCGTCCGGCTGACCTCAAGCACGCAGACGGACTGTTCCAAAAAGGCGGCACGGCTGAGCAGGTAAACATAGGGGTAAAGAACCAGCGTCATCACCGTGATCGCGCCGCCGAGGGAGCGGATCTCGGGAAACCAGTAATCCTGGCGGGTTTCCCAACCGAAAATCTCTCGCAACCAGGCCTGCAGCGTGCCGGCGTATTCGAGCTGGTCGGTGACGACGAAGGCGAGAACATAGGCGGGAACCGCGAGTGGCAACAGGAGAGCCCAGTTGAAAACCCAGCGGCCGGGAAAGCGGCACATCGTGACCAGCCAAGCGGTTCCGGTGCCGATGACGAAGGTGCCGGCGCCGACTCCAAGCATCAACAAAAGGGTTTTTTCGATGTAAAGGGGCAGCACAGTCGCGGAAAGGTGGGCCCAGATGTCATCGTCGGGGGCGAAGGCAATGCTGACGACGGCGATCAGCGGCGTCGCCACCGAGGCTGCGACCACCACCGCGCCCACAGTCCAGCCGTCGAGCCTAAAGCGCCGAAAAGCCCGCAACAGCGGACCGGACAGGTTTATCGTGGTGGCGGACACCGTCCGATCCTCGGTTGACCTGGAAGGAACCTCAGCTTCCCGGCCCCTCGTTGAACCGGACCTTGTCAACCAGTTTCGAAGCCGTGGATCGGAGTTTAGCGATTTTCTCCAGGTTGATGGTGTCGGCCTTGAATTGACCCCAGGATTTGACCAAGGGATCGATGGCGACGCTGGCTTTCACCGGGTATTCGAAGTTTTGCGAAGCGTATATCCGTTGAGCGAAGTCGCCGCTCAGGAACTCGATGAGCTTGACCGCGTTGGCCCGGTTTTTGGCGTTTCGAATCACGGCGGCGCCGGATAGATTGACGTGATTGCCGCGGCCCTGCTGGTTCAGAAACGTGACCCTGATCGCCGCCGCCCATTTTTTCTGCTCAGGCTTCTTCTTATTGGTCGCCATTTTCCCCATGTAATAGGTGTTGGCGATAGCGACGTCACAGACGCCTTCGTAGATGGCCTTCGCCTGGGCCCGGTCATTGCCCTGCGGCTTTCGGGCGAGGTTGGCTTTGACCCCGCGAAGCCACCGTTCCGCCGCTGCCGCGCCCTCATGGGCGATGATGGAGGCGATCAACGCCACATTATAGGCGTGTTTTCCGGAACGGATGCAGATCCGGCCCTTGAATTTCGGGTCGGCCAGATCGGCATAGGTCCTGAGTTCGCCGGGCCTGACCCTGTCCCGGCTGGCGAAGGCGATGCGGGCGCGGGTGGTGAGCCCAAACCACAATCCCTCGGGGTGGCGCAGGTGGGCCGGAATGTTGGCGTCCAGGATTTTCGAAGAGACGGGTTGCAGAACGCCCGCCTCCTTGAGTTCGTTGAGACGGCCGATATCGACTGTCAATACCGCGTCGGCGGGGGAGTTGTCGCCGGCCGCCTTGATTTTTTCCAGCATGCCCTTTTTGGCGTAGACGACGTTGACTTTTATCCCGGTTTGCTTGGTGAACTCGTCAAGCATGGGTTTGATCAGGAACGGCTGGCGATAGGAGTAAAGGTTGACCTCCGGTGTTGCCGCGGTGCCGCTAAAGGCGATTCCGGTCAGGCCAATGCCAATAAAAGTTAATAGTACCAATAGGCTGCGGGTCATTGTATGTTTGTTCCACTTCTAATTATGCGATTAAGAATGAATTGCAATAACTTAATTAGCCCGTTTTATATAGGGGCTATTAACGGAAAGCAACTGAAAATGAGAATAATTTTCAACAAAATTGAGCGTGCCCGGGAAGTCCTGCCGGGCGTTGGCTGGTAAGCGAATAGGGGGCGGGGCCAAAAGGCTGACAAGGGGGTATTAGAGGGGAACAAGGCAGGAGGGCAATCGAATGTGCTGGCTTTCATGTTCCTGTTTGGGCATAATTTTGCTGTGTTCCGGCGCCACGAAAGGGTGATAAGGATTTCTTCAATTAATTTTCGAACGCTTTTTAGTTGGTCAGTGGTTGTCTGATGAAAATTTCAAAGGTTGGGTCCGCTAAACAAACGGCTTCGGCAAAAAAGAAAAAGTCCACCGCCAAGGCCGGATAATTCGCCGACCAGGTCCGGGGCGTTGCCGGGGCCGGCGAGGCAGAGGGCGTGCACGGCGTGGAAGGGCCGTCCTCCGTCGGCGCGGTGGATTCCATCCTTGCCGTCCAAGAAGTTCCCACATCAACCGACGGGCGCTCGAAGGGGCTTATGTTTCAGTACGGCGAAGATATTCTCGGCCGTCTCGACGAACTTAGACTGGCCATTCTGGGCGGCGTCCTCTCCAAGGACAAACTGGCGGAACTGGCCCAAGCGCTACGTCAAAAACGGAAACTCAGCGACGATCCGAAACTCAATGAGATTATCGAAGAGATTGAACTGCGGGCCGAAGTCGAAGTGGCGAAACTGACCCGTGATTTGTAATCCCGATTTCCCGGGGGTTTCTGGGTTCCCTTAAACACAACATTATCAACGGCCTAACAAGTAGCCGTGTTGATAAAAATGTGTCTTGCGGTGTTTGGCCCCCCCACTTATATTCCGGCCTCATTAATAAATATAAGACCCGGGAGCGAAACATAAATGAACGTCACACTTCCAAACATCACCCTGCCGCCGGATTACCGGCCCCGGACCAAGGAAAAGTTCATGAATGAACGGATGCTGGAGTATTTCCGGCAGAAACTTATGAACTGGCGGGGCGATCTCCTGGATGAATCCAACAACACCATTCAGCATCTTCAGGAAGGTGGAAATCTGGAGCCGGACATCGCCGACCGGGCGTCGATCGAAACGGATCGTTCCCTGGAATTGAGGACCCGCGACCGCGCCCGCAAGCTGATTGCCAAGATCGACGAGGCCCTGGAGCGCATCGAAAAGGGCAGCTACGGTTATTGCACGGAGACAAGCGAGCCAATCAGATTGTCCCGGCTGGAAGCCCGGCCCATCGCGACGCTTTCCATCGAAGCCCAGGAACGTCACGAGCGGATGGAAAAAACCCACCGCGACGAGTGATCCCCCGTTTATTCCCCCCGTTGCCGCTGGCGTCAGGCCCGCCCTGAACCGCCCTGATTCTCCCTAACCGCCTTGGCCCTGAACCATCAGGACAAAAAGAGGCCGGTGCTTTCGCACCGGCCTTCAAGTTGCCAGGTTCAAAGTTAGACCGAACCTAGAACGGGAAAATGATATCCCAGATTTGCGTGCCCCAGCGGGGTTGCTGAAGCTGGCTCAGCGTGCCCGTTCCGCCGTAGGCGACGCGCATTTCGGCAATGTTGTCGTCTGAAATGGTGTTGTCGGAATCGATGTCGGAGGGCCGGATGACGCCGGTCACCATGAGTTCGCGGAGCTCGGCGTTGACCCTGATCTCCTGGCGGCCGACGATCACCAGGGACCCATTGGGAAGGATCTGGGTGACCACGGCGGCGAAGGTCAGGCTCAACGTCTCGCTTCGGTTGATGGTGCCCGTGTCCGAGGTTGAGTGGGTGCTGTCGAAGTCGATCATGACCCCCGGCGAGACCGCTTCCGGCAGGACCTTCGCAAACTCTGCCTCAAGGCCCAACAGCGCATCGACGCCGGTGTCCTCGCTGTCCGTGCGGTTCCGCGTGGTCAAGTTCGCGAAAACGGCGCTGTCTGAAAGGTTCAGCTTTACGGTGACGATATCGCCAATGTTCTTGGCCCGGTGGTCCTTGAAGAAGGCCCTGGCGCCGGCCCGCCACAATGAATTCGGGTTGTCTTCGGCGACTTCCGGCGCCGGCATCGGCAGGCTGACCGGCTTGTAACTGGGCCGCGCCACCGGGTTGGTGATCTTGGTCAGTTCCGGTCCGTCGCCGTTTTCCGAAAGACGGTTCAATAAGTTGCATCCGGTCACCGACAGGGCGATCAGGCCAAAGGCGGTCATACGCAGCATGGCGCGGATGATCTTGGTGGTCATGGTCTTCATTCTCCTTATTCGACTTTAAGTGCCGGCCATGCCGTTATGTCGTCAATTCATCGCCACGAAGCCGGTAGGAAGGACCGCGACTCTGCCCATGCCCGTCACCTCCGCTTCGATGACTTTTTTGCTTTGGGTGTTGGTAATACGCACGGTGTCGCCGTCGGCGCCGTTATCGAGCGCCTTTCCCTGGGCCGTCAGGATCATTTTCGGCATCTTCAGGATAATCGTCACCAGCGACCCCTTGGCGACGAGGATTGGCCGCTGGATGGCGCCGATCTGTATAGGCAAGCCGGCTTTTGCCCCGCGCCGGAGGCGGTCATTCCGCACTTTTATCCATTTGATGTCGCCCTTGGTGATCACTTCATTGCGCAGCATCCGCCTGTTCAGGACCGGCACTTCCGTAATCTTGACAAGGCGGTCGGTCACCCGTGTCCTTGTCGCTCGGGGGTCTCGCGCGGGGGCCACGACGATGGCCGTGAAACGCCCCGTGCGCGGCTCGTAGGCTACGTCCTCGACGCCGACGGTGGCGAGCGACCCGCTGGCAACGTAGAGGCGCAGCAGGCGGTTGCTCAGTTCCACGGTCATGGACCGCTCGGCCCCCTGGCTGATCAATGCGGCGTGAATGCTGTCTTCGATTTCGGCGCGGGTGATGATCTGGCTTTCCCGTTCCACCATGATCTGATCCTGGGGGCCCAGGGGCCGCCAGTCCAAACCGTAGGCGCGGGCGACCCTGGACAGCCAGCGGGCATCGAACAGCGCCCGCTTTCCGGGGGCCGGCGCGTAGGCGACGGTGATATCCGCCTTTGCCCCGGTATTGGAGAACAAATCGCCGAGCCGCACGAGCTTGGATTTGACGACAACGGATTCTCTTAAAACCACCTTGTCGTTTTTGTGGACTTCGGGGCGGGCCTCGGGCTTGGCCGGGGGTTCGGCTCCCAAACCTTCCACCGGGGTCAACACGACCGCCGCGATCAGGACAATTAAAAGCTTTCTCATCGCCTTTTTCCTAACGGAGCGCCGTCAAGGTGCCCATCATTTCGTCGGACGTCTGAATGACCTTCGAGTTCATTTCGTAGGCACGCTGGGCCGAGATCAGGTTCGAGATTTCCTCGACCGCGTTGACGTTGGATGTTTCCAGGAAGCCTTGAAGGATCGAGCCGAAACCCGCGCTTCCGGGGGCGCCGGTGGTCGGCGATCCCGACGCCGGCGTCTCGGTCAGCAGGTTATTGCCTTCCGCGGACAAGCCGGCTTCGTTGGCGAAATTCGCGACCTGGATCTGTCCGACGTTAGAAAACGAGATCTGGCCTTCGATCTTGGCCAGCACTTGGCCCGACTGGTTGATGGTCACGTCGATGGCGTTGGAAGGGATCGAAATGCTCGGAATAATCGGATATCCGTCATGGGTGACGATCCGGCCGTTAGCGTCCAGTTGAAAGGTGCCGTCGCGGGTGTATGCGGTGTCTCCGGTCGGCAGGGTAATCTGGAAGAACCCCTTGCCCTGGATGGCCAGGTCGAAAGTGTTGTCGGTGGCCTCCAGGTTGCCTTGCTCGTGTATCCGGTAAACTGCCGCCAGCTTGACGCCGAGGCCCAGTTGCACGCCCGAGGGGACAATCGTGCCGGCGTCCGATGACGTGGTGCCGACCCGCCTTAAGTCTTGGTAAATCAAATCGTGGAATTCCGTACGCCGGCGCATGTACGCAGTGGTGTTCATGTTGGCCAGGTTGTTCGAAACGACCTCCACATTTCTTTGCTGGGCGAGCATTCCTGTCGCCGCTATGTCCAGTGATCTCGTGGTTCCCGTCCTTTCTGTTTGGCTTTATGGGCCTTCGGTGTGTTATTTTCAGATGTGGGTCCGGATTATCTCTGCGGACCCATTTCCTTGATCATGTTTCTCATTCTTTCGTCTTCGCGGTCGATGAAGTTCCGGATGTTGTCGTACTTGCGGCTGAGCTCAATCATCTTCGCCATCTCGAAGATTGGCTTGACGTTGGCGCCTTCGAGGGTGCCTTGCGCAATATCAGGATTCTCCACCTCCTTGGGCTTTTCCTTGGAGGAAAAAAGACCGCCGGCCAAACGCTTCAGCTGCTGCAGGTTGTCAAAGGTGACGAGTTTAATTTTGCCCAGTTCGCCATTGTTGGTTGATATTGTGCCGTCCCGGGCAATGGTGATTTCCGTATCTTCGGGGCTCAGGAAGAAAGGCTGGTCGCCGCTGGATAGAAGGGGGTCGCCGCTTTGGGTGACGATTTGCCCGCCGTCGTCCAGTTGGAAGCGGCCGTTGCGGGTGTATCGTTCGCCTTTGTCCGTCTGCACGACGAAAAACCCTTCATTGATCACCGCCAGGTCGAGGGGATTGCCGGTTTTCTGCATCGAGCCGATGCTATGGTCGGTCATCGTCGCGATATCCCTGACGTAGGACAGTTTTCGGCCGGTTAGATTCCCGCCGCCCCGGCTTTTGACCAGATGTTCGACGAACATCATCCTTTCGCCCTTGAACCCGTTGGTGTTCATGTTGGCGATGTTGTTGGCGACAATGTCTATTTGACGTCGCAATCCGCTTTGGCTCGAAAGAGCGATTAATGATGTCGATTCCATGGTTCCACAGTTCCCTTTTCTTAAATCCACATGTACCCATCCCTCACTATGCATGGCCCGTGCCAACCAGTGAAATTGTGTAAAATCAATAAGTTGTGATGGTTGAAAGTGCCTTTGGCGGCTCTTGGAAAGGGCCTTGAAGGCATGCTTTGCCCGGCAGGAATTGCCCGCAGCGGACTGGACGGCGAAAATGACCGTATGGCAGGGTTAGTGGGGGCTGTTGCCTAGGGTAACGAGTATTTGGTATTCTCCGATTCGGCACCGCCACGAGGGCAGGAATCGCTTGATTTCCGATGGTCGGGCTCCGAAACGGAATGCGCCGTCCAGAAAGTGAGATGGGCGTCGTCTCTCAAGAAGTTGTTAACCAACCCGGCTTAGATTTTCCCAGTGGCGGCACTTGATGCGTGGGTTCTGTTGTTGTGTGGGTTTAGGTGATGGCTGACGAAGAAGAACTTGATGATGAACGCGACGACGGCGAGGATGAGAACCTCGAAGACGAGGTCGGTGAAGAGTCCGATAAACCCGGCGGTTCGAAAAAACTTCTCCTCATTGTCAGCGTTATCTTGTTGCTTGTGGTTGGTGGGTTCGCCGCAGCCTATTTCACCGGTCTAGTCGATCCGGTCATCGCCTGGATCACCGGCGATGATGTTCAGGAGGAAGATCAAGTGGCAAGCAAGGAGGATGCGGTTTTCTTCCCGCTTGAGGAAGTCATCGTCAACCTCAATACCGGAGGCCGTCAATCGACATTCCTGAAAATCAAGATCAGTCTGGAGCTTGCCGACGCCGGTGATATTTCAAGGATTGAAACCGTAATGCCCCGTATCATGGATAATTTTCAGGTTTATCTCAGGGAACTTAGAATAGAGGATTTAAAGGGGGCGGCGGGTATGTACAGGTTGCGCGAGGAATTGTTGACCCGGGTCAATATTGCGGCCGCGCCAGCGAAGATTAATGATGTATTGTTTAAGGAAATGCTTGTCCAATAAGCCTTCAATTTAGGCAAGGAACCATAGTGTCATGACCAGTCCCGCCGACGAAGAAGATCAAGACGCCATCGCCGCCGAAGGGGAAGCTTCCATGGCTGGCGATGAGGGTGACGGCGGTGCCGGAGACGCCGGAGAAGGCGGAGATGAACAAGACGACCTGGCCGCCGAATGGGAATCCATGGTCGGCGATGAGGAGGGAAAACCCGCCGCAGCCGCCCCCTTCACCGCCCAGAGGAAGACCGGCAGCGCTATCGAGGCGGCTTTCGATGGGGGCCCGGGTCGTCTCGACATTTACGAGACCGTGTGCCGGACCCTGGATTATCACGGTGTGCCGGGCCCCTTGACCGAACGGTTGTCGCACGCGGCGGCGGCGCTGGGCGCACCCGATCCGTTGGCGGCGCTGGCCGGGGCCATGGACGCCCATTTCGCGTTTTCGGCCGTTCCCTCGCCCCGGGACGCTAAGCCGGTGATGCTGATTGGCCCGCCGGGCGCCGGCAAGACTCTGACCACCGCCAAGCTGACGGCCCGTGCCGTCATGGCCGGGCAAAGCGTCGGCGTCATCACCGCGGATACCAAACGCGCCGGGGCGAGGGAACGGCTCGACGCCTTCATGCGCGTGCTCAAGGTCGATTTGAAAACCGCCACGACGCCGGGGGAACTGGCGGAAGCGGCGGCCCGGATGGAAGACCGGGACGTCGTCTACATCGACACCGCCGCCGTCAATCCGTACCTGGACGGCGACATGGCGGCGCTTGGCGGACTGATTCAAGCCACCGAGGCCGATCCCTTGGTGGTTCTGGCGGCAGGCGGAAACGCCCTGGATACCGCCGACATGGCCCGGGCATTCGCCGATATCGGCGCCCGACGCATGGTCGCCACCCGCCTTGACGCCGCCAGGCGCATGGGTTGCCTGTTGGCGGCGGCCGACCATTCCCGCCTCGCCTTTTCCGGCGTCAGCTTCACCCCCAGGGTCGCCAAGGGCCTGAGCACCATCAACGCCGTATCGCTTGCCCGCCTGATCATGCCCGCGGCGCTGAGAGGCGCGGCCGAAGCCCCCGTTGCCCAAAACACCCCCATTGCACAAGCCAGGGGGCAGGCCAGAGGACAGATAAGGGAACAGATAAGGGCCGCTTCATGACGACGAAAACCCGTCCCGGCCCCGTGTCTTCCCCTCCGGCGACGGCGAGGCGGAGAAAAGGCGGCAATATGACCGCAATTGCATCAGGCAAGGGCGGCGTCGGAAAGACCTGGTTTTCGATCACCCTCGCCCACGCCCTGGCCAAAGCCGGCGCCAAGACCCTGCTGTTCGACGGCGACCTGGGGCTCGCCAACCTGGATATTCAACTGGGGCTGACGCCGAAACATGATCTCGGCGGCGTCATCGCCGGGCGTTTGACCCTCAATCAGGCCGTCACCGCCTACGACGAAGGAGATTTCGACATCATCGCCGGGCGTTCCGGATCGGGCGGGTTGGTCAACATCTCCGCCGGGCGAATGAAGTTGCTGAGCGACGATCTCGGCGTGCTCGCCGCCGAATACGACAAGGTACTGATTGACCTGGGCGCCGGGGTCGGACGCACGGTGCAACAACTAACCCACAGCGCCGGCAATGTTATCGTCCTCATCACCGATGAGCCGACATCGCTGACCGATGCCTATGCCTATATCAAGGTGACGCATACGGAAAACCCCGGACTCGAATTCAAGGTGGTCGCCAACATCGTTAATTCGACGCGCGAGGGCGAACGCACCTATAATACCCTGCTCAAGGCCTGCGAAGGGTTCCTGAAAATCTCGCCGGCGCTTTTGGGCGTCGTCAGGCGCGATCCCAAGGTTCCCGAGGCGATCCGCAGACAGACCTCGCTGTTGACCCGGTATCCCAACGCCGAGGCCGCCAGCGACGTGGAGAGCATCGCCAAAAAACTGATCTGACCCCAGGCCCGTAAAATGCCCGAAGTTACGC